>JAEEGH010023128.1_pt1 | contig 12672 bp, 8 predicted proteins | sample 9134181 | NCBI WGS metagenome assembly JAEEGH01 (sample SAMN16246544, study PRJNA631951) | gut metagenome | biome: gut microbiome; feature: rumen; material: DP-attached | host: Bos | place: Iran: Karaj | collected 2018-10 | reverse complement strand
GGTCTGTACGAGTGGCTTGTCTTTTGACCCTTTGAGTACATTTCGAGTGAACTGTCCCGCTGTCCGCCGCGGGGCAGTTCGTCTGTCCGGTCAGCGCAAATCGCGATCAGCCCCCGGAAGTCCGTCGCGGTCTCCGGGGGCACAAGCTCCCCATGTTTTCTTCCGGGAACTCTTCGTGTCTCTTTTCCGCGGAGTTTTCCGGTTTTCGGCTTTAAATCCCCGCGTTACGCTGTATATTAATTCAGACGTATGTTTTACGTCGTCGTCCCGCCGTCATTTGCCCGCGGCGGATACACTGGAATCCGGAACGAACAGAGGAACGGAATGAAAATCAGATTGATCTATCTTTCAGCGGCCGTGGCGGCATTCCTTTGCTCCTTTCCCGCCTTCTGTCTGGACGTGGAAAAAGAGTACAAACGCGAGATCGCGCTGTACCGTATCCGTCCGAACCAGACCCAATCGCTGAAACAGGATGTGAACGGCACTCCCGTGACCGAAGGTCAGCTGGAGACTTCTGTCCGGGTCTTCTACGAACAGCTTTATCAGCTGGATCCCGCTTTTTTCAGACGGTTCAAGTTCAAGGAAGTCGTCTTCAAGGACACCGTGCTCGACTTTGACGGCAAACAGTATCAGCATCGCAAAGACGACGGGGTCCTGTTCCTCGACGCCGACCTGGACGACAGGCAGTTCTACACCAACATGTTCTATCTTCAGATCCCCCTGATCCCGCGGCAGAACCTCAACCGCTGGAACAAGCTCAATCCCGACGGTTTTTCCTACGAAAGCTCGCGCGGAAACCTTTCCGCCCAGGCGCAGAAGAAGCTCGACGCCGTGCTGGCCGAGTGGGACAAGTATTTCGTCAGCCAGACGGGATTCTATTCGACGGAAATGGACATGGCCCTGACGTTCGCCTATATGGTCGAGAAAGGGCCGGACGCGACGGCGTTCGTCAGGAAGAACAGTCCGACCGTGCAGAAGAAGTTCGACCTGATGTTCGATATCCTGGAAACCGTAAAGGCGGTCGAGCCGGGCTTCATGCAGACGCTGCTCGCGGAGGACCTTTCCAAGCTCAAGACATATTCGCCCCGCGCGCTGTCCGTACGGCTTTACAAGGAGTTCGTCGGCGACTGGGGCGAGGAGATGCAAAACGGGGAAACGTCGAAAGAACGGTTCAATGCCCCCGTCATGGTCGCCGGGCACAAGATCGTCCCGCTCACTCTGGCGCTGGAAGTCAACGATTTCCGTCTTTTCAGCCTTCTGATGAAGAACAAGGCGGATCCGAACGCCGTCAACGAAAAGAAAGTGAGCGCCCTGATGCTGGCGATCTCCAACAACGACCCCGAAGAGGTGAAACTCCTGCTCGAAGCGGGGGCGAAAGTCACTGCGGAAGCTGCCCGTGCCGGCACCGCGTCCGGCGTCAACGCCGAGATCGTGAAGCTGCTGAAGAAATATCTGCCCGGGGTCAAGAAAACCGATGCGCCGGAAAAGAAACCCGCCGTCAAGACGTCCGGCGATGCCGATGCCGCTTCCCCCGCGTCCGGCAAGCTGAACAGTTCCCTGAACGAAGAAAAGTTCGACCATTTCGACCTCGAAGATGTTTCATTGAGAACGGTGTTTCAGCTTGCCGACCACATGCTGACGAGCCGCGGATGCAAAATACAGTTCGTCATTCCTCCGAAATACGCTGAAATGAGCGTGACCTTTATCGCCGACGACATATCCTTGCGCGATCTGCTCCGCCTCATCTGCATCAAAACCGGTCTCGAAGTGTCGGTCGAAGAGCCGGACAAGGTGGTTTTCTCCGAGCCGAAATCGGGAAAAAAGAAAACGGAAACCAGGAGCGGCGCCGATTCCCCCGCGATCGCTGAACTGAACAGGATCATGAAAGAAAAGAGGGTCGATCATCTCAGCATCGAAAGCGTCAGCCTGGCCGGCGCATTCCAGTTCGTTTACAACTACCTGAGGGATCGCGACTGCTCGCTCTGCTTCATCGTCCCCACGCAATATGAAGACAAGATCGTTGACATTGCCGCCGATGATGTTTCTCTGTACGATCTGCTTCAGCTCATCTGTAAGAAGACCGGCCTGGAAATGTCTCTTGACGAACCGAATTTCGTGATCTTCGAGCCGAAGCAAAGCAAAAAGAACGCCGAGAACAAGAATGCCCCCGCAAAGAAGAAACCGTGATCCGAAACGTATATGAACTGGAATTCCGCTGACCTTATCTGCTGCGACGCGCCCGCCGCCCTGGCGGACCACGGCATCCGCGACGTCGTGTTCGCGGTCGGCACGTTCGACGGCCTGCACCGCGGCCATGTCGCGGTCATCCGCGCCATGCTGGACGAAAGCCGCCGCCTGAACGCGACGCCCGCCGTCCTGACGTTCCGCCCGCATCCGCGCGCGGTCCTGACGCCGGACAATCCGCCCCCGCTCCTGATGTCGCCCGAACGCAAGCTCGACATTCTGGCTTCGCTCGGCGTGAAAGCCGTGGTCACTCTGCCGTTCACGAAGGAATTCGCCGCGCTTTCGCCGGAGGATTTTCTGACGCGCTGCCTGGTCTCCGGGTCCGTCCGCGTCCGCGGCGTTTGCGCGGGCTCCATGTGGCGGTTCGGCGCGCATGGGGCGGGAGATGCCGCATTCCTGAAGAAACGGTCCGCCGAGCTTGGTTTCGTCTTCCGCGCCGTCCCGGAACTCCGCGACAGGAACGGCATCGTGAGCAGCACGAAGATCCGCGAGGCGCTCGCCGCGGGCGACGTCGCATTTGCCGCGCAATGCCTCGGCCGCCGTCCCGCCATCTCCGGCGTGGTCGTCGCGGGGTACGGCGTTGCGGGGAACACCCTGCACTGCGCGACGGCGAATCTGGACGTGCGCGGCGGCATGGTGCCCGCGAACGGCGTCTATGCGGCATGTGCGGTCGTCGGGGACGAACGGTTCCCCGCGGTCGTGAACATCGGCGTCGCGCCCACGTTCGATTCCTACGGCAGCGGCGGGCAGGTCCGCGTGGAGGCGCATCTGCTGGTCGACGGCGCGCCCGACCTGTACGGCAGGGAAATGGCGCTCGGATTCGCCGCCCGCATCCGCGACGAGATCAAATTCAGTTCGCCGGAGGAACTCGCCGCCCGCATTCCGGAAGACATCCGCCTCGCGCTCGCAGTTCTGGCGGAACAACCTCAACCATTCGCCCGGGAGGGATAGGATACCATGACATCCGACAATCACAGCCTTTATTCCATCAGCGACCTCGCCGACCAGGTCGGCGTTCCCAGAACGACCATTACCGACTGGCTCGGCAAATATGCCCGCTTCGTCGAGCTCCAGACGCAGGGACGCCGCCGCTTCTACACCGAACGCACGCTCGCCGTGCTCTGCAAGGTCGCCGAACTCCGCGCCGCGGGGCGTTCCACCGGCGACATCGACGGCGAACTGGAACGCATCTTCCCCGTGCATCCCACCGTGGAGCCGCCGGACGCGCCGTCCGACGCGAATCCCGGCACGGATGCGGGAACAATATCCGGTTCCGCTTCGTCCGCCCCGGATGCGGCCGGTTCCGGGCAGCAGACGTATCCCGTGGTGAAGCAGGACAACTCCGACGAGCTTTACGATCTGCTCGGCACGAAGTTCGCCGACCTCTGCGACGCCATGGGTGAAGTCAACCGGAAAGCCGACGCCTCCGCCCGCCGTCTCCGCCTCATGCTCGCCGTGGCGGTCATGATCATCGTCGTGCTCGCCTGCTTCCTCGCGCTTTTCTACGCGAACTTCCTGCTCCAGCGCGACAACACTGCCGCGAGCCGCGACGCCGCATCCGCGATCGCCGCCCTCACCGCCGGTTCGGAGACGCGCGGAAACGCCCTCCGGGAAGACGTCGGCGGCCTGGCGGGCAACGTTTCCGGGCTCGCGGGCAACGTCTCCGGCCTGACCGGGACCGTGTCCGGCATGAACGACGAGCTTCAGAAGCTCCGCGCCGACCTGCCCGCCCAGCGGGAGGCGTTCGATGCGGCTATCGCGGAACTGAAGAAGAGCTCCGGGTCCGCGCTTGAGGCGCAGAAGGCGCAGTTCGAGGCGCAGATCGCCCTCGAAAAGGAACAGTTCGCCGCCGAACGCCTCAAACTGCTTCAGCAGATCGACTCTCTGCAGGAACGCCTGAACCAGGCTGTTTCCAGCGAGCCCGCCCGCGCGGAAGAGCTCCGCAAGCTCCGGGACGAACTCTCGAAGCAGACCGAACGGGGCAGGGAAGCCGACAAACTGAATGAAGAACTCGATCTTCTCTCCGCCAGGTTCGGTGACCTTCAGGAAAAGAATATGAACTTGTCGAAAGACCTCGCCGCCGCGAAACAGCGCGCCGACGCCGAGGCCGAGGCCAGAAAAAAGGCCGAAGCCGACGCCGAGGCCGCCCGCCGCGCCGCGACTCCGCAGCAGCAGAACATTTACCCCTATCAGCCTCAGAACGGCATGTCCTATCCGCAGTTCGGGTTCCCGGGGATGCAATAAGGAGTTTCAACGATGAATTTACTGCCGATCCCGCCCGGGATGGAGACCGGGGCGTTCGTGATGGAGTCCGGCGCGCTGAAGGACGTGCCGGAGCTTCTGAGCCGGTTCTTCCAGTCGCGCCGCCCCTGGATCGTGGCCGACGAAAACACATGGAAAGCCGCCGGCGCCGCGCTTTTCGACATCCTGAAAGCCGCCGGATGCGACCCGCACGAGCCGTTCATCTTCCCCGCCGTCCCGATGATCCATGCGGACAACGCCCTGACCCCGCGCCTGACCGATGCCATGCCGTTCGACAGCGTGCCCGTCTCGGTCGGCGGCGGCACGATCAACGACCTCGTGAAACGCGCCTCGGCCGTCACGCGGCACCGTTACCTCTGCGTCCCCACGGCGGCTTCCGTGGACGGCTACACGTCCTACGGCGCGGCCATGACGGACAACGGCCTGAAGAAGACGCTGCCCTGCCTGGCCCCGCTTGTGGTCGCCGCTGACGTCGACGTCCTGAAAGCCGCCCCGGCTCCGATGGCCGCGTCCGGTTACGCGGACCTCGCCGCAAAGGTCGCGGGCGGCGCCGACTGGATCATCGCCGACGAACTCGGCATCGAGCCGATCCGCGCCGACGTGTGGGACCTGGTGCAGAAAGACCTCCGCAAATGGATCTCCGACCCCGCCGATACCGGTTCGATCTTCCTCGGCCTCGCCGCCACGGGCTACTCCATGCAGATGTACCGCGAATCGCGTCCCGCCAGCGGCGCGGAACACATGATCAGCCACCTGTGGGAAATGGAGAACCTCGTGTTCAACGGCATCCCCGTGTCGCACGGGTTCAAGGTCGGGATCGGCACGCTTGCCTCCACCGCGTTGATGGAATGGCTGTTCGACGGCCATGATGACGCCTGGGCGCGCGCGAACGCACGTCCGCCTCGCACGGAGCAGGAACGCCGCGCCGAAGTCGACGATCTGCTGTCGCGCGGATGCTACGGCGCGAAGACTTGTGAGATCGCGATGGCGAAATTCCTCGCCGGCGATGCGCTGGCCACGCGCCGCGAGCTCATTTTCGCGCACTGGGACGCCCTGGCGAAACGCACTTCGGCGTGTCTGATCCCGTTCGATACGCTGAAAGCCATGTTCCGCGCCGCGTCCTGTCCTGTTGCCCCCGCCGAGATCGGCTTGGACGCGGAGCAGTTCCGGCACGGCATCCTGGCGGCGCAGCTGATCCGGAACCGCTACACGGTCCTGGACGTGCTGGACGAGCTCGGGCTCCTGCGGGAAGCCGCCGACGCCGTCACGGCGCTTATGACGGCTCAATCTTGATTTTTCGCAAATTCATGCTATTGTAATAAATCGATTTTTCCTGAACCAACCCGCCGGACCGGACACGGACCGACCGCATCGCGAGGACGTGAAAACCATGACGATCAGAAATCTCCTGCTGAGCCTGACGCTCGCCGTCTGCGCCGTTCCGTTTGCGACGAAAGCCGCCGACGATGCCGAGTCCGTCTCGGTTCCCCCGCCGGGCACACGAATCGACTCCGTGCTTGTTTCCGTGAACGGCGAACCGATCACCATGCTGGAGGTTTTCCTGGAAACCGGCAGCATGGAAAAGGAGCTTGCCGGGGTCTACACAGGGGAACGCCTTGCTTCCGAAACGAAAAAGCTCCGCATGGAAACGGTCGAACAGATCGTGTTCCGCAAGCTCGTCTACGAGAAGTACAAGGCCGATCCGTTCGACATCCCGCGCCAGGAGATCGAAAACTTCCTTGACGGGATCGTGCGCACCAGCGGCTCCGATTCCCGCGCCTCCCTCGAAAAAAACCTCCTGCCGTTCGGCCTCACGCCGGAACGTCTCCGCGAACGGGCAAAGGAACGTATCGCGTTCGAAGCGATCCTGATGCGTGACTGCGACCATCATGTAAACATCACGCCGAAAGAGGTGTACGAGGATTACAAGGCGCATCCCGAGAAATGGACCGTGCCGGAAAAGATCACGCTTCAGGTGCTTCAGGTCAACGTGACGGCCGGGTCCGCGGGCGGCGACCCCCAGGCCGCCGTCAAAGCCATCCGGCAGGAACTCGACAAGGATCCCTCCCGGAAGAACTTCACGCGGCTTGTCCTGGAGAAATCCGACGGTGCCACCGCCTCCTCGGGCGGCATTACAGAGGGTGTCGAGCTTGATAAGCTCCGTCCCGAGTTCATCGAGGCGCTGAAAGGCAAAAAGGAAGGCGACGTTGTCGGTCCGGTCGAAGCGCCCGAGGCGTTTTTCTTCCTGCGTGTCGTCGGCACCGAACCTGCCAGGCTCATCCCGTTTGCCCAAGCCAACCGCGAGGTGCGCGACGCCCTTTTCAATGCGAAAGCCGCCGAGAAACGCAAGGAATATTCCGAAGAGCTGAGGCGCGAGGCGGAGGTCCACTACTACTTCGTCCCGGATCGCTGGGACTGGTCCTGGCCCGGTATTCTTTAGTCGTTATTCGGGGACCGATGCGCAACCTTTACCTCCATGTGCCATTTTGCGCCGGGAAGTGCGACTACTGCGCGTTCTATTCCGAACCCGTTCCCGACGCGGATTTGATCCGGCTGTGGCTCGACCGCATCCTGCGCCAGCTTGAAGAGAACGCCCCCCGCCTCAAAAATGCGGAAACCGTCTATTTCGGCGGCGGTACGCCGTCACTGCTCCCGGAAAACGTCCTGCTGCGTCTGTTCGCCGCCGTTCGTGAAGCCGTGCCGTCCGCGTCCGAAGTCTCCATTGAGGCCAATCCGTTTACCGTTACGCCGGAGAAAGCCGCCGTCCTGACCTCGTTCGCGAACCGCGTCACCCTCGGGATCCAATCGTTCGACCCCGCCATGCGGGCAAGCATCGGCCGTCGCGCCCACGCCGGGCCCGGACCGGAGGAGGCGGTGCGGAATCTGCGGGCCGCCGGACTCCGCAACCTCGGCCTCGACCTGATGTACGCACTGCCCGGAGAGACGCCGGACCTGTGGCGGAGCGACCTGGAACGCGCGCTTGAACTTGCCCCCGAGCACATCTCCGCGTATTCCGTCACGCCCGAACCGGGCACACCGTTCGCGGAGCGCGTCGCCGGGCGGCCGGAGGACGATTCCGCTTCGGAGGCAATGTGGGAACTGGCGGGCGAGGTCCTCGGCGCTGCGGGGTTGCCTCGCTACGAGATCAGCAACTACGCCCGCCCCGGCTTCGAATCGCGGCACAATTCCAACGTCTGGCACGGTCAGACCTACCTCGGACTCGGTCCTGCCGCGTGTTCGTTCGACGGCAAGGACCGCTGGACACAGGTCGCCGACTTGCGGGCGTGGCTGGACGGCGCGCCGCCCGAGCTTGACCGAATCCCGCGGCGTTCCCGCCTCGGCGAGATCCTGATGATGGGGTTGCGGACCGTGCGCGGCTGGACGCGGGCTGAGTTCGAAGCCGCCGCCGGCTGCACATGGGACTGCTTTGCGGAACAGCTCGGCGGGCTGGCGGAACGCGGCCTGATCGAGCTCACGGACGACTCCATCGCGCCCACGGAACGCGGCCTTTCCTTCTGGAACGACCTCGCGGAATCGCTCGTTTTCGCATCCTGAACATGTTTTTCCCTCGGCTTTTTTGCGTCCGAACTCGCCTTTCCTGTGTCGTTTTCGCGTCCTGAACTTGCAATTCCCGCAACCTGATGGTATATTACAAGTTGTGTTTTTTTGATACATAAGGATGTTTTCCATGAAATCTGATCTCGAAATCGCGGTCGGTGTTCCTTGCCGTCCGATCTCGCAAATCGCCGCCTCGCTCGGCCTGACCGAAGCCGACTACGCCCCGTACGGGCGCAACAAGGCGAAGCTTGAACTTGGCGTCTTCGACCGCCTTGCGGACCGTCCCGACGGACATCTCGTCCTTGTGACCGCCATCACGCCGACGCCCGCGGGCGAAGGCAAGACCACCACGACCATCGGCCTTACGGATGCGCTCCGGCGTCGCGGCAGGAAGTCCGTCGCGGCCATCCGCGAACCCTCGCTCGGCCCCGTGTTCGGGCGCAAGGGCGGCGCGGCGGGCGGCGGCTGGGCGCAGGTCATCCCGATGGAGGACATCAATCTGCATTTCACGGGCGATTTCCACGCGGTCTGCGCGGCGAACAACCTGCTCGTCGCCATGACCGACAACCACATCTTCCACGGCAACGCGCTCCGCATCGACCCGGACCACGTGGTCCTGAAACGCTGCCTGGACATGAACGACCGTGCCCTGCGCCACGTGGAGCTGCGTACGGCGGGCAAGGGCGGCTACACCCGGCAGGCCGGTTTCGAGATCACCGCGGCCTCCGAACTGATGGCCGTGCTCTGCCTGGCGTCGGACCTCGCCGACCTCAAACGCCGCATCGCCGACGTGATCGTGGCGTACAATGTCGACGGCGAACCCGTCACCGCGGGCGACCTTCACGCCGCGGAAGCCGCGACGGTCCTGCTGAAGGAAGCGATCAAGCCGAACCTGGTGCAGACGCTGGAGGGAACGCCCGTCCTGATCCACGGCGGCCCGTTCGCGAACATCGCCCACGGCTGCAACTCCCTGCTTGCCACGCGCCTTGGCCTCAAGCTCGCCGACTACACGGTCACGGAGGCCGGATTCGGCGCCGACCTGGGCGCGGAAAAGTTCCTCGACATCAAGTGCCGTCTCGGCGGCCTCAAACCCGATGCTGCCGTACTCGTCGTGACCATCCGTGCGCTCAAAATGCACGGCGGACTCGCGAAAAATGAGCTCGACCACGAAGATCTCGCCGCGCTTGAACGCGGCCTCCCGAACCTCATGCGCCACCTCGACAACCTCGTGAACGTCTTCCGTCTGCCGACCGTGGTCGCCGTGAACCGGTTCCCGACCGATACGCAGGCGGAGCTCGACCTCATCATGAAGTCCTGTGCGGCCCTTGGCGTCCGGACCATCCTGTCCGAAGTCTGGGCGAAGGGCGGCGAGGGCGGCCTCGAGCTCGCCGACGCCGTCGCGGAACTCTGCGAGAAGAACAGCGGCGCGGCTCCCGTTTTCGCCTATCCGCTCGAGGGGATGTCCCTGCGGGAAAAGCTCGACACGATCGTCCGGCGCGTCTACCGCGGCCGCGGCGCGACCTTCACCGAGGAGGCGGAACGCCAGCTGACGCTTCTGGCGAAGTTCGGCGGCGACTCCATGCCCGTCTGCATTGCCAAGACGCCGTACAGCTTCACGGGCGACCAGACGCTCATCGGCGCGCCGGAAGGCTTCGATCTCCTGATCCGCGACCTGAAGATCTCCGCCGGAGCCGGATTCGTCGTGGCGCTCGCCGGCGACATCATGACGATGCCCGGTCTGCCCTCCTCGCCCGCTGCCGAACGCATCCATATTGCAGACGACGGTACGGTGGACGGCCTCTTCTGACCTTCCTGGCGCCCTTGTAGTTCGTCATGCTCTGGGCTTCGATGTTCAATCAAACTGTCCAAAATACCCCTCCCATACCACCTCACAGCAGGGATTTGATGAGCGATTCGAGCTCGTCCATGCTTCCCGCGGGCTCGAAGCGTTTTACGACGTCGCCCTTGCGGTCGATCACGAATTTCGTGAAGTTCCAGCGGATGTCACCTTCCGTGCCCTTCTGCGCCTTCAGGAACTTGTACAGCGGGATCTGCTTGTCGCCGTTCACGTCGCTTTTCGTCATCTGCGGGAACGTGGTGCTGTAGCTGGAGGTGCAGAACGTGTGGATTTCCTCGTCGCTGCCGGGAGCCTGCGAGCCGAACTGATTGCACGGGATGTCGATGATCTCAAGCCCCTTATCATGGTAATCCTTGTAGAGCTTTTCGAGGCGGGCGTACTGCGGCGTGAAGCCGCAGCGTGTGGCGGTGTTCACCACGAGCACGACTTTACCCTTGAAATCGGCTGTCTTCACTTCCTTGCCCTCCCACGAGGCGAGCGTGAAGCCGTAGAATCCGGCATCGGCCTCTTCTTTGGAAATGTCAAGCGAGGAACCGATCCAGTCGGCGATCTCCTTGTCCGCCTCGCGGACGGATGCGCCGCGGATCGCCTTGGCGGGGAGCACGGCGGCGGCTTTTTCCGCCAGCTTCTTCGCGTCGCGTTCGCAGTTCTGCATGCCGCCGCTGCCGTAGGTGAAGAACGGGATCACGGTCTTGCCTGTCAGGTCGGCGGACGCCAGGAAACTCGCGGCCGGAGGCGCGATCGTGCCGAACCAGTTCGGGGAGCCGATGAAGATGACATCGTACTGCTTGAAGTCAACGGGATCATTCGCGAGCTCAGGATGGATGCCGCCCTGAATCTCCTTCTGCGCCTGCGCGAGGCAAGCGTTGTAGTCCTTCGGATACGCTGTCTTCGGCTTGACCTCGACAAGCTTGCCGCCTGTGGCCTTCTGAATCTGCTCGGCAAAATACTTGGTGTTGCCGGATTCGCTCCAGGAATAGTACGCGACGAGGATGCGGGCGGACTTGACCTGGACCGTTATCGTGGCGTCGGCGGCGGATGCGCTGACGACCGCAAAGGCGGACAGCGCGAAGACGAGCATGGCACGGAATAACATGAAAACCTCCTGTTTTTGAAAGAAAATGTGTTGCATCGAATATCCGACTACTTTAATATAGTTTCTTTCGGCTCGATTTCAAGGGAAGAATGTAAAAAGTTTATCATCGTTTTTCATGTGACGATTGGGGGAAAGGCACAAGGTATATTGATTGGTTCGGCTACGCGACGCCTTTTGGGAATGGAACTATCGTCGTATTTCCTTGATTTTTACGGAAAAGATGCTATATTTTTATAGTAAAAACGACTGTTTTGGTAATGAAGCAGTCTGTATTAAGGGGAGGTTTCGAAGACGGTTATGAATCATGTTTTTCTGCTGAAGGGGCTGACATGCCCGAACTGTTCCGCAAAGATCGAAAAGGACGTTGGAGAGATGAGCGGAATTCAGCGCTGCTCCATCAATTTGATGCGGCAAACGCTGACGGTCGATTCCGATGTGCCGTCGGATGTCCTTCTGCGGAAAATCACTGCCATCGTCCACAGCCACGAGCCGGAGGTGGAAGTTTCCGAGCAGGATTCGGCAGCGAATGACTCAGAGAACAAGCCGGAATCTGGTATCTTATCCGACAGGAAATGCCGGGCTCTGATGATCCGGCTGACCATTGGCGCTCTTCTGTTCGGCGTTGCGGTCGCATGGGCGGGCCTTTGGAACGCATCTCTGCCGTTTGAGCTGACTTTTCTTGTCATTTCCTACATCGTCCTCGGAGGCGATGTGGTATGGACAGCCACTAAAAACATTACACGGGGGCGCGTGTTCGACGAGCATTTCCTGATGAGCGTATCCACCATCGGCGCGTTTGTGATCGGAGAATACCCGGAAGCAGTCGCCGTCATGCTGTTCTATCAGGTCGGAGAGTTTTTCCAGGCCTTGTCGGTCAAACGTTCCGCTCAGTCCATTTCGAGCTTGATGGACCTGCGTCCCGACTATGCGACCGTTCAGCGGAACGGAGAACTGATCCGGGTGTCTCCCGAAACGGTTTCCGTCGGGGAAGTCATCATCGTAAAGCCGGGCGAAAAGATCCCGCTGGACGGCATCGTCCTGGAAGGCGATTCCATGCTCGACATGCGGGCGTTGACTGGCGAATCCGTTCCGCGGACCATCCACCAAGGGGACACGGCGCTGTCGGGATCCGTGAACCAGGACGGCGTTCTGACGATCAAAACGACGAAAGCCTTCGGAGAGTCCACGGCTTCGAGGATCATCGAACTGGTGGAAACGGCATCCGACCGGAAAGCCCGTACGGAGAACTTCATCACCACGTTTGCCCGCTATTACACCCCGGTCGTGGTCGTCATGGCGGCTTTTCTGGCGATACTGCCTCCGGTCTTTTTCGGGGGAAACTGGACCGAATGGATACACAGGGGATTCGTTTTCCTTGTGGTGTCCTGTCCGTGCGCACTGGTCATCTCCATCCCGCTGACCTTCATCGGCGGGATCCGGGCGGCGTCCAGGCACGGCGTCCTTGTGAAAGGCGGAAACTATCTGGAGGCGTTGAACAAAGTCGGCATTGTTGTGTTTGACAAGACCGGGACTCTCACGAAAGGTGTATTCCGGGTAACGGATATCCTTCCGGCATCCGGATTCTCCAAAGAACAAGTCCTGGAATGCGCCTCAGGAGCGGAAAGCCTTTCCAACCACCCGATTGCAAAGTCCA
>JAEEGH010023126.1_pt1 | contig 12673 bp, 14 predicted proteins | sample 9134181 | NCBI WGS metagenome assembly JAEEGH01 (sample SAMN16246544, study PRJNA631951) | gut metagenome | biome: gut microbiome; feature: rumen; material: DP-attached | host: Bos | place: Iran: Karaj | collected 2018-10 | reverse complement strand
GAAGAAGGAACCGTTTATGACCTGCATGTCACTTTGAAGACAGCTCGGCAAAGAGCTTCTTCTCCTCCTCGAGGTTCTGTGTCACAGGCTTTCCATAATAATAGGCTGCCATCAGACCGGGTCCGATGTTGACTCCGCATGACGGGAACACCGTAGTGAGCAGGATCTTGCCCGGCTTGATGCGTTCCTCGATCATTGCCTTGAACTCAAGGGCCTGTCTCTCCCTGTTTGTGTGGGCCACGATGATGATGTGGTCCTTGGGATCGATGATGGTCTTCTCAAGGTACCTCAGGCAGAGGTCATAGGCTGACTTCTCTCCCTTGGCTTTTCCGATGATTGTGGTCATTCCGTTCGGATCAAGGTCTCCGATCGGCTTGATTCCTGCGATAGTGCCGAAGAAGGCCTTGGTTCCGTTCATCCTCTTTGTGCGGGCGACGAACGACAGGTCATCCAGCCATCCTGACTGATGGATGTTGAACCTCATGCCTGTGATGCGGGTAGCCGCCTCATCAATATCAAGGCCCTGATCCCTCATCTGGCTGGCCATTATGCAGAGAAGTCCGATTCCGGGACCGAACCTGAGTGTGTCGATGCATCTGATCCTCACATCAGGATACTTCTGAAGAACGGTCTCCGCACCTGCCCTGGCAAAACCGAATGTTCCGCTGATGGAAGATGAGATTGTGAGCACCAGGATGTCACATCCCTTTGAAGCCCACTTCTCCAAGGCGACGCTGAACTCATATGCATTAGGCGGAGCTGTCTTGTACTCAAGAGGGCTCTTTCTGAGATTGTTGTAGAAATCCTCACGTGAGATATCATCCCATGTCAGGTCACTGATCTTCTCCGTCTTGTCGGGAAGCGTGAAGTGTCCGGGCACGAACTCAATCCCGTACTCCTCTCTTATCTCTTTTGTCAGATCACATGTCGGATCTGTAAGCACGACGAATTTTCCGCTCATTTTACTCTCCTTTTTTCCTCAATGTAGTCAATCACGTCCTTGACGGTGACAAAACTGCTGAAATTAACGTTCTCAAAACTGACGGAGAATGCCTCCTCAATGGAGATGACCATGAAGAGCATCCCGACAGAGTTAAGTCCAAGATCTGTTATAAGGTTCGAGCTCTCACTGCACTTGTCCAGAATCTCCGAGGAGTCACTGAAACTGAATGAGAGTATTTCCTTGAGTTTATCGAAAATCTGTTTCCTGTCCATGTCAGTCCTGCTTCCTGAGGATCTTCATGCTCGGTGAGCGCTTGAAGTCGGTGGTCCTGATCACGACCTTGTTTACCTGCTTGAAGGAAGGAAGCTTTGCGTTTATCTCATTGATCTGCTCCCTGATGAATGAGTCACGCAGGGACTCCTCCACGGTCGCGATCACCGCAGGTCTCGGAAGGACCTCCAAAACCAGAAGCTCCCTGCCGTTCTCGATCTTGGAATAGACAAGGCAGTCCTGGATGAAGTCACATTCGTTGAAAGTCGCCTCAAGCTCAGCAGGTGAGATGTTCTCACCGTTGGACAGGACTATGATCTCCTTGATCCTTCCGGTGATGTAGAGTCTTCCCTCATCATCGAACCTTACAAGATCTCCTGTGCGGAACCATCCGTCAGAGAAGGACCGTGCCTCCTCCTCTGGCTCCGAGGCATAGCCGTCAAGCATGTTCACGCCCTTGAGCCAAAGCTCGCCGTCAACGACCTTGACCCCCATTCCGCTGTAGATGTATCCGACTGAATCCGGGTGCTCAAGGCAATCAGGGTTGCCGCTGACAAGGTTGGCACTTTCAGTCAAACCGTAGCCCGGAAACAAGGTTATACCTAGATTTTTCCAAGCTTTCACCAAATAAGGGGCAACTGATGCCGCTCCACAGATGATGTACTTGCAATCAGGGCCCAGCATGTTCCTGCCGAACTGTCTGGAGATGTTCAATGCCATTTCCGCAAGGGCAGGAACCAGAACCATGATGGTCGGCCTGAACATGGCAATCTCCTTGAACATCTGTGTGTTGTCATGACAGACATGCAGGCAGCTTCCGGTATAAAGGGATGTCAGGGTGTTCCTGATAAGGCCGAACACATGTGTCATGGGAAGGACTATGAAATACCTCTGGTTGAAGACTTCCTTATAACCGTAGCAGCCGTTCTTTGTTCCTCTCATAACCGCCCTGTGGCTGAGGATGACGCCTTTGCTTCTGCCGGTTGTGCCGCCTGTGAACATCACGGCACACGGACTGTCTGTATCCATGTCCAGATCCGTAGCCCTGTCCTCTCCGGGATTACCTGCATCCAGGACCGGAAAACCCGGTCTCTTTGCGGCAAGGACACCTGTCTTCGGAAGCATTGCCTCCACTGTCAGAAGAGCATCAAGGCCGTACTTCATAGAGAAGCCGAAGAGCGTCACATCATCGAGCTGCGGCGGAATCAGCACAGCTGTTGCGCCATATGTGGAGCAGCCGATGAAGCTGTACACGAACTGAACGGAGTTCGGCATGAAGATACCAACCTTCGCGTTTCTTGCAACTCCCGCCTTCTCCAGCATTCCCCTGACTTTTGAGGCCAAATCATCAAGCTCACTGTAGCTGTAGGCATGCCCGTCATCGATTGCCGGGAGATCGGCATACTGGCGGACGCACTCCCTCCACATGGCGGTCACGTTTGGATAATCAACAATCCTTGCCAGTGTGGCAGGATCCGTGTACTTGTCAAAGACATTCTCTATGACGAAGCTCATCTCAGCACCTCTTGCTTATAGTATTTCTCAAGCTCCAGCTCTTTCTGGTAAAGGAGCTCTGTCAGCTCCCTTATCCTGGACATTGACAGCTTTGAGCCGTCATCTGAGCCGGGTCTGTACAGCTTCCCGATTATAACATGTTGTCGTCTTAATGAAGAAGTCCTTTTCCCTATATATACTGGCAGGATCGGGACGTTCGCCTTCAGTGCCATGAGCATGGCACCGTCCTTGAAGGGATGAACCATGTCCTCATCCGTGTCCACGAATCCCTCGGGGAAGATCACGGCCCCGTTGCCCTCCTTCAGGCCGTTCATCAGGCTGTAGTAGGTGTCCATGCTGAAGTTGTCCTTGTCAACGGGAATCAGGTGGAAATGCCTGAACACAAAACGTCCGGGAGCATTGCCCAGAAGTTCTGTCGTGGCCATGAAGTTCAGATGCCTCTTTCTGATTGTGATCAGAAGCACCACGGGATTTGTGAAAGAGTTGTGGTTGGACACCACGATGAACGGACCTTTCGGAAGCTTCTCCTTGCCAAGCGGCCTGTGGACCCTGGGCCTCCAGAACAAAAGAGCGGGAAGGATTCCCGTAACCTTTGCAAAATCATAGAGGAAATAACCCTTATCTTGCTTTCTTTCGCTTTTCAAGCTCTTCCCCCAACTCGATTATCCTGTTTCGGACAAAACTGTTTATGGCCTCTATGTTCTCCCTCTCCCCCAGTGCCTCGTCATAAAGCTCTGACGCATATATCGGAGTCCCGATCATTACGTGTGAGCGCTTCTTGGAGAAATAACACCCGTCTGTGAACACCGGGATTATAGGGGCATCGGAACGCAGGGCGATGTACACATAGCTCGGCTTGAACTCAAGCGGCGTAGGCTCATCCTTCTCCGGGATCCTGGACTCAGGGAAAATCTCAACCACCCCGCCTTTCTTGAGGATGTCGATGGACTTCCACATGAAGTCAAAGTCGTTGTCATGCCTGTCCACCCTGATCGCGCCCCACATCTTCAGGAGGGCATGCAGGACTGCATTGAGGTCATAGGTGACCTCGGCGACTATGCACCTTAGAGTCCTTGTGAAGAACACGAACATCCAGACTGCGAAGTCATAGATTGCCTTGTGGTTTGTCACCACCAGGGCCTTGCCTCTGATTCGTCTTCCCTGAACCTTCCTGTTCTGGTAGAAGACCTTTGTCTTGAACGCGATGAGGAAGAACGGATAGCCCGTGATCTTTGTGAACCAGTTGAAAAAGGTAAGCATCGGCTCAGTCATCCATATGCTTGAGAATGTATCTGGTGAAGTCCTTCACAGAGGAAAGACGGGAGCCTTCCTTGGAGGAGAGCTCTATGTCAAAGGCATTCTCAAGATCACCGAGAAGCACAAAGTAATCAAGACTCTCACCATTGAAGCTCTTGAAGAAATCTCCGGTGAATGAGATCTCATCCGAGCTGCGGTCAAGAACCCTGGCAAAGCAGACTGTCACCTTCTCCCTGACCTCTGCCTCAGACATGACTGATCTTGCAGGAAGACCGGAAGGATCGATGAGTTTGATGGCTCCCGAATTGTACTCCTCGGCAACTCTGCTCCGGTCAATCATATAGCTGCCGAACGAGAGGTCATCCGAGGTGAATACGGCGGAAACAGATCTGTCTTTCAGGGCGGCTTCAACCTGCCTCATGACAGATGAAGTGCGTCTCGGAGACAGCCCCGGGTCAACTGACACAACCAGGACTTCTTTACCGGATGAATCTTCAATAAGGGCATTTGACCTGATATACATGGAGTCAACTGCTTCTTCCATCAGATCCACCGGCATATTGGAATCCGAATTAAAATAGCCTAGAACATATGATAACTTAGAGAAGAACGAAGTTATGCTAGATTTCAGGCCATTGTTATCTGTAAAGATGACTTCAGCATAAGATCCGAACATCTCTGTCCTGGTTTCTTTGAGAATTGATCCGTATATCAGCTTTCCAAGCGGTCCGGAGCTTGAAAGGGCCTTATTCAGGGACTCCAGTCTCCTGTTCTTGGCAGCTTTCTTCTGCGCTCTCTTCATCAATGCTGAAAGCATCAACGGATATGCAATTACATGGGTGACATCATGGTTTCTTGCAGTCTCTGACACTGACTGAAGCCTGTCGTCCTGAGGAAGGACAACGGTTGCCCCGATGGCACAGAGAGCAAGCAACGAGTACATTCCTAACACACTTTCAGAAGGTGCAAGACAAAGGGCCTTTATCCCGTCAGCATTTCTTCCGACAGGCATATCCATGGCCTTCAGAATCCCCTCTTTCGCTTGCTTGACATCACATCCGGAAAGCTTTCCGGATATCTCATTTCTGAGCCATGATTCGGCATCCTTGCCCTTAAGACGGGTCTTCTTAAGGCCTGTGCTGTACTCAATCTCAAACGTGTTGTTCTCAGAGAACAGCACATCGTACAGCTCCTCCAAAGAAGATACCTTGCCAATGAGTTCTGCCTTGTTTCTGAAACAATCCAATGCCTTTTTTTGCTTCATCCCTGATCCCGGGTCTCCACCCTGCCTTATAATACATTTATTGCACGTGAGGGTCTATATGAAACAATATGAATCACAATGAGCCGATTTCTTGGATAAAGAAAGAAAAGATCAGATTAGACTTCTGATGGTCTTCACACGGCGCTCATCGGTATGGGCGATTGTGAACTCGCTCTGCCTGAGCAGGCCTCCCATGTAGATGTGACCCGGATGGAACTCCATCTTTGATGCTTCCTCCATCGGAAGATGCACATGGTATTCCCTTGCCCCGATCCTCTCATGGATCTTCTTGAAGTTCCGCTCAGTTATCCCGCACCCCGGCATGACGATGATCCTGTCACCGGCAATCTTGACCAAATCTGCAAGCAGGTCCATGCCCTCGGTCACAGTGGCTTCCTGACCGCTTGTCAGGACACGGTCGACTCCAAGACCGATAAGATCCTCCAGAGCCTTGTACGGATCGCGGGTCATGTCAAACGCCCTGTGGAAAGTAACCGAAAGCGGCCTTGCGATCTCGATTATCTGGCGGCAACGCTCCACATCCACGTCACCCTGCGGAGTCAGGATTCCGAAGACAATGCCGTTCACATCTGCCTTCTTGAATGCCAGGACGTCCTCCTTCATGGCCTGGAACTCCAGGTCGGAGTAGCAGAAGTCCCCTCCTCTGGGACGGATCATGCAGTTGATAGGAATACCGGCGAGCTTTCTAGCAGTCAGCACGGTTCCGAGTGACGGTGTCAGACCGCCCTCAAACAGATCCGAGCACAGCTCCACTCTGTCCGCATTGCCGTTTTGGGCTGCAAGCACGGACTGGACATCTTCAAGGCAAATCTCAATTATCGGTCTCATGACTTGATTATGGATTATCAGGCTTCCGTTGACAAGCTTCATGCCGTGTATTACATTTGTATTACAGAGGTAATACATGAGAGCAGATGCAGTTCTACAGGTAAGAATCGATTCCAATTTAAAAAAGGAAGCAGAGGTGCTGTTTGAGCGGCTGGGGATATCTCTTGCCGATGCAGTGAGAATGTTCGTGTCCCAGTGCATTGAGCAGCAGGGCATGCCGTTTGACGTGAAAGCAGAATTTCCCGGACAAAGAAAACTGTATGCATATGGGATTCTCAGTAAGTATGCGGATCCTTCAAAAATTCCATTGGAGGAAGGCGCATGGGCAAGGGCCGTGATGGAGAAATATGCTTCTACTTGATACAAATACTATTCTCAGATACCTACTACAAGACAACAAGGAACAGGCCGATAAAGCTACAGAGGTAATCAAATCAGGCGCATGTACCACACCCGAAGTACTTGCAGAAGTCGTCTATGTCTTATCTGGCCTATATAAGACATCAAGGGAAGATATATCCTGGGCAATTCACTGCATCCTGATCGACATCAAAGTTGATAATCTTAAATCCCTCAGGTACGCCCTTGGCCTTTACAATCAGACAAGCCTTGATTTCGTCGACTGCCTCCTTGTCGCATACCACAAGGTCCTTGGTGTTGAAGTATTCTCCTTTGACAAGAAGCTGAACTCAAATCTGGAGAAGGACCACCCTATCCTGCAGGGCTGACTCCTTAACCCAAGATTCAATTTACAGCTCAAAGGCCTCATGTTAGACTTTTAGAGGGTCTTATCCAGAGACCAAAAGGAGTCAACAATGACAGGAATACCTCTTATTATTGCCTTTGTGCTGGCAATAGCGTTGATGATTGTGGCTATTTCCAAGCTCCACATTCATCCGTTCCTCTCCATAATGTGCGTGTCAATTCTCCTTGCGCTGGTTGCAGGAATCAAGATTGACACAATCCCGACCGTCGTCGGTCAGGGTTTCTCGGGCACATTCACTTCCATCGGTATCGTTATCATTCTCGGTGCCCTGGTCGGAACACTGCTTGAGAAGACAGGTGCCGCACTGAAGATGGCTGATTGCGTCGTCAAGCTCGTAGGAAAGAAGAACCCTGAGCTCGCAATGCTCCTCATGGGATGGATCGTCTCAATCCCGGTCTTCTGCGACAGCGGATTCGTCATCCTGAACCCGATCAGGAAGTCACTTGTGCAGAGAACCGGAAAGAGCTCGGTCGCAAGTACCGTAGCCCTTGCCATGGGCCTTTACATCGCCCACTGCTTCATCCCGCCCACACCGGGTCCGATCGCCGCAGCCAACACCCTCTACAGCCAGGGCCTCGGCATGGAGGCGAACCTCATCCAGGTCATGGGAATCGGCGCACTTTGCTCCATCTTCCCGATGATCGCAGCATACTTCTTCGCGCTCTTCATCGGCAAGAGAGTCAAGGCAAAGGACGAGCCAACCAATGACGCAGAGACAAAAGAGACATATGAGCAGCTTGTCGCATCATACGGAAAGCTCCCAAGCGGCATCGCATCATTTGCCCCGATCATCGTGCCTATCATCCTGATGGGCCTCTCATCAGCTTTCAGCATGGCCGGAAAGTCAGTTCCGTTCATCACATTCCTCGGAACCCCGATAATCGCCCTTGCTGTCGGAGTCTGCCTTGGAGTCCTCCTCCTTGCCAAGTCCGGCAAGATCAAGGATTTCTACGAGCTGACCAATGAGACACTCAAGACTGTCGGACCGATTCTCTTTGTCACAGCCGCAGGCGGAGTCCTCGGAAAGGTCATCTCCTCAAGCAACCTGATCGACTTCATCAAGAACAATGCCCAGGTCCTGAAGACAATGGGATACCTCTTCCCGTTCCTTCTCGCAGCCATCCTCAAGACAGCCCAGGGTTCCTCCACAGTCGCCATCACGACAAGCGCTGGAATCATCGCCCCGATCATGCAGAGCATCGGATTCGTCACACCTGTATCCGCAGCTTTGGTTGTTGTTGCCATCGGTGCCGGAGCAATGACGGTCTCACATGCAAACGACTCATACTTCTGGGTTGTCACCAACTTCGGTGAGATGGACACATCCCAGGGATACAAGACCCAGACGCTGGGTACCCTGATCATAGGAATAGCCTCACTCATAGAGGTCCTCATCCTCTCACTGATTCTCGGTTGATTGACGTCAGCGAATCTCTAACTGGGGGTTGTCGCATCATTGCGGCAGCCCCTTTTTTCTGCCTGAACGAGTCCTGTGGCATTGATTGTAATATCCTTTTTTCTACTATTCCGCGCCAAGATATGGTATTGTTTATTTAATAAAAAGGCAGAGGATAGGATAAGACTATGAGAAAACTATCATTCATCATGATCGCACTGCTTGCTGCGCTGATCTCTTTTGTGTCTTGTGATCAGGACAGCGGTGTCATCCCGGTCACTAATGTGACACTCAATCATTTCGCTCTTTCACTCAATATCGGAGAATCTGAAACACTGATCGCAAAGGTCCATCCGGACAATGCGACAGACAAGACCGTCATCTGGAAGTCAAGTGACGAGTCAATCGCAACCGTCTCAAACGGCACAGTGACAGGCATTAAGGCAGGACAAGTGAAAATCACTGCTACGGCAGGTGAGAGAACCGCAACTTGTCTCATACTGGTAGTGGATCCAGATAAAAAGAAAGTTCCTCTTACACTCCATTTCACAAAAGGCGGAACACTCGAATACACCAATTCGGATCCTTATTACTATGATACCCTGTATTATTCAAAGAATGGAGGTGAAATAGTCGAATTGCCGACAAGTATTGCAGTGGAAGCCGGAGACACAATCCGTCTTTATGCGGACCGAGACAAAGTGTCCTTCAGCCGTTATCTGACAATAAGATGCATCGAATGTGAATGCTACATATACGGCAATGTGATGAGCCTGATCAAAAAAGATGGGTTTGAAGACCTGCTAACAATACCTTTCGCCAATGCATTCACATCATTGTTCTTTAATAACCAAGGTATTGCTCTTCATCCCACAGAGCCACTTGTTCTTCCTGCAGTAGTATTGAAGAGTGAATGCTACAAGAACATGTTCGCACGCTGTGAAAGAATCGAAGCGTCTCCTGATCTTCCTGCAAGGTTTTTGGCTCCAAACTGCTACGAGAGCATGTTCGAAGGCTGTAAAAACCTCAAAAAAGCCCCGGTTCTTCCTGCAAAGGTCTTGATATCATATTGCTACAAACAGATGTTCAGTGGCTGTACCAGTCTCAAAGAGGCACCGGCACTTGAAGCAACAGTTTTGGCAAAGAATTGCTATGATAACATGTTCAACGGTTGTACCGCCCTCGAGGTGGCCCCGGCGCTTCCGGCACCAAAGCTGGCTGCGAATTGTTACCAGGGAATGTTCTCTGAATGTGCCAGTCTCACTACAGCACCGGCGCTTCCGGTTAAAGACCTGACCGGCTGTTCCGGTTGTTATGAGGACATGTTCACCGGCTGTGCAAATCTTGTAAAAGCACCTGCGCTTCCCGCTACAAAACTGGAATCATATTGTTACAGGAACATGTTCGCCAGGTGTTCCTCATTGACAGAACTTCCGACACTTACTGCCACAGTGATGGCTGATGCATGTTACTCCTATATGTTCGAGGGCTCAGGCATAAAGACAGTGCCGGCAAATTACCTTACCTCTATAACATCATTGGCAAGCAACTGTTTCTACGCCATGTTCAGCGGTTGCGAGAATCTTACATCTGTTGTGCCTCTTCCTAGTGCGCCTTTGGCACCATACTGCTATGCATTGATGTTCGATTCTTGCAGATTCAAGGATGTTCCAAGTGATTATCTTCCTGCCACAACATTGGCCACCGGATGTTACTACGCCATGTTCGCCGAAAACCCGAATCTTGAGACAACACCGGATCTTCCTGCCGAGGTAATGGTGGATGAGTGCTATGAAGGCATGTTCTATCAGTGCCCGAAAGTCAAGGCCGTAAAGTGCCTTGGTGTTACAGGAATCAAGGCTCCTCAAGCCACATATCTTTGGCTTGACTCTGTATCGCCAGGAGGGACATTTACCAGAAAGGAAGGAAGTGACTGGCATCACTCAGGACCGGAAGGAGGTATCCCGGATGGTTGGACTGAGGTCGTAGTGCCTTGATCATTGTTCCAAAAAACTCTAGGAGGCTGTCGCTTATTGGCGATGGCCTCTTTCTTTACGCAATAAAAGTGAGAAGCTGGCAGTGATTCCGGCCTGTTTCCGCCGAAAATTGTTTTTTCGCATTTTCGGCGGAGAAACACCACTACACCGCCCTACTCAGGGGTAGGACTCGACGCTTCGCTACACCGCCTCGCACTCCGTGCTCGATCCTCGTCCTACCCAAACAACCAACTCTAAATGAGAAAGCCGACCCTTTCGGATCGGCTTTTCTCATTTAGCAGGGGTAGGACTCGGACCTACGGCCTCCAGGTTATGAGCCTGGCGAGCTGCCAACTGCTCCACCCTGCGTCGAATGCTCAGACAATTTACTTTTTTTCTGCATTAGTGTCAACCCATGGTAAAAAATAAGTAAAAATGACCATTTTCTGTGTCAAAATTTCCAAAATGTATCAAAAAGATACAATTTTGGACCCGATTCAGGAAAGTGTTTCAAAAAGACCCGTCTACAGTCCGCATTAGAGTTCAGATAAGAATAACCCGAAAAGATAATTCCAATTACCAAAAACAAATAACAGAAGTTGGCACGGCTGATGCAATATAGGAAGACGTCAACCGGAAACGGAAGACAGACATGAAAAACAATGATTCGGAGGAAACGAAATGACCTATATGACTACAAGAAACAATGACAACTACCTGGACAACTTCTTTGATGACATGCTCTGCAACTGGGGCGTCAGGAACAGCTCCTACCCTGCAGTCAACGTCTACGAGGACTCAAAGGCATTCTACCTTGAGGCAGCTCTTCCGGGATATACAAACGAGGATGTGACAATCAATGTCGACAAGCACGTGCTGCACATCGCAGCTGAGAAGATGACCAAGAAGGACGAGAGGAAGTACATCGTCCGCGAGAGATCAAACATCAGGTTCGACAGGGCCTTCTCACTTCCCGAGGGAATCAATGAGGAGTCCATCGAGGCCGAGTTCAAGAACGGAATCCTGACAGTCACACTGCCGAAGCTTCCGGTCAAGGAGCCTAAGAAGATCACAGTCAAGGTCTCCGCTTGAGGAACCTTGAGATCATAGATGAAATGGAGGTTTTACTATGAAGAATTATTTGATGACAAGAAACGCAGACAACGATTTTGACACCCTGTTCGACGACATGTTCGGTGACTGGGGAATCAGGAACAGCACTTATCCTACTGTCAACGTCTACGAGGATTCAAAGGCATTCTACGTAGAGGCCGAGCTTCCTGGATATACAAGTGAAGAAGTCAGCATCGACGTGGAAAAGCATGTCCTGCATATCTCTTCAGAGAAGATGGACAAGAAAGAGGACAAGAAATATGTCGTGCATGAGAGAAGCTATGTGAAGTTCAACAGGGCTTTCTCCCTTCCTGAGACAATCAACGAGGAGGCAATCGAGGCAGAGTTCAAGAACGGAATTCTGACAATCACGCTTCCGAAGCTTCCTGCCGAGCAGCCCAAGAAGATCTCAGTCAAGATCGCAGGCTGACGGAGAAACAAAGAAAACGCATCAACAAGACTGTCGAGGCCAACTACCCCGGCAGTCTTTTTTTGTTACTGTCAACAATTACGAATATGCCGAAAAAGCTTGACTTGTGGTTGAAACCGCTTTTAGACTAATTTTGGATTAATCCAAAGAAAAACAGGAGAGAAAAATGAAGAAAAGAAATCTTTTGATGCTTGGTCTCATTGCCCTGATGGCCGTTGTGGTGTTTGTGTCATGTATGCAGGATCCGATCCTGGACAACAAGGCAATCGGAAAGTGGATTGCAGAGAACAACATGGGAGACAAGATCACTCTGGATGTCAAGTCCGACCAGACCTTTGTCATGGAGTTGGACCAGGATGGCGGAGAAGAAGCCGAGAACTTTATTGTGTTACTTAAGCTGAATGACGAATATGACGATTCCATAAAGATCACCGTGGACGGAACATGGAATGCATCCTCCGTCTCAGAGGGCACAATGGTGCTGAATAAGATCGGAACCAAATACACATTCACCGCATATGACAGGGTCCTGACCCTTTACAACAGTGAGATGGGCAGCATTGAGTTCAGCCGCATGTGATCTTGCCGATCAATGCATCAGGACTGCCGGGAAACCCCGGCAGTTTTTTTATGCATCTGCAGCCTTGTCTACAGGCACTGTCTCCGAAGCGGCGGTCTCCCTCACCCTGTAGCATGAGTATGTCAGCGCGAAGACCGCAAGATAATAGGCGAACATCAGGATGATGTGCAGCACAAGCAGTTTCGAGCTGATTGAGCGGTAGACCGCCATGACGGTGTCGGAGATAGCGAACATTATGCACGCCAGTGCGACCGGAGTGCTGATCCTGTATCCGGAGACCACCAGCAGAGAAAGCATGAAGCCATATGCGACAG
>JAEEGH010023123.1_pt1 | contig 12673 bp, 11 predicted proteins | sample 9134181 | NCBI WGS metagenome assembly JAEEGH01 (sample SAMN16246544, study PRJNA631951) | gut metagenome | biome: gut microbiome; feature: rumen; material: DP-attached | host: Bos | place: Iran: Karaj | collected 2018-10 | reverse complement strand
AGTTGCTGTTCTTTTTTCAGGAACGGTTTGATGGCCCGGACAAGGCAAATTATTATGCCGGCGATGATGATTGTGCTGGTGGTAATGCTAATCGGGAATGTGGTGCTTAAGTGGGTTGAGTAGAGGAAGAAAGCGCAGCAGATATTGACGGCTAAAAATGCGAATGCAATATAAACCGGTTTCAAGTTGATGGGAGCTGCAGGGCTATCCGGTTGTTTTACGTCAAGCTGTCGTTCTGTGTTTTGGACGATATCTCTGAGGATGAAAGCGTCCATTATCGGGAAGAAAGAAAAGAAGACGGCTATCCACGGGGAAAATATCGTGGTCGCTACTTCCCGCAAGTTTGCTTCGGCACGGAAAATCCACAAAAGCCAGAACAGGCGAGAAATGCATGCCGCAACAATGGTAATAAAAAAGAATGGCATGAAGAAGGTAAACATGAATAAAGCGCTTCTGCCATCGATGTCTTCCAGAGCGGGTGCTAGTATGATGCAGTCTGCAATGGTGATAATTGCTAGTAAAACAGCAAAAAACTTAAGCGAAAGGAGTAGTTTTTCTCCATTTGGAGCGTTGTCTTGCATAATCCCTCCTTTTTGTACAATATACAAAAGGTGCATGACGGACTTTTGGCGGTGAACCCGGTTTTACTTGTGCGAGGGCTTCATATTTTTGTATATTCTTTGCCACAGAGGTTTTTATGTCACGAATGAATGTTTTTAAAGCGCAAAATAGAGTGGATGGTCGTGGTATTTCGCAGAGGAGCGGATTTTTTCACGCAGCTTTTTTAGTGGTATTTGCGTTTTTAGCGGTTTCGGCACATGCGTTTGACTTGTCGGTCAAGGCGAATGTCGATAACGCCCAGGTCTTTATTGGCGACAAGTTCAATTACGAAATTCAGGTCACGGCGCCTGAGAACGCCATCGTCGATTTGCCGAGCTTTGTCGGGAACCTTGGCAGCTTTGAAGTCAAGGAAATGAAGAACGAAAAGATTACCGAGGGCATGCCCAAGGGGACGGCGAAGTTCACTTGGCTTGCGACGCTCAATACGTTCGTGAGCGGCGACTTTCTCATTGCCCCGCAAGAAGTGAACGCCATCGTTGGAACGGATACCGTCAAGACGCACACGGACCCCGTAGCGGTCAAGGTTGCTGCCCGCACGAACGGCGAAGAAACGGACATTATCGAAGTCGAAGACCCGATGAAGGATCCGAGACTCCCGCAGTGGGTCTATATTCTTTTTGCAGTGCTTGGCGTTGCCTTGCTCGTGTTCCTCGGATGGTTCTTGCATAAGAAATTTGCAAAACGCGGCGAAGCTCCGCAGTTGCCGCCGTACGAAGAAGCCGTGCTTGCGCTCAAGAATCTGCGCAACAGGAATTACCTCGCCGAAGGTAACCAGGGCGATTACTTCATGACGCTTGGCTTTATCGTCCGCCGCTACATTGAAAGACGTTTTGAAGTCGATATTCTCGATGCGACCGTCGCCGAACTCAAGAAGCGCATGTCGCACGTGGCAGGACTCCCGCAGGCATACAAGGAATCCGTCGTGACGCTTGCCGTCGAAACTGAACCGGTGAAGTTCGCGAAGATGAAACTCGAAGGCGAACGCTGCACCTTCTGGGACGAATGGGCCGACCGCCTGCTCGAAGATACCAAGCCCGTGCCTGAAGAAGAACAGCAGAAGAAAGAGGCCGCGAAGGCTACTGCGAAAAAATAGTGTCGCAGTTAATCGTCGCGACCATGCTTCGTTGATACGAAGCATTTATCGCTCACGGCCTGAAGAAGAACAGCAGAAGAAAGAGGCCGAGAAGGCTACTGCGAAAAAGTAGTGCAGGTCGCTATTTCTTAGCTCGTTGTTTATTCAATGTTTATAAAAGGATCTCACTTATGTGGGTTCCTTTTAAATGATGTAATTGGGATTATTTCCCTAGAATCTGTTCTTCTGTAAGGTTGAATCTTTTGACAAGAGTTTCTATGGGAACACCGTCTTCGTAAAGCGCACGAGCTGTACGGAGCTTTTCTTCTTCGGCTTTTTGGCGTTCTTTGTCGAGTTGTTCTTCAAGTTTCTCTTCAAGTTGCTGACGTTCTTCTGTCATCTGCAGACGTTCTTCTGCTATTTGCTTGCGTTCTTCTGCCAATTCTTGGCGTTCTTCGGCCATTTGCTCGCGAAGGTAATCGCCAATGCTTACGAATCCGTATTTTTGTCCGATGCTTACGAACGCCATGTTCAGCTCCTTTAAGAAATCTTTACCTAAATACTCCATTAAATATATACTTGTTTTTTCAAGCAGGCAAGACGCCTCGTGTTGCGGCATTTTATTCAAGAATTTGCAAAACTGCGGCAAAAGTTCCAGCAGCTTGTTCTTGTTGAATGCGTGCTTCAATGCGATTATACCCATGCCGGTTGCGATATCTTCGCAGGCGAGGCAGTCGCTGTCGGGAATGTCCGCCATGTTGACGAACGTACATTGGAATGGCAGGACTTTTCCGCGGAAGTACTCCGGATAGGACTTTTCGAGAATCTTGAGTGGGTTCCAGTTATCACGTCCGTTGTAAAATATTATCGCCATTGTCGGGATTCCGCTGAATATGCGGTTCTTGTCCCGAATTTTCATGACGGAATGGATGTATTTGGAGATCTGGTCGAAGATTGTGGGGTCGCGACCTGATTTGTGCTCTAGCAGGATTCCTACGAGAATCGGGGCGCCAGTCGAAACGTTTACGCGAAATGCTAAATCCGCTTCGCCGGTGTCGTCAACTTCCGAATAGGAATCGGGAATACGCATGAGCGTATCGAGATTGACTTGGTTTAGAAATGTGTCGACATCATAGTTTATTTTTCTCGCAAGCTCAAGCAGGTAGCGGACATGTGCTGTGTCGGCAAATAGCCAGCGGAAGTATGCATCGTGTTTTCGTTTGGGTGTTTTATTTTCGTTTTCCATTTGTTTCTAGGGCCAATTATTTCAAGCGAATTGGCACGCAATCTCATATAATAAGGGATATAGAAAACGATCTAGCAAATAAAAGTTTTTGAAAATGTCTTGCATCGTCAAGAACGGATGAGCATAATTTAAAAAACTCTTTTCAGAAAAACAAGAATTTTTTTGCTTTAGAATCATTTTGCAAACAACCGTTAGCACGAGTGTCGCGAAAACAAGCTTGCTTGTTTTCATGACCGAGTCACAGGTTGTTCTACAAACAACCGTTAGCACGAGCGTCGCAAAAACAAGTTTACTTGTTTTTATGACCGAGTCGCAGGTTGTTCTGTAAACACCGTTAGCACGAGAGTCACAAAAAAGGCATGTGCAAATTTTGCACACACCTTTTAGTCGGAACTTTGCTTGTGAACGGAGTTTATTCTACTTCTCCCTTCACGCAGCGGACGGATAATCCGTCATTTTCGTCGTCCGCACAGACGCTTACCATTCCTTCGGAACCGTTGCCGAAATGAATCATTGTAGCGCAATTGTGGTTTCGCGTGTCTATCGTAGATGTCCAGAAGTAGGCGAAACGGCCCGGCTCCAAGAAATACTGGGAACTTGCTCTATATTCGCCGGCGGGCAAAACAGTAAAGCCGTATGTGTCTTTACCGCCACCCCATCCCACGACGGCGTAGTCGAGGAATGCGGGGTATCCGCCATTTCCTCTTTCGGGCCATTCTTCAACTTCGGGCAGATACCATCCGGGAGGGCATGCCGCCTTTGCGGCTTCGAAGTTGTATAGGCGGCCATACTTATCGCAGTTTTCTTTCTGGTTTCCGTTGCACCAACTTTGCGGTCGAGTGCTTGGGAAGCCCATGTCACAATTTTCCGGTTCATTCCCGTCGCAATTACTCTTTAGGTTGTCTTCGATTTCGTAGTTAAGATTTTCGGCCATCCAAATTTTTTCGCCGAGTTTTACGGTCTTGTATGTTTTGCCGTCTCGTGTGTCTGTAAATGTGGAATCGGTCGGTGTTGTTTTCGATGGTTCCGGAGCCGGCCCGTCACTGACTTGGTATGTGGTTCCGTTGAAGAACATGATTTGGATAAACTTCACGTTCGCATTTTCGGGTTCGATATCAAACCAGTGGTCGCTATAGCATGTGCATGTCGTTTCTGAATGGACGTCATATTCGATTTGCAAGGTGTCGCCGGAACGTTTTGTCAAAAGGTCCGCTTCGATTAGGCAGGCGTCTCTTACTTTCAAGGCCATCACTTGGTAATGCCCCTCGCCGTCGTTAAGGATGTACGCTTTGGGCAGTTCTTCTGAAGACGCTTCTGCGAGGCTTGCGATTTGGGTGGCACGTATTGGCAAGGGTTCCAAACCGGAAGCAATGCAAGAACCTAATTTAATGCCGTTTTTCGTGTCTTTCGCAAAAGCAGGCGACGCTTCTTGGTGACCTGCGGAACTCGAAGACGGCTGGCTCGCCGATGACGTCGTTACGCTGGACGACGAGAGTTTCGGCGGCTGCTGACTGGATGACGATTTTGCTTGAGCGCTGGATTGCGGTGTGCTCGACGAGGATTCCTGTCCTTGCATTTCGCTTGAAGAACTTTCGTTTTGACCTATCGTGTTGTCGATTATCGTGGTTCCAGTCACGTCCGGAGAATCTGAACAAGCCCAGAATAATGCTGCGCATAACGGAATCAGTTGTATTGTCTTTTTCATGTTCATTTCTCCTTCCTTGAATCCGCAGATTCTACTTTATCCGTAAGAGGGAATATTTGTAAGTTCATTTGATACACCTGGTCGATGCTTTGACATTCGTTGGCGATGTCAACAATCTTTTTGCGGAAAATGTCGATTTCCTTGGTGATGCGATCGTAAGTAGTTTTGTCGATGCCCATGGTGATGCCGGAAAAATTGCGTTCTTCCACGGGATCCTTGATGATGGACCGTACCGCGAGTTCGCTCATTTTCCTGTTCATGGTGCGTATGGCAAGAGGAATCGTCTCCTTGGAGCCTCTGACCGTTTTTTGCGTTTGTTCGTAAGTCCCGTCCGCATTTTTTTGGAGCAGGTCCGCTTTGACGAGGAACTGCAAGATTTCGCGGACTTCGGCGGCTGTAACGCCGTGCCTTATCTTAGATGCAATTTCGCCAAATGTTGCTCCCGGCATGATGGGGGCGAGTTCGCGGATAATGGGGCAGGCGGGCGTTTCGTAGTAGCGGAATGCGTCCGCATCGACAATGCGGATTTTGTTCATGCGCGCTTCGTGTTCGAGCTCGCTCAAAGCGGATTCTTTTTCGTCGTCGTTTTTGGCGTTCCCGAGTTTTACGAGCAGGGTGAAATAGGTGTAGTCGAACCCTTCGAGACCCATGGCGCGAGCGACTTTTGGAATTCCCGGCTTGCTGAGGGTTGTCTGTCCGTCGCTGACCAGTTTCAGATACGCCGATGAAGCAAATCCTGCAAGACTTGCAAATTTTCGCCACGTGAAATACGAGCATCTTTTGCGTTCGGCATAGAAATCTCGCATGTACTCGCGGTAATCTTGATATTCGGTAATCGGTTTCATATTTATAAAAATAAAACAAAAATTGCGTTTTTAGCGCTAAAAAGTGAATAATTTTAATAAATAGTTTATATAGAATTAAAATATGAAACAAAAGCGTTTCATAAGCATTTAGATTGGATTTTTTCAATGACCATTCGTTTTTTTATATATTCCCGACGTAAGGCATTAACAAAGGAGTTCTTATGACTGCAATTATTGTCATTGTCGTTGCCGTTATTCTGGTCATCTGGGGAGTTTCCATGTACAACGGGCTTGTGAAGCTTCGCAACAATCGCGAGAATGCGTTCGCGAACATTGACGTGCAGCTCAAGCAGCGTTTTGACCTTGTGCCGCAGCTTGTATCGACGGTCAAGGGGTACGCCACTCACGAAAAGGATGTGCTCGAAAAGGTGACGGCCGCCCGTGCTGCCGCCATGAGTGCTTCGACTATCGACGAAAAGGTTGCCGCCGACAAGGCGATGAGCAGTGCGCTTGCCGGGCTCAAGGTTTCGTTGGAAGCTTATCCGGAACTCAAGGCGAACCAGAACTTCTTGCAGTTGCAGACGGAGCTTTCGGATATTGAGAACAAGCTTGCTGCTGCCCGCCGTTTCTTCAATTCTGCGACGCGCGAATTCAACAACGCTTGCGAAGTTTTCCCGAGCAATATCCTTGCGGGCATGTTCAAGTTTAAGCGTGCCGCCATGTACGAGGCAACGGAAGACAGGGCTACACTCGAAAAAGCACCCGAGGTGAAATTTTAATGAGTAGACAGTAGGCAGTAAACAGTAAAATAATGGCGCGACTGGTGTCGCGCATTAGACTAGCGCCTTTGGCGCATTTTTCTCTGCCTACTTCTAACTTCCTACTGTTTATGCGCTACGTCGGTATCCAGACTCAGATTTGGCGGAATAACCGCAATACGGTGATTTTGCTTTGTATGTTCCCGGTGTTTTTGCTGGGGATGGTTTTGGGCGTTATCGCGATGTTGGATTGGCTCGGCTTCTTTTGCTGGGACGGTGTGTGCCCTCAAGGGGAGCTGCAGGCGACAACGATTCATTGGCCTATTGTCTGGGGGTACTTCAAGGATGCAGTACCATATACGCTTGTCATAACTGGGGTGTGGTTCCTTATTGCATACTTTGCAAACACGTCCATCATTCGCCATGCGACTCATGCGCGCCCGCTCGAACGCAAGGAGAATGTGCGCGTCTATAACATTGTCGAGAATCTTTGCATTGCTGGCGGTATCGAGATGCCGAAAATCAATATCGTCAACGATTCGAGCCTTAACGCCTTCGCGAGCGGAATTGATATAAATTCATATACGGTTACGCTTACGACGGGGATTATCAACAAACTAGACGATGCGGAACTTGCGGCTGTCGTGGGTCATGAACTTACGCACATCAGGAACCGCGATACCCGTCTCATGATTGTCTGTATTGTGTTCGTGGGTATTTTTTCGATGACGATGAATGTCATTTTGAAGTTGCTCAGCAGGGTTTCGTTTGCACCGAGGCGTAACCGCAAGGGCGGGGGAGGCATTCTCCTTGTTCTGCTTGTCGTTTTGCTGTGGTCCGCCATTGGGTATTTCTTCAGTTCGCTGACTCGTCTTGCGATTTCGCGCAAGCGTGAATATGTTGCCGATGCGGGCGCTGCGGAGCTTTGCGGTGATGCATTGGCCCTTGCGTCTGCATTGCGGAAAATTTCCAACGATCCGGGGCTTGCCGATGTGCAGAGGAGCGATGTCGCGCAACTTTATATTATCCACCCGGACGAGGAAGATGACAGCAAAATGGGCCTCAAGGGGCTGGTGGCGAAGGCGAATATCATTTTCAGTACGCATCCGGACACCGGCGAACGTATAAGGTTGCTGGAACAGTTTTAAACGTATCTATAGACTTTGTCGGGGTGACACTAAGTGCGTGGCAGATCTTTCTGCTTCTGGACATAGTTCATGCTTTTAGCCCTATCGGCAGCGATAGGCGTCTGTAGTGTCAACTGCTGCTGTATCAGTGTTTCGAGCTTAGACATGAGTTCTGTGGCGCTGCATCCGAAGGCGTCGGCGAGGTCGCAAAAAGATTTGACGGAAAGATTGCGTTTGCCTTTGGCGACGAGTCCAAGGTGCTGGCGACTAATCCCGCTGTCTAGGGCGAGTTTCTTCTTGGTTGTAGAAGTTGCTCCCTGCATTTGGGCTAGAAGTTCAATTACAGCTTTTTGGATGACTTTGATGTCATAACGCATTCCTCAATTTTATGAATCTGTCCTAAAATTCGTGCAAACAATAGTTTCCATAATTTTTGAGAAAAATTTTGCATAACAATCATAATCAAAAAAGCACCCCGTGGCAGGGTGCTCTTATAAATTCTATCTATACCAGATATCGTTTTTGATTAATATTGGGCCTTCAAAGCGGCCGGACATTCAACTTCCCTATAGTTGTGTGTCGGGTTGCCGGCGGCTTCCATCCAAGTGGCGAGGAACATGCAACCTTCCTTGGCCTTTGCATCGTTGGCGAAAGACTTTGCGCATTTTTCAGCGAGGCAATCCTTGCGCTTGGTGAGCAAGTTGCCTGCAGTACCGACTTCCTTTTCGCAGTCGGAGAGGAGACCGCCGTACTGTTCGCCTTGACTGCCCCATCCCATGCTAGAGCATCCGTTGAAGAGACCAACGCCGCCACCAGGAATCATCACGTCGAACTGGCCCTGCTGAACGTCACCACCGATGTTTGTCGCCATGACGACGAGAATCTTTCCTTCGAGTTTCATGTGGTTTGTTTTGCGTTCGTACTTGCCTCTGCCATCGAAGGCGAGGGCGTAGCACTTGCCGCAGGAGCCGCCGTCCGCTGCCGGAACGGCTGCGAATGCGTAGGCGAGGCTGTCATTGACGATGATAGGAATCTGGCTTGTGCAGGTCATGAGGCCACCGCCGCTGCAGACGCTTCCGCCACCCCAATCGGTGCTTTCTTTTGTGCCTTTGTTGGTGCACTGCTTGGAGTAGTTGCCGTGTGCGTGTTCAGGCCAGGAGCAATGCGGTTTGCAGCAGTCCCAGTAACGGGTGGCCCAGCCTTTTCCGCTACGGCCGCCCTGCACGTACTTGAGTTCTACGCTTGTGCCCGAATTGTTAGCCTTGGATGAAGACGAGGTTGCGGTGGTCGTGCCCGAAGAGGATTTTGCCTGGGAAGAAGAAGACTTGGTTTCTTGTTTCTGGCTCGAAGAGGACTTCTTGTTTTGGGTGCTGCCTCCGTCGGTGACTTCCACTGTGAGCGTCACTGCGGTACCGTCCATAATCCACGTTTCGGAGACTTCACCAGCGGAAATATCCTTGCTGACAGTGCCATTGATGGTGAAAGTTTTTGCGCTTTCGTCGTATTTGCAGTCGCTGTCGTTGATGGACCAGAGGTTCCAGGACTGCCTGGACGGGTGGCTCTTGAGACCGCTGAACGTGATGGTGCTGATGGAGCCGCCCTTGGCGACGGTCTGCGAGAGGCTTCCTTTATAAGTTATGGAACCAATTTTGCCTTCTTCAGGCGCCTTGGAAGAAGAACTTGCCGGTTTGGGGTCTTCTGCCTTTTGCGAAGACGAAGAAACGGCTGGCTTGACGGCACTGGAGCTAGTGGGAATCGCAGAAGATGTGGGCACCGTCGTTGCCGAGGAACTGCTTAAAACCACCGGGACAGAAGTGCCTGCGTTCGGGTCGATTCCGCCCGGAAGGAGAATCGTTTTTCCGTCGATGGTTGCCTTGGAACCGTCTATATAGGAAATGGTCTTGTCCGGATTAACAACCGGGAGCTGGGTCAAATCTACGTTTGAGACAACTGGCGTACCAGCTGCATCGACGATGGAAGCCGTGGCCGCGTCAAAGGCGCCGACAGGAACGCTGTATTCGTCTGTCACGGAAAATGTGCCGTCTGCATTGGGTACAATCAGGAAAATTTGGGTACCAGCGACGAGCATCCAGCAGCTCTGATCGACTTCAAGTGCTGGTTTTGCTACAGCGGTTATGTTGTTGTTTGGACCCTGGGGTGAAGCTGCATCTTCGGAGCAGTTCCATGCAATGAAAGAGAGTCCGAAGACGACGAGGGTTTTGACAAATTTATTCTTCATGATACAGTAAGCCCTTGTTAAATTTCACCCTTATTCCAATCCACGCAAAAAAATACAAAACTATTGAGAAAATTGCTTGTAAATAAGAGTAAAAAGAATTGGAAATAAATGAAAGTGTGATTTGTCGCAATCTGTTTAATGTCAAAGACTTACAAAAAAGAAAAAACGCCCCGTTTTGGGGCGTTTTGTTCCATTCTGAATTACAGATTAGTATTTCGCCTTAAGAGCTTCGGGGCACGGGACTTCCTTGTAGGTGTGTTCCGGGTTGCCGGCAGCTTCCATCCAAGTCGCGAGGAAGAGGCAGCCTTCCTTGGCTTCGGTGTCGTTGCCGAAAGCATCGTTGCATTTTCTGGTCAGGCATTCCTTGCGCTTGGAATATGTGTCGCCGTCATAGCCGGATTCGTTTTCGCAGTCGGAGAGGAAGCCGCCATATGTTGTCGTATTTTGCGGAATTTTCCAGCCCATCTGGGAGCATCCGTTAAAGGCGCCAAAGCCACCGCCCGGAATCATCACGTCGAACTGGCCGCCTGCCACGTCGTAGCCGATGTTCGAGGCCATCACGACGAGGGTCTTGCCTTTGAGTTTTTCGTGGTTCGTTTTGGTTTCGTACTTGCCTCGGCCGGTAAAGGTGAGGGCGAAGCACTTGCCGCAGGTATTGTCGTTACCGGGGGTTGCCGCAAAAGCGTAGGCGAGCTTGTCGCTGACGATAATGGGAATCTGGCTTGTGCAGGTGGCGCCCTGTCCGCCTTCTTGACAGACGTTTTTGTTGCTGTTGTTGTCTATGCGAGTCTTTCCACCATTGGCGCTGCAAGTGCTGGCCGTGCCGCCGTGGGCGGGTTGTGCGCAGTGGGGCATGCAGCAGTCCCAATAGCGGGTTGCCCATCCTGGCTGGCCACCGGCGCCGGCGTTGAGATACTGGGATTCTTCGGCAGAGGCATTAGCGTTAGCTGAACTTGACGACTTGACGCTGCTCGAAGAAGCTACGCTGGAGCTGGAGGCCTTGACGCTGCTAGAAGACTTGGGCTGTTGCTGCTGCTGGGACGAAGAAGACTTTTCGTTGTTTGGCGTAGCGGAACTGCCAGGTTGGGGCGTGGAATTTCCGGCAAGTGTCAAGACAAAGGAGAACTTCTCGCCGTCGATGGTAATTTCTTCGGTCTCCTTTTCTGTGTTCCAGTAATCGGGGACGGAGCCTTCGAGGGTGTAAGTCTTGGCATTCTTGTCGTAGTTTGCCTGCAAGAAATGCAGTTTCCAGTTGCGCTGCGGTTCGGATTCGACTCCGCTAAAGGTGATTTTGCTGATGGCGCTACCCTTGGCGACCGTCTGGGTCAGGCTCCCTGTGACGGTGATTTTGCCTACAGTCTGCTGCGTTGCCGAAGAACTGTTTTGTTTCTGTTCTACCGAGGAGCTGCTCTGCGTTTTTTGGGCAGAAGAGCTTGTTGCCTTGGCGACGCTGGAAGAACTTGCTGTCGCGTTACTGTTGGAAGACGGTGCGCTTGCCGATGAATTTCCCGGTTGTACATTTGCCGACGAGGTTCCCGGCTGAACGGTTGCCGAAGAAACGCCTGGCTGTACGGTTGCAGACGATGCAATCGTAGCGTTTGTTGCAGAAGAAGATTGTGGGGGAATCGCCGTCGCCGAAGAAGAAAGCGTAGGCTGGATTAGGTTGCCGGAGTTGCCATTGTCAGGGGCGCTTGTGGCCTCGTCAGAGCAGTTCATGAATGCAAGAACGGATCCAAGAACCAGGACCGACTTCAGGAATTGGTGTTTCATAAGTATCCTCATATACCGAAATAGCTTTCTTTCGAAAGCAGTTCCAATTCCATCCACGCTAAAAGATAGTTTGATTCATGAAAAAATCAACGTAAATTTTATAAGATAATCATTTTGTAATAAAACCAAAAAAGCCCAGGCTTGCGGCCTGGACTCATAAAATTGTAGTGTACTATATTAAATAGGCTTATTTGTAGCGCTGCTTGAGAACCTCGGGGCATTCCACTTCGGTGTAGTTGTGTTCCGGGTTGCCAGCAGATTCCATCCATTCGACAAGGAACATGCATCCCTTCTTTGCTTCTGTATCATTGCCGAAAGCCTTGTTGCACTTGTCGGTGAGGCACTGCGCGTATTGATCGGCCTTGTAGTTTTTCTCTGTTTCGCAGTCGGAGAGGAGACCGCCGTACTGTTGGCCTTGGTTACCCCAGCCCATCTGGCTGCATCCGTTGAACATGCCGACGCCGCCACCCGGAATCAAGATATCGAACTGTCCCTGCTGGACGTCGCCACCGATGTTTGTGGCCATGACGATGAGCTTCTTGCCCTTGCTCTTGAGCCTTTTGGTGTTGGGGTTCGTAGAATTGTAATGGCCTTCGCCGGTAAAGGTGAGCTGGAAGCACTTACCGCACTGGCCACCGTTGGAGGCGGGCACGGCGGCGAAAGCAAATCCGTATTCTTCGCAGCCATCGACTGTAAACGGAATCTGGCTGGTGCAGGTGGCGCCACCACCGCCGGAGCAGACACTGCCGCTGCCGTTGCCGATGACGTTTTTACCTCTAGCATCACAAGCTCTAGTCGGGTTTCCGCCAGAGTTTTCGTTCCAGGCGCAGCTAGGCATGCAGCAATCCCAGTAACGGGATGCGAATCCGCTACCGCTTGCGCCACCCTTGACCGTGATTTTCGGGCAGCCGCCGGTTGCGACGGAAGAACTGCTCTTTGCGACGGAGCTGCTGCTCTTGGCAACAGAAGAACTGCTCTTTGCGACGGAACTGCTGCTCTTAACGGCAGAAGAACTGCTTTTCGGGGTCGGCGGAGTGACGCTGCTGGAGCTCTCAGGCTTTGGCGGAGTCACTACGCTAGAAGAAGACGGCGGAACCGGGGCGTCGTAATCCACGCACTTGCCGTTCGGCATGAGGATGGGGAGGGCCGCGATATGTGCTGTAGTGAGAGTTGTCGTCTGGTCGAGACTCTTAATGGCGCCTGTCGCAAAGTCAGCATAACCTACCGGGATACCGCTCGGATTCGTTACGACCGTGGTCGGGTAGATAACATAATCGCCCGTGGCGTCTTTCAAGTGGTAGGCGGGTTCTTTAATCTTGTAACGGACAC
>JAEEGH010023121.1_pt1 | contig 12675 bp, 10 predicted proteins | sample 9134181 | NCBI WGS metagenome assembly JAEEGH01 (sample SAMN16246544, study PRJNA631951) | gut metagenome | biome: gut microbiome; feature: rumen; material: DP-attached | host: Bos | place: Iran: Karaj | collected 2018-10 | reverse complement strand
ATGTAATCAAAATGCCAGACAATCCTTTCATAACATAACGATTTATTATATAATAGACCGTCAAACAGATAGCCATTGTATGCAAATACCAATAAGTGCCAGAAGGGGAAAATACGATTTTATTCAACAAAGCTAGCACACCACCATCAAAGGTATTGGTGGCTCCAATGAATTTTCCAAGCATGCCTATTCCTAACAAATATATGATTTCAAAGACAACATATGGCACAACAACACCATATATGCTCTTTAAGAACTTTTGAGGCTCTTTATTCACAGAAAACAAATAACCACTAATCAACAAAAAGCCAGGCATGACGAAAGCATAAATTATTGGGCATGCATCAGGATATTTTGTGTTAAACAATTCAATATGAAAAGTCACCATAAGAAGAATTAATATTCCTTTTGCCATATCAATCTCTTGGATTCTTTTCGTATTGTCCTTCAATACAGTATCTGTTTTTTCACTCATATACGAATTCCGGTTTCTCTCCGCTATTCAGCAGCCACTCATAAAGGCGTAAAGTCTTACGAGTCACGCTTCGGTAGTCGAAGTTATCATAAATAAGTTTGCTTGCTCTTTGTCCCATATCATATAGTGCATTTGCATCCATTTCCATGGCCTCACGAAGAGCACGTTCAAGATTATCCACACTAAGGTCAACACACCAGCCTGTGTCGGTTTCGTTAAGAATCTCCCAAGGACAGTTGGTCGTGGTTATAACAGGCGTTCCGCACGACATAGCCTCAGCAATAACCATTCCGAAATTTTCGCTAAATGAAGGCAGACAGAAAAGAGCCGACTCCTGATAGACCTTTATCTTAGCCTCTCCAAATACAGGAGGAAGAATCTTGATACTATCCTTCAAGCCTAAACTCTCCGCCCTATTCTCCAAACTATGAATATATTCAGTCTCGCCATTGCCAATAACGAGCAACTGCCAATCTACATAATCTGAATGAAGACGTTTCCAAGCCTCAAAAAGCAGTTCTATGCCCTTCTTTACATGCACACGACTAAGAAACAGCACTTGCTTCTTAACGCCTTCTACAGACGTTTTGCATGGATAGGCATCAGTCTCTATGCCATTTGGAATGACAGCCTTACAGGTCGTAATACCGAGATTACTAACATGTTCAGCCTCCATCTTAGCCGTTGTGAAGACACAGGCAGACTTCTGCACATCATTACGCTGGTAAAGCCACCACGCAAGCTTCTTCTTCCATTTCTTCTGCGAAAGACTCCACGGCTCAAGCATGCCACGAGGAGTAACGATATAGGGAATGTTCTGTTTGCGCGCCTCAAGTATCACCTTATGATAAGGCATCTCCCACACGCTTTGGATTTGGATAAGCTCAAACCTCTCATCTGCAAGATATTTCGCAATCTCCTTTCTTGAAAATGAAGGACTTAGCACCTTCAGCTTCGCAGAAGTACCCTCAAGCGCATGGATATTCATGTTCTCTGAACGGATAGTCATCAGAGTTATATCCACTCCAAGCTCTGCAAGTCCCTTGACAAGCATAGGAACACTTCGGGAAGGACCTCCAGAAGACAAGTCTAAAGAAGATACGAATGAGAGGATTTTCATGATCGGGAGATTCTTGACCAAATACAGTCAGGCAATAGGTTTATTGCATGAACATATACAAAAAATACTACAGCCTTAAAACAGCCTTCATACTTACTCAGAAAATGGAATGTAACAAACGGATTGCTCCCTAAAGGAGAATAAAGTTTCTTGAATCTTTTTACTACCGACACTCCATTAAGGCGTATTCTTGTATTCTTACTTTGTAATGCAGCATCCGTACATCCTATATACTTCCTCGTTGTGCAGACATGAAAGCCGTTCTTGTGAGCCTCATGCCCATAGGCTACATCACCCAAATCATGATGATATACAGGATCAAAGAAACCATTCTTCTCAAATACATACTTTGGCACAAGAACGAAGTTGCCATTCAAACGAAAAATCTCATTCAACTCGCCATTGGCAGGTATAAGATGCTTGGATTTATCATAGCCACCATATATAACCTGCTTGGTTGTTGTTTCCTGTATCAAACCGGCTATTATGGCCTTATGCTCCATGATTCCGCTACATTCAAGCATCTCATCGAAACAATCGTCATATAGAAGAAGGTCGTCATTAAGCCAGAAATAGAAGTCGTAATCCTTGTTTTTGGCCGCTTCCATCCATGCGGTTCTCATTCCCCTTGACCAAAAGAGATTGCCATCTCCATGAATGAGATTCACCTGAGGAAATTCTTCACGAATAGCCTCAGCAGTTCCATCAGTTGAATTGTCATCAACACAATAGACATCAATATCCTTCCTTATAGAAAATAATCTTCTAAGACACGACAAAGTAGTGTCTTTACGATTATGACAGGTTATAAGGACTGCTAATGTCACCATACTCTTTGTTTGCCTGATGATACGACTTTAGCCGGAATACCTCCAAGAACAGAAAATGGTGCCACTTCTGAATAATTCTTATTACAGAAGGAATTGGAGGCTATGATTGTGTTATCTGGGATTACAGTTCCTTTGTTAATGCAAACATTATTCCCGATCCATACATTGTTGCCTATCACTATTGGCTTGTGCGAAGGATATACAGTTCCGGTATTCACGTCCATGATTTCATGTCTGTCGGTATCCATCAACTGGCACCTCCATGAACCTCCGACCTGTGAACCGATTTTTATATTGTCCTCACAGAACAAAATCGACTGAGCGCCGAATCTAGACTTTGTACCTATTGACATCTTTGCTCCAGGCTCAACCCTTATTGTACTTCCACAACCTATATAAAAAGTACCTTCGAAACAAAGAGTCCCTCTGACATCAAGAATAACAGGATCGAGAGGAAACATATCACGTCCTTGTGACCCAAGTTTTATCATTCCAGGTCTAATAATTCCATTTATACATAGTTTGCCACTATTACCTACAATACGCAGTTTACCATAAACGTCTATAGGGAACTTTATTGCCTGTTTAAATGGCAAGAAATGGAAATTAACATATATAATCTTTATAATGTTATGCAAGAATATAGAATTGAACATTATCAGCAAAAATTATATTATTATCCCCTGAGAATTAAAAATAATCTGGATTCTTGACGGCTTTCAACTGAGTCATCTGTACAAACAGTATCAAGGCTATATATCCTACAATAAATGTTCGCAAACCGTCAAAAACACTTGAACTTACAGTTTGATATGTAATCTGACAAAGCAGAATGATTACTAGCATGTTCTTTGTCGTAAGTTTTTTCATACATGCCATAGCCCTGTCCTCTATAATATAGAAAACGATAAAGAAGAAAACAAGACTTCCAATCTTTCCGAAATCAAGGAATGCCTGTGGTATCATAGAAGGCACACACACAGATGCTGGGTTATGCTCAATATCCCATACAGATTTAATATGGTTATATACAGAGGAGCCAATACCGAAACAATTCAAGCCATATCCCATAGAGTATTCGTTAGGAAGGCTACTCCATAGCTCATTCATGTGTATATAAGAAGTGGAAGTATAAAAAATCTCAGTTGAATAAGCCTCTATTGTCTTCAGATTTACAGCTTCATTCATCTTTATAATCTGGACAACAATAAGCATTATGAATGGCGAGGCAAGGACAAGCAAGAACTTCTTATCTATCTTTTTCTCCTTATTCTTTATAACCGCTATAGAATATGTCAGAAGGTAGGAAAAGATAAAAGGGGCAAAGAAAGCAAGAATGAACAATCGTCCACCTAACGACATCTGGAATGGTATAAACAGAAGGAACTCTCTGATAAACTTTTTCAAGCGGATGCCTCGTAATGCCGTTTCCATACCCAAAATACAAATATAGAACATAGCAAACGGGGACAGATAAGCGCCAATACGGAGCAGATTTGATTCAAATTCGTTAAAATGTGAACGAGTTTCGATATAATACGCTCTCATTGCAGAATAATCCAAACCTGTTACCGAGCAAACAGAAATCAGTCGATACATTCCTATGGCAAAAAACAGATATAGAATCCATCGCATCTTACGTCTGATTACAACTATATCTGCAGTACCAAACTCCGCAGTTACCTCAAGTGCAAGTTTTCTTCGCTTAAAACGAGCTAAAAGGAATGCGGAAAAGACAACTATTAATATCGTAAACTGGTAAGAACCTATTTCCTGAAGATATTCCGCAGTTACATAATAATCAGTCTCACCAATCAAGAGATTCGAATACAATAATCCTCCTAAAGAAGTCAATCCCCACATCAAAGCAAAGAATGTTGACGGGAGAATGTATGTTTTATTTCGCATACCCAACTTAAAGAAATTGGCTATTGCAAAACCCATACATAAAAGAAAACTATATAGAAATTCAATATTTACCATTTACAAAACTACCAATAGCAACTACCTTCTACTTTTTCAGAGTACTTAGGCCTCTCATTTTGACTTGGAGAAACCCAATATTCATTAAACAAAGGACGATAGTCCAAACTGATATCAATACCAGGACGATAGTGCCAGAATCCTTGATATTGTTCAGTCCAACGCTTACCTAATATCCCAAATAACAATTGTGTGCCGCCAGCTATATGAACCGCCTGTTTGCCAATTCTCTTCACATGGGCAGCAAGTGGTAATCCATAAGCTCCACATCCTATAATCGCAATATCAAAATCAATCTTATCAATCTCATCCTCCATATACTTCAAGGCATCAAACCAACTTGCAAACTCAGACTTGGTTCCTGCTATAGTCTGAACAGCCTTTAGTGTCTTTAACTCAAATTCTGGAAGAACATCAGGATTAGAAAACAACAGCTCACGTTTCTGATATTGTGACCTTATCGTATCAACAAAAGGATGAACAACAAGTACCTTCTTTCCCTTGAGAATGCGAGTCCAAGGCCTTTCTACGAAGAAAGGATATAACATCTCCAATTGTACTCTCTGAATGTCATCACGCAAAGGCATAAATTTCTCATAGTACTGATGACAAGCGAGCAAATCTATTTCCGGAGTATCTTGAAGGTATCGCTCAGAAAACCGTTCTGCAACCTTCTGATTCGCATTTATCACACCTGCATTATTACGGAGATGATAAAATATCTTGTCATACCACCAAGGAGTATGGGTATTATCCGTTATGAAATCCTTAATCCTTCCATAATATGACTTATCCGAATGTACGCAAAGATAATTAGTAACACAATTTATCTCAACTGTTCCAAACCTCGCAATCATACAAGGCTTACCCGAAGCAAGCAATTCATAGATTTTATCGTTTGACGATTGTCTATCACAATCACATTCCGGAGCATAGAATTTCCGTCTCGTGACTATTCGATAAAGTTTACGGATAACTCGTATTATGACATCTTTTGCCTTCATGATATTAACGGATAGGTCTTTTTATATTTCTTATCATGGAAGCAAACACATTCCGGTCTTCACGAGAAAGTGCAACAAACCAATATACAGGCAAACTTATGACAAACATTGCCATGATTAATGACAACTGCAACCAAAGTCCATTATATAATTGCGGTCTGATTGTCCAATAAACACATGAAAGACAGGCTAAAGATGCCATGCATGGGATTAATACGTATCTACTCCAGCTGATAACCGAGAAACAGATAAGTTTATGCGCGAAATACAGATGTATCACTCCACACATGATTATACGGAAGATTATCCAATTAATAATTGCCCAATATGGCTGAAAATCAAATTGAAATTCAACACATGTCAATATTATGGGAATAATGCTTGCTATCGAACTACATATATTAAACCACTTGATGTTTCCTTCTGCCTGAATTGCATGATAAATGAAATAATACAATTGCTCTATAAGTGAAGAAACGAACAATAAAATACAGAACAAAACTGTCCACTCAGGAACATTCTTCAGCCACAATTGCAACACAACGGGCATGGAGAACAATATAGGAAGAGCAAAGAAGGAGAATAGAAGAAATGAGAATTTACAGCCTGCGTATGAAATCTCAAGCATCTGCAGCCTTTGGTTTGCTCCTTCCTTCTTGACAAGGACAGGTGTCAAAGCCTTGGACATATTACCAGAAACTCCCATCAACACACCTTGTAATTGTGTTGCTATTCCCAAAGCTGCATTCAAAAGAGTTCCAAAGAAATGGTTTATCGCAATATTCATGCCATAAAGTGAAATCATTCCAGCACAAATATTCAGCATATTCCAGCCGGCAAAAGATGCCATTTTCTTCAAAATCCCATTATCATGTTCCTTTAAGCTTAATGCCTTACATACAGAATAGGTCCTATCGCAGTAATATTTAGTAATAAATCGCAACAACCATGATTCTCCAGCCATCAACACTCCATAAAAGAGTAATCTGTCATAGTCGGAATATGATATTAATATCGCGATTGCCAGTTTCAAGAACACATCTATTATTCCGACAAGTGAATAAAAGAACATGTTCTCATGGGCATTCAATACAGCATCATAAGGCGTTATGGTTATAGAAAAAACAGTACTGAATATCAAACAGCCATAAACTATCAAGGCTGTTGTTTCCCTACCGCTCGGGATATTAAGAATACCATTAAACAAAAAGAAGCCCGCTATGACATACAGCCCACATACAAACAAAGCCAATAAACGATGCAGACGAACAGAGGAATTAAAGATTGTCTGTATGGCTGTAATATCTCTTTTTCCTTCCGCATAACTCATATAACGCAAGGAGGCAGAACTCATGGAAGCACTAAGGAATCCCAACATAGCCAATGCGCCTGCCACCACATTATAGAGTCCATAGTCAGATGCGCCCAAAGCATTTAACAGAATACGAGTAGTCAATACGGAAACAACTATTGATGTTCCCATACGTGCATAAAGAAATAAAGTATTCTTTACTACTCTGTTTACTGTGGACATGACTTCCTTTTGGGTTTTAGAAATACGATATTCCTAAAACCTATTGATTAGTTCTACGACTTCTGCAACCTCCACCATTTTAATTGCAGGACCTATTGGCAAAGAGAGTTCTTCATCTGCCAAACGCTCTGTGATAGGTAATGATAGTTGTGGGATGTTCCAAGTCTCATTTGCATAACATTCCTGCTTGTGTGGAGCTATAGGATAATGGCAAACAGTCCCCACACCATTTTCTGCGAGGTAATCATGAAGTCTATCACGATTCTCCTTTCCTTTGACAATTATAGGGAAAAGATGATATACGTTCTGGTCGTCAGGAAGATGATCAGGCATGGAAATCAAAGGATGACTGATATGCTCGTAATAGTAATGCGCAACCTCCCTACGATGTGCATTATCCTCCATAATATATTTCAACTTCACATCAAGAACGGCTGCCTGAATCTCATCAAGACGACTATTGCGACCTGCATATTTGAAGACATATTTCTTTTGTGAACCATAGTTTGCAAGAGCACGAATAGCAGTTGCGAGTTCCGGATTATTTGTCGTTACAGCACCTCCATCTCCAAGTGCTCCGAGGTTCTTTCCTGGATAAAAAGAATGACCGGCAGCATCACCTATACTTCCTGTCACACGACCATCAGCCGACTTACATCCATGACTCTGGGCACAATCCTCTATGAGCTTCAGGTTATACTTCTTGCAAAGTTCCCCAATCTTGTCGGTATAGGCAATTCGACCATATAGATGAACGATAGTAATTGCCTTTGTCTTAGATGTTATAGCAGCCTCTATCTTTGCGTCATCTATCTCAAGAGTGTTTGGATTCGGCTCAACAAGAACAGGGATAAGTCCATTTTCCGTTATCGCCAATATGGTTGCAATATAGGTGTTGGCTGGAACTATAACCTCATCACCAGCCTTCATTACTCCCATTTCAATATAGGCTCTGAAAATCCATATCAAGGCATCCAAGCCGTTGGCACATCCTATTGTATGTTTTGTACCGATAAATTCAGAGTAATGTTTCTCGAATCTCTCGTTTTCAGCACCTTGAAGATACCAGCCAGAATCAACGACTCTGGCAACAGCTTCACGAATTTCCTCACCATGAAGTGCTGTTACGTCCTTTAAAGAGAGAAATGGGATTTTCATCTTCATAATGCCTCTTATGTGATTCTTATGTGACTCCTAACCAAACTCGATGAACCTCCGCTTTTTCCTAGTAAAAATGGGACTTTCATCGAGTTTGGTACGGACTTACAACGGAGGAAGAGCGAAAGACAATAGGATTCAGTCTTTCTTTCCGTCCAACCAGTTCTGATAGACAAGCCACCAGCCTTTATGCTCAAAGTGGGTACGAAGGGCAAAAAACTTGAAACCTCTTTTTACCCTTATCCGCATTAGGATAAAGTATGTGCCCCATACAAAGATTGCACCTGCAATAATGACAAGATACAACTGTATCTCGGAAGAGAAATCAAGCCAATAGGCAATATTACTGGTTAAGAACACTACCATACTGATTAGGATTTCGCTTACAGCCGTAAAGACATGACTGAAACCGCAATCCACGAATGCATGATGAAGGTGAGTCCTGTCAGGTGAGAACGGACTTTTGCCTCGTATCATTCTCATTACCATTACTCGGAGGGTGTCGAAAACTGGTACGCTCAGAATACTGAGAGAGTTTGCTATAGGACAAAGACCACCAGGAAGTCCTCTCTCAATACCATAGAATGAAAGATAGCGAATTACAAACCATGTCAGGAGAATACCCATCATCATAGTACCAGCATCTCCTATGAACATTCGTGACTTCAAGCCAAAAACATTATGCACAAGGAATGGCATCAAAGAAAACGCCATAGTAAAGGCAACAACAGAATTTGGAATATCGCCAAGATGAAAATAGTTCGCACCAAAATAAAGGCTACAAGCTATGCAAAGACCGGAGGACAGGCCATTAATTCCATCAATCATATTGATAGAATTGATAATACCGACTCCAGCAAATACAGTTAGCGGTACTGCAATGGTCCATGGAATCTGATATATTCCCCATAGACCATTGAAGTTATCAATACACATTCCACTACCATAAATAAGCACAAGTACGGCGAATATCTCCATTACAATACGGAACACAGGCGAAAGTCCTGTAAGATCATCAAGGGCTCCAATATATAACATTGTCGCCATCATCATCACAATCGGGAAGATAAGGGTAAGGTCGGCCATAGTACATGCCATTCCAAGCCCGCAGATTACGCCCATGAATACCGCAATTCCTCCAAGCATAGGGACAGGACGACGTTGCAGTTTCCTTTCTCCCGGATTGTCAGTAAGATTACGTGCCTTGGCTATCCTCAGTATCTTAGAATGTACTTGTGATACCGAGAACAAAGCAACGAGTGATGATAATATGATGATCAGCAAATCCCTCATATTCTTGTATGGAAAGTCTTTCTCTTGGTCAATAGATTTCCCCACTCTGTCGCACTATAAGCATAGGCGACAGAGTGGAGAATATTTAGTCACGCTTAAAGATATCACGAGTATATACCTTGTCGAGCACGTCGTCAAGGATTGAGTCATAACGGTTGGCAATAATTGCCTTTGATTCTGCCTTGAACTTAGCCATATCATTCACGACTACAGAGCCGAAGAATGTGCTGCCATCCTCAAGTGTAGGCTCATAGATGATAACATTAGCGCCCTTAGCCTTGATACGCTTCATAATACCCTGGATAGCAGACTGGCGGAAGTTATCAGAATTAGACTTCATAGTCAAGCGATATACTCCGATGGTACATTCCTTCTCCTTGCTTGCATCCCATTGACCATTCTCGCTATAATAACCAGCCTTCTTCAATACTGCATCTGCGATATAGTCCTTACGAGTGCGGTTTGACTCAACAATAGCGGTCATCATGTTCTGAGGTACGTCCTGATAGTTGGCAAGGAGCTGCTTTGTGTCCTTTGGCAGACAGTAGCCACCATATCCGAATGATGGGTTATTGTAGTGTGTGCCGATACGTGGGTCAAGGCCAATGCCCTGGATAATAGCCTGAGAATCAAGCCCCTTGACCTCTGCGTAGGTATCAAGTTCGTTAAAGTATGACACACGGAGAGCAAGATATGTATTGGCAAAGAGTTTAACAGCCTCAGCCTCCTTCATACCCATGAGGATAGTATCAATATCTTCCTTGATAGCTCCTTCCTGAAGAAGTGATGCGAAGGTCATAGCAAACTCCTCTGCCTCTGGATTGCCTATTGCCTGAATAGCTGCATTTTCCTCGTCCCATGTCTTATCTGCACCTGTTGGCAATGGCTTTGGGAAGCCCACGATGATACGTGATGGGTAGAGGTTATCATAAAGAGCCTTACTCTCACGAAGGAACTCTGGAGAGAAAAGCAGGTTGAAATGCTTGCCCTTGAGAGCTGGATCTGTAAGGAACTTGAGGGCGTACTTCACATAGAGTGAACGGGTGTAGCCAACAGGAATTGTTGACTTAATGACCATTATAGCATCAGGATTGACGCTAAGAACGAGGTCTATTACATCCTCAATATGGTGTGTGTCGAAGAAGTTCTTAACAGGGTCATAGTTAGTAGGTGCAGCAATTACGACGAAATCTGCATCTGCATAGGCACTCTTACCATCGAGAGTAGCAGTAAGATTAAGTTCCTTCTCTGCGAAATACTTCTCGATATACTCGTCCTGAATAGGCGAGATACGCTTATTGATTTTCTCTACCTTTTCAGGTATTACGTCAACAGCCACAACTTGATGCTTCTGTGAAAGAAGCGTCGCAATACTAAGTCCCACATAGCCTGTTCCGGCTACTGCAATCTTTAGGTCTTTGTAATCTCTCATTGTTTTGTTTTTTTATAATGATTATATAATACACAACGAATCACACAGCAATATCGTAAATATCACTGTGTCTCAACTGGTTATTTGTATCGAATTAAGCTACTTGGGAATTTTTCCGAAGAGCATAATTTCGGACAAAGGTAATGCTTTTTTGCGAGAAAAAAGCATAATCGATAAGAAAATGTGGCTTTATTTCAAAAATAAAGTACAAATGAATGTTTTTTCGTTGATATATTAGGATATATCATTTATTTATAGTACCTTTGCACGTAAACTATTCAAAAAAGATTAAAAAGGTAAAGAGATATAAAGAAAAAGATGTTTAGCAAAGAAACTTACATAAAACGTCGGGCTGTTCTGCGCGAACTTGTTGGCAACGGAATCATCGTACTTTTCGGTAACAACGAATCCCCTTGCAACTATCCGTCAAACGGCTATTATCCTTTCCGTCAGGATTCATCATTCCTCTATTATTTCGGCCAGAAAGAGATAGGACTGATTGGCGTCATAGATTGCGACAACGGTCAGGAATGGCTTCTTGGCGATGACGTGGATGTTGAGGATATCGTGTGGTATGGTTCTGTACCTACCATCTCCGACCTTGCCTTTGAGGTTGGCGTTAGCAATTCTGCTCCTTGGAAGAAGATTGAGGATATCATTTCCGAAGCAAAGCGTACCAATCGCAAGATTCATTTCCTGCCTCCTTATCGTCATGATAACCAGATTCAGATTATGGATCTGCTCGGCATTCATCCTTACAAACAAAAGGAGGCTGCTTCACTTGAGCTTATCAAAGCCGTAGTGAAGATGCGCTCAAAAAAGACTGCCGAGGAGATTGAGGAACTTGAGCGTGCTGCCGTAATAGGCTATGAGATGCACACCAAGGCCATGCGTATGATTCGTCCGGGAAGAACAGAGAAGTTCATTGCCGGTCAGATTGATGGTGTGGCTCGTTCTCTTGGCTCACACGTAAGCTTTTCAACAATTTTCTCTCAGCATGGCGAGATAATGCATGGTAATCCTTCGCTGAACAAGCTTGAGGATGGTCGTCTGGTGCTTTGCGACTGTGGTGGTGAGACAATGGATCATTATTGTTCAGACAATACCCGCACGATGCCTGTAAACGGCAAATATACTCAGCGTCAGAAAGAGATATACGATATAGTAGATGAGTGTCACGACCTTGCCTTGAGTATCGCGAAACCGGGAGTTAAGTATTTTGACGTGCATCTTGCCGTCTGCAGATTGATGACAGAACGTCTGAAGGAAGTCGGTCTTATGAAGGGCGATACAGATGAAGCTGTAGCAGCCGGAGCTCATGCTATGTTCCTGCCTCACGGTCTTGGTCACATGATGGGTATGGACGTGCATGATATGGAAGGCTTGGGTCAGATCTACGTCGGTTTTGACGAGGAGACACGTCCCAACTTGGAGCAGTTCGGTACCAACTGCCTGCGCATGGGCCGTTGCTTGCAGGAAGGCTTCGTTGTAACCGACGAGCCGGGCATCTACTTCATCCCCGCCCTCATCGATGACTGGCGTGCCAGCGGTCATTGCGCCGAGTTCCTCAACTTCGACATGTTGGAGACCTATAAGGACTTCGGCGGTATCCGCATTGAGGACGACATCCTCATCACCGCCGACGGCTGCCGTTTCCTCGGCGAGAAGCGCATCCCCTACCACCCCAAGGATGTAGAGGACTTCATGGCCAACAACTAAGCCAGCGTAAGTTTGACGAAAATAAGTTGCTGATACTCAACTCATCCCCTAATATAGGGGAGGTGCCCGTTAGGGCGGAGGAGTATGATACGCCCTCAAAGCAAATCCTCTTGTATCATCAACGCCC
>JAEEGH010023120.1_pt1 | contig 12675 bp, 20 predicted proteins | sample 9134181 | NCBI WGS metagenome assembly JAEEGH01 (sample SAMN16246544, study PRJNA631951) | gut metagenome | biome: gut microbiome; feature: rumen; material: DP-attached | host: Bos | place: Iran: Karaj | collected 2018-10 | reverse complement strand
TTATTCTCATTATTCTCAAACATAAAGAAATTATGATTAAGTAATTCCATGTGTTCACAAGCTTCTTCAGGACTCATTGGTATTAATTCAAAATGTTTCTTCTTAACAATTTCAATCATTTGAGAATTATCATTATCATCATTATCTTCAAATGAAGAAATATTGCCAAGTGCATCATTCTTCATGATTTTATGTATCTTATTATCTCTTACTTTAGTTCTATACTTTCTTACTTGACGCTCAAGTTTATCTACAGCAACATCTATCAAACTATACATATCAGAGCCTCTTTCAGAAACTCTTAAAATATTACCTTTTATAGGTATAGTAATTTCTACTATATGGTCGTTTTTTTGAGTTTTTAAAGCTACATGAGCTGTAGTCTCTTCAGTAAAAAACTTATCGAGTTTATTTAGACTTTTCTCAACATGAGATTTAAGTCCATCAGTCAAATCTATTCCTAAACCTTTAATTGTACTTTTCATATTTACACCTCCATATACTTTAATTATATCAATCCATAATTTCAATATATATTGAGTTTTTTTAATATTTATTTTATAATATATGTTAATAAAGTAATTTTTATTGATATAACAAGAGGACCTAAATCATACAAATCTGTTTCTATATTGTATTTGTTGTAATATGATTTACCACCATTTAATACATAATAATATGATAGGGCGGTCCTAGATTTACCAGAACCAACCCCACCATTTAATATACAACCATTTTTCATATTAGTTAAAGCAACATCTTGGTAATCTCTTAAACTATCATCCATTTTTAATATCTGTTGTCTTCCTCTTCTGGCATTTCATATGATGTTTCGTTTGGATCATCATTCATCGTATTTTCCATTCAACGGCTGGGTCTTGAATAACATACAATTGACGCAAATATCCAGTCTTCTTACCAGGGAAACGTGGTGACTCATAACAATTGATTGTACAATCACAAGTATTGATAACCATTCTATTTAATTCACCAACATTTTCTGAGTTTAATTCACTCTTTTTTCCACGGAACTCACTAAATACACAAATCTTTGGAGGATATTCACAGTCCATATTTACTTTAATGTTTACAAAATAAACTTTTTGATCAAGTTCACCTGCTTCATTAACACCTGCAACTTTTTCTCTAACTCTCCATCCAAAGTTCTTTTGCAGCTTCTTCAGCTAAATTAAATGTTCTTGCTGAATTACCGTATGCGTTAGGTTTACCAGAAAAGTTAGTCCAAAATATATAAGCATTTTGAACCTCGATTGTTCTGTTATCCTTAAAAATAAACTTTGCACTTCTTGTGCAGCTAACATTAATTGATTACTCATATTTTTCTCCTATTTCTTAAAAATAAGAGTACCCTAATCTTCTTTAGGATACTCCAATTCCGCTTCATCTCTAAACGGATTATCAATTATGAAATATTATACATTGGTTTGCCATTTTCATCAATACTAATATGGTTCATTACTAGAGAACTAATCACCATATTGGTCAATTGTTTCAATTGCTTCATTAACCAACTTATTATAATATCTCATCTTGCTTGTTGTTCTTAACAACATCTTCAGACTCAAGCCACATATATCCTTTTGTGTCAACAACTGAATCATCCTTAACATTACCATTCTTATCAATTGATTCTCTTATTAATTATCCGCCACCTTTTCCAGGCAATATAGGAGTAAATAATCCTACTCTACCTACGAATTTTAAATTATGATAAGAACCTAATTTAGAATCTAGTTCTTCATCGGACATATTTTCATAATCGCTAAATATTTTAAGTTCTGATTTTGTTAAAGATTTTCCATTAAATTTAACATCTTTAAGTTTTTGATATAATGGATAATTATCATCCATTATGTCTTCATTCATATCCAAATACATGACTGAGTTTGTAACTTCCTTAGTTTCACATAAGTCTTAAATTCTACAGGTTTTTCTGAGAAACATTTATTGAAAAAGTATGGAACCGCGAATTGTGTTCCTGTCGCAGTCCAATCGCCTAAACTTCCATCTTCATTTCTATATCTAACAATATATACCGCATTATTTACTAAACACATTCTGTTCACTTCATGTTCAAATTCATAACCATATTTTTTAGCAAATTCCATACAGAAATTAATAATTTCAGGTGTTGCATCAAGGATTTTAATAGAATCTGTCTTAATATGAGCAACTTTAAATCCTTCAACTTCATCCTGAAGTGTCTTCATAAATAAAGCTCCTCTTAATATATTATTTTCATTTCTAGGATCTCTGCAAGGATTATCAAAACTAGCAGAAGTTAAACCATATACAGAATTTATAGCAGTCTTTAGCGCTGTAGATAACTTTTTAGCATTATTAATATCATTTAGATATTTATCAATCTTTCCATTCCATCTGGCTTTAGCTTTATCAAAATTCTTTTCTTTAATATCAACACGTGTCTCTACTAAATTTGCAAATCTTTCTGTATATTTGCCAAATAAATTCATAGCTATGGCTGAATGTGGATGCATACTCTTAACATCTAATAATACTACATTTCCATACATACCAGGCTCGGCATATACATAACCACCAAACCCTAAATCAATATCTCGATTTATACTTTGAGTTTTATCATTCCAAATCTTTTTAAATTCATATCCAGGGAAGAAATTTTCCAATTCAACATAATTTAATTGAGGATGTTTATCATTTCCAAATATAATCTTAATAGTTAAACAAATTTGTAGTATCGTTAACACTCATATCAGCCAAATCGGCCAATATTCCTCTCGCCATAAAGTCATCTTGTGTAGCGTTAAATACTCTTTCTGTAGATATAACGTCGTTCGCACAATAATCTGCTACCTCTTCCCACTTATTTCTAGGAACAGGTTTATCCCAAGTGATACCCATTTCCTGATGGTGAATACCTAATTTTATTTCCAATTTCTTTAAAGACATTTTATTATCATTACTACAATAATCATAAACATCTGTATAAGATAAATTATAAGCCTCACCAAAATATGCTTTTCTATCACCAGTTATTATTCGTTGTGAAAGTTTAAATAATTCAAAATTACTATATCCTAATAATCTTGCATATACAATATGATTATCATATCGTCTACAATTAAATTCTATAGACCTTAAAGATAATATTTTTTCAATATCTTCTTTAATAGGATTTATCATCTTAATTACAGGGTATTTATTATTTTCATCATCTTTATACTTATAACACACAACAAATAAATTAGAATAAACCTCTACATCAAAAAATGAAATATGTGAACTATTATCATCTATTGAATCAGAATAGTCATCTGACTTAAAATGAATTTTTGGAAGTAATTTCAAACAATAGTCAGATTATTTGTACTACTTGCTGCGAATGCAAATATTTCATTATATATATCATTAACATCATACTTCATACCACTATTATAAGCATCTTCAAGAACTTTATAAATAAAATCCATCGATGGTTTAGTAGCACCATGATACTCTTTATTAAGATTTTTCTTTATTATTGTTCTTAAAGCTTTTTCATTTTTAATAGCTTCAAAATTAATCACTTTACTATCTCCTTTTAAAGGCAAACCTGAGTCAATAGTAGAAATCGTATCACTCGTACATTTTGTAACTTTTCTTCTTAATGAAGAATTACCAGTGAATACTTTTATTTCTATATTATCAGCATAAATCCTACTTATTTGACTAACATCACCATTATAAATATAATGTAAATGTATATCTCCTCCGGATTTACTTAACTCAGCATAAGTCCTTGTCCATTTATTAGCCTCTTCTAAATTTTTTTCAAAGCACTTATTTCCATCTTCGTCTCTAATATCAAAATCAATAACTGTTAAATTTTCAGGAACCTTTAAATAATGTAATCTCTTTGAGTCAATATCACTCAATATTGTATCACATTCGGACCACTTCTCAAGTGGAGTTTCCTTCATAGTTGCATATTGAGCCGGACAATCAGCACAGAACAAATCTAAATTAGATGGTTGTTCTTTAAATTTAAGCCATACATTATTCTTAATTTCTTTTTGTTTTGGCTTTTCTTTCGGTTCTTCATCATCCAAATTAAATATATCTGTCTTAAACGCAGAATAATATGACCTAACCCAAGAATCATCTCTTTTAATACGTTCGTCATAATTTTCAAAATATGCTTTTAATTCTGACTTAAAAGTTCTCATACTTAATGGATATGGTACTTTTGCATCTTCACAATAATTTTTATACATTTCCCATGCAGATTTTAAAGATATTCCATTATCTTTTTAAAATATAACAAAACTATCTAACACAAAATTATAAAAATCGTTAGATTCACCTAACATTAAATTAGGAATATAATCATCGAATGCATCGGGATCATTTAAATATAATTCTCTACAATAATATGCAATGTGACCTAATTCAAATTCAATACCATTCATCAAAGTATTATACCTTGCTTATGGTATCTTCACACCTTTGGGACTAACATCAATTAATCTTCTAATAATACCAGACTTCGCATCTGTTATTTTTACTGGTTTATTAGTACCCATAAATAAAAAAGCCCAAAATCTCGCAGCATATAAAGACTTGTGCTTTTCATTTACAGTCATCGCCTCATGAGAAATTAAGCTATTTAATCTAGCATTATTTTCTATTTTAGATAAATCACCATCATATTGTATTGCAACCAATGGACTAGTTTTGAAAGCTTCTAATGCAAATTCATTAGTAGAACCAATTGACCTTGCATCAAATACTGCTGTATATCCACTAAATAATCATTCTACTACTTTCAAAATAGTTCCTTTACCAGTTCCCGGAGTTCCATATAAAACTAAAAACTTTTCTACCCATTCAATTTTATATCTTTCTTCTTCTGTATATAAGGAAGATATCAAGTTCAGAAATATTATAATCTTCTTTTATATCAACAGGTATACCTCTTCCATTGTCACTGACTGTTATAGAATTATCTTTTTCTATACTAACTGTTATCTCAGAACAAAAACCAGCAAGAGCTTCATCAACAGAGTTATCAACAATTTCATAAACTATATGATGAAGTCCTCTCTCGTTCGTGCTACCTATATACATTCCTGGACGAACACGGACTGCTTCAAGTTCTTCTAATACTTGGATTTGTTCGGAACTATAATTTTTATTTTTTTTTCCATATATTTCCTTTCTTTTTTCTTTTTTTTGGGCTCCACAAGCTTTTGCCCTTACAATTTTTATAAGCGTTTGCCCTTACTTTTTTCAAACATTCGCCCTTAAAATATATTATTTTTTTTGCAGTTAAAAATTTTATCAGGGGAAAAAATTTTTAAAATTTCTTCTGGAAGCCTGTACATGTAATAACTGTTTGAATATTTTTAAATTTTTTATAAGTAATTTTTGTCTCGTCTCATCAAGCTCTGAAAAAACATCATCAAGAAGAAGTATAGGTGTTTCTTCTTTTTTTTCTTTTATACTATTTAATTCTGCGAGATTTATAGAAAGTGCTGCTGTTCTTTGTTGACCTTGAGAACCAAATTTTCTTATATCAACATTTTCTATTATAAATTTTATATCATCTCTTTGTGGTCCTACTGTCGTTGTTAAAAATTTTAAATCTTTTTCTCTGTTTTGTTTTAATTATTTAAAAAATCATTTTCATCAATATAATTTTCATAAACTGTTTTTATTTTTTCTTTTGTATCAGATATAAAAAAATGAATATCATAAATTGTATTTTTTAATTCTTCTATTATTTTTTTTCTTTTATTTATCATTTCTATTCCACCATCTAAAGTTGCTAAATAAAAAGCTTCTTTAAGTGTAACACTTTTATGCTTTTTATCTATTAATGCAGAACGTATTTTAGAAGCATTTATAGCATCTTCCATTGCTCTAAATATTGATAAATATGAGCCTGTTGCCACATCAGTCGCTAATCCTATTTTTAAGCCATCAGATATATATTCTTTTATAGGTGCAATGCCACTTGATAAATTCCTATTTGATGAAGGATTATGTGCTATCCATACATTTCTTTCTTTCATCATTTTTAGTTCATTATGGGTTGGTATACATAATGTGCCATCACAGTATTAGTTTTTGTTCCAAGCATACCCAATATATCATAACCATTCTCATAACTTTTACTATTAGGAAGTAAAGATTGAAACTATTTAATTTCTGAACGATTTTCATTTAAATGTGATTGAATAGGTAAATTATAGTTGAAATCAATTCAGAAAGTCCATTCATTAATTCATTTGAACAACTTGGTATAAACCTTGGAGTTATTATAGGTTTTACATTTTTCAAATTTATTGTTTCTTTATCCAAGAAATTGTATCTTTAATCAATTTTTTTGTATTTTCACAAGTTTTTTGGACAATTTCTATCCATATTAACTTTTCCTACAAAACCTTTCATTCCTATTTTATCTAATTGTTTCATTAAATAAATCGGAGCAAGAACATGTATGGTTGAAAAAATATTAAACTGTGTTGTTGGCGAAAATTTCAAATCATTAATAAATATATCATAAGCTTCTTTTGCATATTCTATATTATATTTTGCTTCTTCTGGAAATGTATATTTATTTAACCAGTCAATTAATTCTTCATCCATATGAAGTCCAATAAATGAATATTGTGGTGCATTAAAATGTAAATCAATTAATCCAGGAATAACCAAATCATCTCTATAATCATAAATCTTTATTCCTTTATATTTATCTAGTAATTGTTTAAACACACCTTGACTAATTCCATTTTCACATATAAGATAACTATCTTTATGAGAAGTAACAGAATTTAATTCAGTAGAATATATAATATCACCATATATAGCAAAATTCATTAGAGCCTCTCTTAATTATTATTTGTTAATACTTGCAGCATATAGATTTCCAAGTGCTTTTAAATAATTAAATCTTGCAATTACTTCAGCCATATTTTTATCATCAAGTTTTGATGCTTTTTCTTTATCTTTCAAAGCAAGTGAAGAATATCTTACTTCTCCATCAAGAAATTCTTTATATTTATCAAATTTTGGTTCTTTATTATCAAGAATAAATTTATCAGTAGCTAATGGGTTAAATCTGAATGTGTGCCAATATCCGCATTCTACTGCAAGTTTTTCTTCTATCATAGATTTGCCCATACCTTTTTTAATTCCATTGTTAATATATGGAGTATAAGCAATAATAAGTGATGGACCTGGATAATTTTCTGCTTCAATAAGTGTTTTAATATCTTGATTTATATCGTAGCCTAAAGCAATTTGAGCAACATAAACATATCCATAAGACATAGATATAGAAGCTAAATCTTTCTTTTTAACTTCTTTACCACCAGCAGCGAGTTGTGCTACAGTTCTTTACTACTTTTACCACCAGTATTGCTATAAACTTCTGTATCAAATACCATAATATGAATATCTTCATTTGATGCAATTAGATGAACAAACCCGACAAAGCCTATATCATAAGCCCAACCATCACCACCAAATACCCATTGACTCTTCTTTAGCAAGAAATCTTTTTTATCTAATATTTCTTTAGCTAATTCATTTTTATTATTTTTTAATTCAGATAACAGTTTATCAGTTGCTATTAAATTATTTTTTGAATTATCTTTTGTATTTAAATATTCAATACAAGCAACTTTTAAATTACATGTAGCTTTTCACATCAATAAAGCAACTTTTTTAACAAGTGATTCTCTTATAACATTTTGTCCAAGTAGCATTCCATATCCAAACTCTGCATTATCTTCAAATAACGAATTGTTCCATGCTGGACCTCTACCGAATATATTTTTAGTATACGGAGTAGTTGTGATAAGTTACCCCAGATTGAAGAACATCCAGTAGCATTAACTATATACATTCTATCAACAAACAATTGAGTAATAAGTTTAGCATAAGGTGTTTCACCACAACCACCTCATGCACCTGAGAACTCGAGAATTGATTTTTTAAATTGAGAACCTTTTACTGTTTTTTCTTTAAAGTGTTCTATAACATCATTTTTAGTAGGTAGATAAGGACCAAAATCAAAATATTTTTGTGCACTTTCTTCTTTTCAAAATCGTCCATATATAAAGCTTTTTCTCATCTCATACCAGGGGAAGCTTCTACTCAAACTCCGCAAGCTATGCAATCATAAGTAGAAACTATAATTGCAAATTTATAATTATCCATACCATTAAGTGCTTTAGTAACCATACCTTTTGGTGCCGATTTTAATTATTTTTCATCAAGGACTACTGGCCTAATAACCACATGTGGACATACCATAGAACAGAAATTACATTCAATACTATTATCAGCATTCCATACAGGAACTTTAACAGCAATACCTCTTTTTTCATATGCAGAAGTACCAGATGGAGTAGCATCATCTGTATAATCATAAATGCAGATACAGGTAAATTATCACCTTGTCTACTATTTATAGCTTTTTGAATTAAATTAACAAATTTTACTGTCTCTTTATCACCTTTAGCAGATTGAGATTTTTTGTCATTAAGTTTTATCTTTTTCCATTCAGCTGGAACATTAACTTTAATAACACCATTAACACCAGCATCTATAGCATCACAATTTTTCTCGACAACATCTTCACCTTTTCTAATATAGGTTTTTTTAGCAGTATCTTTCTTAAATTCAATTGCTTTTTTTTCAGATATTATTCCTGTAATTTGAAAAATGCAGATTGAAGTATAGTATTTATACGAGTTGGTCCCATTACCTGTTTCTATACCGATTTTAACACTATCAATTATATAAAAATTAATCTTAGGGTCTGCAATAAATTTTTTCATAGAATCTGGTAAATGTTTATCTAATTCTTTTTCTGTCCATTGACAATTAAGAAGAAAAGTTCCACCATCAACTAATTCTTCAACTATTTTATATTGTTCTACATATGAACTTTTATGACAAGCTACAAAATCAGCTTTAGTTATTAAATAAGTCGATTTAATTGGTTTATCACCAAATCTTAAGTGAGAATAAGATAAGCCACCAGATTTTTTACTATCATAATCAAAATATGCTTGTGCATATAATTTTGAATTATCACCAATAATTTTGATAGAGTTTTTATTTGCCGCTAAAGTTCTATCAGATCCAAGTCCCCAAAATTTACAACAATGAGTTCTTTAGGTGTTGAATTAAATGGAGCAGCTTCTTTTAATGCAATTTAGTTACATCATCTTCTATACAAATAGTGAATCTTTTCTTTGTTGTATTTTTAAATTCAGCAGCAATTTGTTCAGATGTAGTTATTTTTAGAATCTAAGCCATAACGTCCATTAAGAACAGAAATTTTTTCAAACTTTGAACCTTTAATATCAGCTAATACATCAAGATAAAGTAGTTCACCTATAGAGCCTGATTCTTTAGTTCTATCAAGGACTACAAGATTTTTACAACTTGTAGGAATTGCTTTTACAAAATGTTCTTTATTAAATGGTATATATAATCTTACTTTTATAACACCTACTTTATCTTTAGTTTTTGCTCTTAAATAATCAATTGTCTCATCAATAGTTTCACATACAGAGCCCATAGCAACTATTACAGTTTTAGCCTCTTTTGCACCATAATAATTAAATAATTTATAATTAGTGCCAATTTTTTTATTGACCTTATCCATATACTCTTCAACAATTTTTGGCATATCATCATAAGCAATATTAAAAGCTTCTCTTGCTTGAAAGAATATATCTGGATTTTGTGCTGAACCTCTCTCTTCAGGATGATTAGGATTTAATGCATCATTTATGAAAGCCTTAACCGCTTTCATATCACATATTGATTTTAAATCTTTATAATCCCATGTTTCAATTTTTTGTATCTCATTTGAAGTTCTAAATCCATCAAAGAAATTTATAAATGGAAGTCTTCTTCTAATAGCAGATAAATGAGCTACTGGAGTTAAATCTATTACTTCTTGAACTGAAGATTAGCAAAGCATACAAGCTCCAGTTTGTCTACAAGCATAGACATCACTATGGTCATCAAAAATTGATAAAGCATGACTTGCTAATGCTCTTGTAGTATTCATTAAATACACCAGGAAGTCTCTCACCAGCAATTTTATATAAATTTTGAATCATAAGTAATAAACCTTGAGGAGCAGTATAAGTAGTTTTAAGTGCACCAGCAGTTAAGGTACCATGATCTGCACCATTAGCACCAGCTTCTGATTGCATTTCTCTTACTACAACTTTTTTCCCAAATATATTTTCTCTTCCTTCCATTCATCAGTATGCTCTGCCATTACAGATGATGGTGTTATAGGATAGATAGCAGCAACTTCTGTAAATGCATAAGATGGATGTGAATCAGCTTCATTACCATCCATTGTTTTTCACAATATATGCCTCCTTAACATTTTTTTATTTATAATCTTTTTATTAAAAAATAATTAAAAATTAATGAATATAAATTTATTTTTAAATAACATTAATATTTATTTTAGCACTTTTTTATTGATTTTTCAAGTGATTAATACACATATTTGATTAACACTTATTAGAAAATCAAATAAAAACCCACAAGTTATCTTGTGGGTTTAATTAAATCTCAATTATTAATTATTCAGCTATAATATGTCTATTTGCATAATCTGTAAGGAATAAAGTTCAAAGCACCATCTCCAGTAACATTACAACCTGTTCCAAAACTATCTTGAAGAGCAAAAATAGCAAGAAGCATACCAGTAAATGTAGTAACTTGCTCAGGAGAAACACAAGCAGCAGCACACATAATAGACTCTACTATACCAAGTGAAGCCACAACAATTCCACCAGGAACACCAGGTGCACCTACAACAAAAATATCAAATAATATTATAAATAATATCATAGTTCCAACAGTTGGTAAACTACCAAATATTATAAAATGGATTATAAAACAAAAAAATGTTTCAGTTAAAACTGAACAGCAAAGGTGAATATTAGCAAAAAGTGGTATTCCAAATGCAATTAAATCTTTTCTTAAAACTTTACTCTTATTACCACAATCAAGAGCAACTGATAATGTAGCATCACTTGACATTATTCCTACAGCAGTTATATATGCTGTACTATAATGTTTAAGAACTTCCTTAGGATTTAAACCACTGCAAATACCAGCTACCATATATAGAAAAAATAACCATATATAATGATCTATCATAACTATTATTATAGCTTTAATAAATACTGGCAATTATTCTAAAGTTCCATTATAACCAAGTGTTGCAAAAGTAGTTCCAATGTATAAAGGCAGTATTGGAATCATAATTTTCAACTATTTTCAAAACTATATTTTGAAATTCAGCAAGTAAATCTTTAGTTGTTTTTGCATTAGTCCATAAGCAGCTAAGCCTACAACAATTGATAAAATAAGTACTGTCATAATAGGCATAACTTGTGGAATATTAAGTTGGAAAACTGCATCAGGTACTGCTCTTTCAACAGTATCAGCAGAAGTAATACCAAGTTGAGGAACTAAAGCATAACCAGCAGCAGCTGATATAGTAGCAGCAAGAACTGAAGAAGTATATGCTATAATAAGACTTACTCTTAAAAGTTTTCCTGCATTTGTGCCCATTTTTGTTATTGATGGACAGATAAATCCAAGAACGATTAATAGAACACAGAATGAAACAAATTGACCAAGTAATCTGTGAACACTTACTATAACTTGCAATATATTCATAGAATAATTTTGCGTATGATTATTACAAGTCCACACACCAATAAATCCACCGATAAAAATACCAAGTAGCAATTTAAATGGTAAACTTTTGAAAAAACTCATAAAACATCCTCCTTAATAGTTTAAAATACAATTATAATTCAATATTTGATTGACCTATCATAGCTTTAAGTATCTCAACATCTGTTTGTTTCATACCTACTCTACCAAGATAGCCAATGTTTTTAATCGTTGACTCTATATAATCAAGAACCAAACCATCACCTGAATTAAATACAATTCCATGCAATATTCAATCCAAGTATACCTGCATTTAAAAATGCAAAAATTTTAGCAGCACAACTTGCTTTCTCACCATCAAAGACTATCCCATCTACATTCATAAGTATATTAGTAATAGTATCACATATAATTTTATAATCACCTTTAGTTTTTAGATAATCTATTCCACTCATAGCACGGCAAGCAGAAGTTACTGCTCCAAAAAATGCTGATAATTGTCCAATATAATATTTTAAATGAACAGAAATTAAATTACTAACTATAAGTGCTCTATATAATTCATCATCAGAAAGCATTAATATCTTTTGCAAATTCAATAACTGTTTAAGAAACTGCCATACCTTGATTACCAGAACCTGAATTAGTTACAACGGACAAAGCTCAACCACTCATTCTCGCATCTGAAACAGCTGCTGCTTTTGCTATCAATCTTGAATTTATATTATCTCCCCAAGTTTTAAGAATAGTTTTGCTAATTTTTGCTCCACAATCATTTTTTAAACCTTCATTAGATATAATAATAATAATGATATAATATTAATAATGATATAATAATAATAATGTTATAATAATAAAAATAATAATAATAATAATAATAATGTTTTAATAATAATAATAATAATGATATAATAATATTATTAATAATGATATAATAATAATAATGTTATAATAATA
>JAEEGH010023119.1_pt1 | contig 12676 bp, 9 predicted proteins | sample 9134181 | NCBI WGS metagenome assembly JAEEGH01 (sample SAMN16246544, study PRJNA631951) | gut metagenome | biome: gut microbiome; feature: rumen; material: DP-attached | host: Bos | place: Iran: Karaj | collected 2018-10 | reverse complement strand
CCCCTGGGATATCTACGAGACCCTCTTCACCAGCGGCAGCGTCCACCAGGGCAAGATTGTCAACATGAACGACAAGGGTGCCACCGTCATCCTGCCTTACGACGTCGAGGCATTTGCCCCGATGCGTCACCTCGACAAGGAGGACAAGAGCAAGGCCAAGAACGGCGAGACCCTTGACTTCAAGGTGATTGAGTTCAACAAAGACTCCAAGAAAATCATCGTCAGCCACACCCGCACCTTCCAGGAGGGTAATGACGGTGCCCGCGCCGAGGGCGAGAGCCGCGAGCGCGCCACCAAGAAGACGGTGAAGCAGATCAACGAGACCCTCGAGAAAACCACCCTTGGTGACCTCGATATCTTCCAGAAACTGAAGGAGGAGAAGTAACCCGTCGGTCTGCCGCAAGGCGACACACTTCATGCCCGTGGCGTGCCATCGAGATGGTGCGCCACGGTTTTTTTTTACCTCTGCCGACAGCATTTTTGACCTTTGTGCGTCTATTGGGTGAACGAAACACACAAAAAAGTTTGCACATATTGTAAAAAAGTGCTATCTTTGTAGTTGGCATGGAGTCGTGTGTTTTGTTGCATACGATTGACAATTAATAGAATACAATAGGTTATGAATGGCAAGAAATGGATAATGGCGGTGCTGGTCATCTGTTTTGCCGCACTGACAAACAGCGTAATGGCGCAGGACGACTGGAACCAGAACACGGCCTGCCCGGGTTGGTATAAGCCCACTTCGTTCACGCAGGGCAACTCGCAGTGCTACTACCGCGGCGAACTGGGCGCGGTGAGCCAGCATACCGACCGCCCGATGCCGAGCGCTTTGACAGGTGCGACGGGCATCAAGTGGAGTGGCTCGATTATTTCCGCCAGCCAAATGGCTAACGCCGGAACATGTACGTCCAATGGCACCGGTATTCCGAACCATAACAAGCAGTTTGCCATTATGAGCACCAGCTCGTCGGCCTCCGGCAGTCCCGTGAACAGGGACCCCAACACCGGCAATAACCTGCCCTTCGTACCCACCCACTTCAACACCAACGACCCCACACCGGGCTTTGTCAACACCCAGCTCACCCATAGCATCCGCATCGGCGACGACTGTAACAATGGCAGTGGTGGCAGCGGCACAGGATGGGCGACTACTTGGAATCCGACTTCCTACAATGGCGCCACGGCGCTGTATTACTATATCACGCCGAATGTGAACAACGCGATGCTGATACTGTACTACGCCATCGTGATTCAGGCACCGGGTCATTCGGTACTGATCAACCCGTGGTTCATCATCCGTGTGCAGTACAACGCCGGCACGGCCTCCAGCCCCAACTGGCGCCAGGTGAGCCCGACGGGAACCTTCACAAGTCCCACGGCAACCCAGATGTGCGACACCCTGTCCTACATGGTTTCCTCGTCGCTGGCTTCGGAAGGAGGCAATGTAGTGATGGCCCCGACCGGTGGGGTGGGTTGGCATCAGCATGGTTCTGGCTACAACAGGGTTTACTACAAGGACTGGGAGAAGGTGGTGATCAACCTCGGCGGCCTGCTGTATCAGCAGGTGCGCGTGGAGGTGATGGTGGCGGACTGCGGCTACAACGCCCACTACGGCTACGGCTATGTGACTGGTGAGTGCCGCCCGATGTCGCTGACTGGCACGGGCTGCCCGGCGGGCCGTGACACGGTGGTGACGACGCTGCGCGCCCCGCGCGGCATGAAGCGCTACCAGTGGAGCGTGTCGGAATTCGGTGCGAGCGACCCCGCCCAGGACAACCTCTCGCGTGGCGGGCGTGACGCCTACTTCACCTTCCGCAACGTGCGCATGGCCGACGGCACCTTCGCCGAGGGCCCCGAAGACACGATTATCACGCGCAGCAACGGCCGCCGCGATACCATACGCTACAGCAACTACGACGTGAAGTCGAGCGACTTCCGGGTGCTGTACCGGCCCAACTCGGCACACCAGCAGATACGGCCTGTGGACTCGCTGGGGCATGTGACAGACAGCTTCGGCAACCGCCAGACCTTCCGGTGCAGGATGAAATCGGCGCTGGACCCCGCGAAGCCCTTCTACACGAACCTGTACTTGAGTGTCGACAACCAGAAGCCGTCGATGGCCATCGGCAAGACTCTGACGTGCGACGGCAAGGTGAAGACGTGGAACGAGAGCGAGGTGCCCGGTGCGCCGATGCTTGTGAACGACAGCCTGACGCGGTGGGCCTACTACTCCGACTCGCTGTGCCGCGGAACGGTAATCAAGAGCGGACAGGGTGACTCGCTGGTACACCAGTTCAATGACACGACCTTGCGGTACCTTCTGGTGCGCACCTACAACGTGGACACCACCTGCTACTCGGAGGCAGTATACAAGATCAAGCCCATCTCACGGCCCAAGAAGGCCGGCATCAAGCTGTCGCGCAAAGTGCTGTGCGACGCCGACCAGACGACCATCACGGACACCACGCCGAACGTGATGTACCGCGAGTGGTACCTCCTGAACGAAGAGGGAGATGGCTACGACACGATACGGGGTGCCTTTGACAGGGTAAACAACCCGCCGCACAGCACGGTGCAGCAGAGCTTCTCGCGGTCGTTCACGCACTCCATCGAGCCGATACGGCTGCGAGTGCTCAACGGACTCTATTCAGTGAATCTGGAGAACACGCAGGACACCAACTGGTGTGACACGGTGGTGAGCGACACGGTGGCAGTGTTCGTGCATCCGGAGTTGACGGTGACGGGCGACACGATAGTGTGCCAGGGCAGCAAAACCGACGCGACAGTGAATGCCGTGGGCGTGCCAGGCTGCACCTATGAGTGGTCGCTGACCAACGGGACGGTGAGCGGCGGCTTTGGGATAAGCAACCGCCTCCAGGTGGAACCCTATGCCGATACCTCGGTATACTATGTGAAGGTGACGAGCCCGCAGGGGTGCACGGCATGGGACAGCATCTATGCCTACCTGGTGCGTCCGCAGCTGGATATGACGCCGCGGTCGCGCATCTGTCCGGGCGATACGGCTGTCTTGACCGGCAGCAATGCCGACCACTACAGCTGGGTGGCCTCGCCGGCCGACCCGTCGCTGGCTGGACAGGAGACGAACGACGTGATATATGTCACGCCGAGCCAGACGACGACCTACACGATGATAGGCCACGGCAGCAACAACTGCGACGCATCGCCGCTGACGGAGACGGTGACGGTGGTGCCGATGCCTGTGCCCAACGTGGTGCTCGACCCCGGCTACATTGATAACGAAGACCCGACCATCGTCTTGGCGGACCGCTCGTCGAACAGCGCCTCGACGGAGTGGCGCTTCGAGGACGGCCAGGTGGTGGAAGGGAAGGTGATACAGCACACCTTCGACGGCATCGACCAGGACTCGGTGGTGCATGTGGTGCTGACGACGGCCAACGAGATAGGCTGCAGCATCGACTACCCGTTTGCGATACCGGTGTACATCTACACGGCGTGGCTGCCGAACAGCTTCACGCCCGGGAGCGAGGACCAGAACGCGGTGTTCAAACTGTACACGAACAACGCCTACGAATATTTCCACATCTACATCTACAACCGCAACGGCCTGCTGGTGTTCGAGTCAGACGACCCGAAGTTTGAGTGGGACGGCACTCGGAACGGCACGCCGTGCCCGCAGGGAGCGTATGTGTATGTGTGCAACTACCGCAAACCGGAGGCCAAGACGCTGAGCTCGCGTCACGGCAGCCTCACGCTTCTCCGATAAATGGACAAGCAGACCCTCCTGAAGAAATACTGGGGCTATGACACGTTCCGCCCCTTACAGGAGGAGATTATAGACTCTGTGCTGGCGGGCCGCGACACGCTCGCGCTCCTGCCAACCGGCGGAGGCAAGTCCCTCTGTTATCAGCTTCCCGCGCTGATGACAGAGGGTCTCTGTTTGGTGGTGTCGCCGCTCATCGCCTTGATGAAGGACCAGGTGCAGCGTCTCAATGAGCGTGGTATCAAGGCGGCCTGTATTGTCTCCGGCATGAGCCATACCGACGCCACAGCGGTGCTCACCAACTGCCTCAGCGGCACCGTCAAATTGCTTTATGTCTCGCCTGAGCGCCTCCGGCAGCACCTCTTCATCGAGCATTTCCGCAGGATGAAGGTCGCCCTCATCGCCGTCGACGAGGCCCATTGTGTCTCGCAGTGGGGCTACGACTTCCGCCCGCCCTACCTACAGATAGCCGACATCAGGCAGTATCATCCGACGGTACCCCTCCTCGCCCTCACCGCCACCGCCACTCCCGAGGTGGCTGACGACATCCGCCTTCACCTGCTGATGCGCAACTGCCGCACCTTCACGGCCAGTTATGTGCGTCCCAACCTGCGCTACTCCGTGGTGCGCGGTGACGACCGCACAGGACTGCTGCTGCGTGTGGTGAAACAGGGTGACGGTTGCGGCATCGTCTATGCCCGTAGCCGCCGTGCCACGCAACAGATTGCCGACCTGCTGAATGCCTCTGGCATCTCCGCTACCTACTACCACGCGGGTCTCGACGCCGCCGAGCGCGACCGCCGGCAGGCCCTATGGATGAGTGGCAAATGCCGTGTGATGGTGGCTACCAACGCCTTCGGTATGGGCATTGACAAGCCCGACGTGCGCTTCGTGCTGCATGTCGACATGCCCGACTCGCTGGAAGCCTACTTCCAGGAGGCCGGACGTGCTGGCCGCGACGGACTGCCCGCCGACGCCATAGCGCTCTTCAGCCATGCCGAGCACGACCGCATGGAACGCGATTACGCGTCCCTCTTCCCACCGATCAAGTACATCCGCAGCGTCTACATGGCGCTGTGCAATTTCTACAGGATTCCCCTCGGCAGCGGGGCAGACAGCCACTTCGACTTCGACCTTGAGGTGCTTTGCTCCACCTACCGCTTCTCGGTGCGCGAGTTCTACAACGCCTGCCGTTTCCTCGAGCGTCTCGGCTTGATTGCGCTGCCTGAGCGAGAGGAGGCCTATTCCACGCTTTATATTCCCGTGGGTCGCGACGAGCTCTACCGCTTCCAGCTGGACCACCTCCGGCTTGGTTCGCTGCTGGAGACGCTCATGCGCATGTATCCGGGCCTGCTGGTCGCACCCGTGCCCGTTGACGAGCGCAAGATTGCCTCCCGCGGCAGGTTCGAGACTGTCGATGTAATAAGTATGCTCGGCGAGCTGCATGCCATGCATGTGGTTGAGTACAGGCCACGCCCGCAAAAGCCTCAAATCATCTTCGTCTCGGAGCGTGTCGACGAACGAGAGATACCCTTCGGCAACACACACTACGACCAGTTGAAGGAGGCTGCCCGCCGGCGTCTGGAGGCCGTCTATGCCTATGTGGACAACGATGGCGAGTGCCGTATGCGGCAGCTGGCGGCCTATCTTGGCGAAACGGAGGGGGTGACCGATTGCGGCGTGTGCGATGTCTGCCGCCGTGCCGCGGGCGACAAGGGCTCCGTCGAGGAGGCCGTTACGCAACTGCTAAAGCATGGCGCCATGACCCCGCAGGAGTTGTGTCGTCTGCTGGAGAACGACGGCTGGCACGATGTCGCCGCCGTGGTGCGCCGTATGCTTGACGCAGGAAGTCTCTATCTCTCGGAAAACATGCAGCTCAGCCTCTCGTAGAGCCGGGCTGTGGGCAATCCCATCACGTTGTAGTAGCAGCCTTCGATGCGGTTCACCCCCACCATCCCTATCCACTCTTGGATGCCATAGGCCCCGGCCTTGTCGTAGGGGCGGTAGTGGTCGACATAATGGGCGATGGTCTCGTCGTCGAGCTCTTTGAAGAACACGTCCGTCTGCTCGGTGAACGATGTCTCTTTGTCTTTCGACCGCAGGCAGACGCCGGTGTACACCGTGTGGCGGTCGCCCGACAGGCGCCGCAACATGGCTATGGCTTCGTCGCGGTTAGCCGGTTTACCCATCACCTCCCCGTCGTGCACCACCACCGTGTCGGCCGTCACTAGTACCGTCTTGCCGTCCAGCCGCTCTGCTGGACAGGCTGCCGCCTTGCGGCGGGCCAAGTGCTCTGCCACCGCTGCCGGCGGCAGGGGTGTGCTCAAGTGCTCGTCCACGTCGAGCGTGATGAATTCCACAGGGTAACCCAGCGCCGACAGCAGCTCACGCCGGCGGGGCGATTGCGAGGCCAGAAGCAGCTTCATTTCACTTCGCGGCCGTTCTTAAACTTGGCTTTGTACATCTCGCGGCCGTTGTCATACCACACCCATTTCCCCTCTTTCTCGCCAGCCACAAACTGTCCTTTCTCCACCGGCGCACCGGCCTCGTTGTAGCGTTCGTATTTGCCGTTGAGGGTGCCGTCGATAAAGTTCTGCCGCAGCTCCACGTTGCCGTTGGGGTAGTAGCGCACTTCCTCGCCGTTCTTCTCGTCGTCGGCATAGTGGATAACATAGCGCAGCGCCCCGTTGTCGTACAGGCCGCGCCACTCGCCGTCTTTCATGCCCGCGCGGAAGTTGCCGTAGTAGTCCACCTTGCCGTCCTCATACCAGGCCGTCCACTTGCCTTCCTCTTTGTCGTTGGCATAGTCGCCTTCGTGCAGTTTCTTGCCGCTCTCATACCATGTGGTCCAGGTGCCTTCACGGAGTCCGTTGCGGTAGTTGCCTGCCCGCCAGCGCTGGCCGGTCTCGTAGTAGTAGGTCCACACACCAATCTCCTTGCCTCCGGCATAACTGCCGCGGATGCCCACCTTGCCATTGGTGCGCCAGTAGAAGGTCCATTCGCCTTCCTGGTCGCCGTTCACGAGACTGCCTTCCATGTCTTTGGCGCCGTTCTCGAGCCACCAAGTGGCGGCACCTTGCAACTCGTTGTTCTTATACTGCCCTTTGAAGCGGTAGTTTCCGTTGTCGTACCATTGTGCCGTCTGCCCTTCGCGGCTGCCGCGCACATAGGTGATTTCCTCCTCTTGCTGTCCGTTGGCGTGCCACGAGCGGTAGACGCCGTTACGTTTGCCGTTCTCTACCGTCACTTCGCTCTTCAGGTCGCCGTTGCGATACCAACTGCGGTTGGCGCCGTTGCCGGTGTGGCATTCCTCTGCCATTCTGCTCCCGTCGTCATAGTACAGCGTCCATGTGCCCGTCTTGGTGCCGGCGAGGTAGGTGCCCTGCTGCGACATCTTGCCGTTGGGATACCACCAGGTCCAGGTGCCGTCGCGTTTGCCGTTGTCGTTCAGCATACCCTCCACCGAGGGCTGCTTGCTGTCGGCGTAGGTCTTGCGGTATTGTTTCTGTGCCTGCACGGCGGTAGCCAGAGTGATGCAGGCGAGCGTGAGGATGAGGCTTTTTTTCATTATCTGGTTGTCTGATGTTTACTATTCGGAGTAAGTGAGTGCTATCTTTACACGGTTACCGGTCGTGGTGCCGCAGAGCACCGTGCGCGTCGCCGTGCTGCGGCGTGAGTTGATGACCAGCGTGGTGCCGCGGTCGATGCCGTCGCGCAGCAGGCCCTGCACATGCTGGGTCACCCGCAGGCGGTATTGGTTTGCGTCGCTGTGGTAGTAGCCGTCCACGCCGGCCAGCAGGTAATCGGCGATATAGGGCTCGGTGCCCGAGGTTACAGCTTTGTAGGCCACTACGCGCTCCGGCGGAGTGCCGTAGTCGCCGGTCGCCAGCGGCAGCAGCAACTCGGCGTGGTGTATCACGGCCCGCGGATGTGCCGCGCGGAAGGCCGACAGTGCCTGGTCGAAGCTCACGCGCACGCTGTAGCCGCCCAGCGGCTCAAGGTACAGCGCGTTGGCGCCAGGTACGCTGTCATCGCCCACCACGGCAGTGGTGTAGTCGTGCTCGTAGTGCATGAAGCGGTGCGACAGCGAGAACTGGTAGTCGCTCGTGTCAGGACGTTCGCCGTAGCGGTAGTAGGCCGTCAGGCGGGTCTTGGTAGCCGAGAAGTCGATGGTCAGCATCCCGGGGTCGCTGCTTTCGCCCACGATGCGGATGCGAAGTCCCTTGGCATGCGCCACAAAGCCGTCGTTGTCGCCCGTATAGCGCAGAGCCTCCACAATGTCGTTGCTCAGCTTCAGCCTGACTACCGTGTCGGTGGCGCTCACGGTGACCGCTTGGTCGAAGTAGGGGGCTTCGCTGCCCACCGGCAGCGTGCTGCTCATAGTGTAGATGCTGTCGGACGACGATACCGCCTCGGCCAACTGCCGCACCTCGAAGTGGAAGCTGTAGGTGCCGTTGGTGTCGGGATAGAGCGCGTTCTTGACCAGGGTGAGCACCACAGAGTCAATCTCCACCGACTCGAAGTCGATGGTGCTAGTGCGCGAAGGCAGTGACAACTGTGTGTACAGCTCGGCGCTCACCTTGCCGAAGGTGGCGTCGCTGTAGTTGCCAATGATGTTGTAGTAGTAGCCGCCGGTCTGCAGCGCCGTGTCACGGAAACTGTAGGCTGCGTCGGCATAGAGCGTGGTGTCGACACCTTCGTAACGGGCGCCGTCGCCTGCCAGATTGGCGCCCAGGTCGGTCTCTTCGTCGACGCAGGCGGTGGTCAGCAGGCAGAGCAGTGTCAGCAGTGCAATGGGCAGTCGGGTGGGGGAGTGTTTCATGTCGTAGGATGTCAGTTTTCGATTCTTCCGGTGATGGTGTCGTAGAATTTGTTGATGCGGGTGAAGAACTCCTCGCGGTCGTCGATATAGTCAAGCACGTTGCGCTTGTTTTCCTTGGCAAAGGCCACCAGCTCGGGGTTCACGTTGGGCGAGCCGATGATGACGCCGTGTGAGTAGGTGATGGCGGCCTTCATCAGGCCCATATAGGTGGTGTCGCCATATAGGCGCAGGTCCTTGGCCGTAGCGTTCTCGGCCTTCATCTTGCGCTCCAAGTCGCCGCCGATGTGGCCCTTGAACCAGTCGTCGGTCAGCGTGATGACCAGCTTGGTGCCGCTGAAGAAGGCATTCTCTTTGTTGATGCGGCGCAGGAAGAAAGGCACCATGGCCGTGAACCATCCGCTGAAGTTGATCAGGTGCGGCTGCCAGGCCAGCTTGCGCACAGCCTCCAGCGTCCCGCGGCCGAAGAACAGCAGACGCTCGTCGCTGTCAGCCGTCATCGTGCCGTTGGCCTCCGTGGCCCCCGGGTGACGCTGGAAGTACTCGTCGTTGTCGATGAAGTACACCTGCATCCGCGCCGTCGGGATAGAACCCACTTTGATAATCAACTGATGGTCGCAATTGTTCACGATCAGGTTCATGCCGCTCAGTCGTATCACCTCGTGCAACTGGTTCTTCCGCTCGCTGACGGTGCTGAATTTGGGCATAAACACGCGTATCTCGCGCCCCATTTCCTGCAACCGTGCTGGCAGATAACGCCCCATCGACGAACGCTCATTTTCCTCGGTAAAAGGCATAATCTCCTGATTTACAAATAATATTCTCCCTTTTGCCATAAGTTGTAGATATATTTTTTCCACTGCAAAATTACGGAATTTTTCCGAATTGACAAAATTTATTTGGGGAATGCCGTTGACTTAACTCCGAGTAAACTCCGAGTAAAGTCCGAGATGACTCCGAGGTGACTCCGTGTTACCTTCCTTTTCCCTCCCCTTTCCCTCCGGTTCCCCTCCGCTAGTTCTACGCTAGTTCTACGGTATTTCTACGGTTTTTTACCGTTAAACGAGCGTAGAAGGACCGTAGAACGAGCGTTGAAATACCCTACAGGGGCCTGTGAGAGTGTGAGTTGCACGACCGGTTGCAGGAAGGAGGTTGCGGAGAGAAACCAAAAAGAAAGGTGGAGAGGGGCGGCACCGGGGACAACGAGGCTGTGGGCAAATGGAAAAGGGTTGAAAGACAGAGTTGAAAAATAATCTTTCGGCTGATTGAAAAAAAAGTTGTATCTTTGCAATCGCTATGAGCAGAAAGAATTATGCAACCAAGGAAGAGGCGACGCGCGCGATGCTGGACCGCGCACGGCGCTATTGCGCCATGTCGGAGCAGTGCGAGAGCGGTGTGCGCCAGAAGCTGATTGCCTGGGGTGCCACGCCCGACGAGGTGGATCCCATCGTGGAGCGACTGCGCGCCGAGGCGTATCTCGATGACGAACGCTATGCCCGCACCTATTGCGAGAGCAAGATATTGCAACAGCACTGGGGTCGCCAGAAGGTGCTCTACCAGCTGCGCCTGAAGCGGCTGCCCAAGGAGACCATCGACGCCTGCATGTCGGTGGTGGACGACGAGACCTACTTCGGCATTTTGCGCGACACCGCCGCGCGCAAGCGTGAGGAACTTGGCGAGACACCCGACACTGACCGACGTTTGTTGGCATTCCTCGCCACCAGAGGCTTCACCATGAACGAAATCAATAAAGCAATCAATTAATACTAAGGCAAATGAAAAGAATCTTTATGCTTTTCGCGACGCTGGCGTTGACCGCCACCGTTGCCACCGCACAGGAAGAGGCCGCCGCATCGGCTGGCAGCTGGGTCACCAGCACTACGCCTGCCCTCAAGGTGAGCGAGCACCTGTTCAACAACTGGTCGAAGAGCGGTAACTCCACTTTCGACATCACCGCCACCTACTTCGGCAACTACAAGTACACCCACCCCAAGTATGTGTGGGACAATGTCGCTGACCTGGCCTACGGCTACGGCTGGCAGGATTTGGAGCCCGAAGGGGTGCTCTTCGAGACGCGCCGCAAGAGCAACGATAAAATCGACCTCACCAGCGCCATTTCGTGGAAACCTTTCTCGAAGATGCCCGACTGGGGTGCTGCGTTCACGGCCAACCTCAAGACTCAGTTTGGCGCAGGCCGCGAATATGCGGGCATCGAGGACAAGGAAGGCACCGTGGTGTCGAACTTCTTCGCCCCTGCCTACCTCACCACCGCTCTCTCCTTTGAGTACAAGAAACCCGACTGGTCGGTGTCTCTCTCGTTCCTGACCGGAAAGACCACCTTTGTGACCGACGACTCGCTGATTAGCCAAGGTTATAACTACGGCGTTATTCAGCCTGACGACTTTGACGCCACCGACCCCACCACCTTTAGTCATGCCTACTTCGCCCTTGGTAGCTATATCAAGGCACAGTACTTGAAGAAAGACCTGCTGCCCAATCTCGACCTATATGCCCGTCTCGAGCTCTTCTATGACTACAACAAGTCTCTCTTCGACAACAATATGGGTTGGAAAAGCATTGACGCGTCCACTGGCTGGGCGGAAGCTGAGACCAAGTACACCGGCATCGAGACCACTTCGCAAGAGGGTTTCGACCGCTTGAAAGACATGGGTTGGCTTGGCCGCCGCGCTTTCGAGACCGACCTCGACTTCGAGCTGAAGCTTGACTATCGTTTCTCGCAGAACATTGCCGCCAATTTCGCCCTCAACCTGAAGTACGACACTGACTTCAGCGGCATGGGCCGCGGCGGTCACTGGCAGCTCTACCAGATGGCTGGTGTGCAGGTGTTCTTCAACTGGAAGACCCCGAAAAAGTAGCGATTGACGAGTGATGAAAGAAGAACGGGCTGGCGCGTCAATGGTGTACATCAGCCCGTTCTTTATTTAGGGCTCAGCATTCATCGTTCATCATTCATCACTTGAACCTCAGTAGCACGCTGTCGTTCACGCGGAGGCCGACGAGCTGGGCGAGGGAACTCTCCTTGACAGCCAGCTCGAGGAGGCCGGTGGCCGAGACGGTGAGCCGCAGGCGGCGCCGCGGGTCGGCGACGGTGTGCTGTTGGTAGTAGCCGGTCATCAGTTCTGTGACCTCCTGCTCGCGTACCGAGAGCACGAAGGGGCGTCCGGCACGGAGTGTCTCAAATTCGCGGTAGGTCATGCCGAGATAGGCATTACCATAGGTGTCGATGTAGCGCACATAGATACGGTAGACATCATCCTGAAGGATGTAGTTGGGCAGGCTGCGCTGCAGCAGCTGTTCGGGCCGTTCGCCGAGGTCGGAGAGGGCGGCGCCGCGGGCCAGCATGGCGGCGGCACGGGCGAAGACGGTATGTGCGGCGAAGTTGTAGACGCCGTTGTCCTGCACCTTCAGCAGGACGGCATCCTCGATGTTGTCGCCGAAGACCATGGCGGGCAGACCGTTGTCGCAGCAGAGGTAATACTGTCCGAAGGCTTTGACGCAGAGGAACGGCTGGCGGGTAGCCACGTCGATGATATGGATGGTGCCCTCGGGGAAGCCTGTGCAGGCTTGACGCACCACGAAGGTGGCCGTCATGATGTTGAACGCCTCCAGGCGGTGGGTGATGTCCACCACCTGCACTTCGTCGATGAGGCTGTAGAGGGTCCCCTTCACCATGCCGGCGAAGAAACCGCTGTCGCCCCAATCGGTTGTCAGTGTTACTATTGGCGTTTTCATATCGGGATGCAAAGATACACAATTTTTTACAGATATGAGAAAAAATGTGTATCTTTGCTATCAGGCTTTCTTGTGTGGGAAGGCATTATTGGAGTAGCAATCAATAAATTGTAATAAACATGTCATTACTCTCTATACGCAATTTGCATGCCTCGATAGGTGAGCGGGAGATACTGAAAGGAGTGAACCTGGAGGTGAACCGCGGCGAGGTGCATGCCATCATGGGTCCGAACGGCAACGGCAAGAGCACCCTGGCGGGTGTGGTGGCCGGCAATCCGAAGTATACTGTCACTGCCGGCGAGGTGATTTTTGACGGCAAGAACATACTGGAAATGCCAGTGGATCAGCGCGCCTGCGAGGGC
>JAEEGH010023118.1_pt1 | contig 12677 bp, 6 predicted proteins | sample 9134181 | NCBI WGS metagenome assembly JAEEGH01 (sample SAMN16246544, study PRJNA631951) | gut metagenome | biome: gut microbiome; feature: rumen; material: DP-attached | host: Bos | place: Iran: Karaj | collected 2018-10 | reverse complement strand
CAACGGGGCAGATCAGGATGACGAGGCCGAGGGCGATCAGAAGGATCGCGCTGAGCAAAGTGCCCCGCCTGATTTTGTCCAAAGATTCGAACAGCATTTTTTCACCTCCCTTGTTTTTTGTAAAAGCTGTTTCTTCGAAATAGTATAACGTAAACAGTTCTTTTTAATCAATACATAAAAATCTCAGGAAAAACAGTCTACTCGGATTTCCGGTTCTTCCCTTTCCGGACCAGGGAATAACCGTCTTCGGCGTTGATGCCGAAGGAATCCACAACCTTCTCTGTCAGCCGGTCAAAGACCACAACATTGATCCCGTTTTTGACCCGGACGTAGTCGGTGTTGTCGATCACCATGGAATTTTTCCAGACCGGTTCGCCTGTCTTTTCGTCCGGTTCAAGGGCTCTCTTCAGATGGATGTCGTGCGAAGAGAGGCTCTGATAGAGCTCGTTTTCCGTCGGCCCGGCCAGCGTATGGCAGTTGTCTCCTTCAAAGGCCCAGATGCCGTTTTGTCCTTCTTCTGTGATCCCAGCCGCTTCAAGATAGCCTTTGAGCTCGTGATCCGAGGTGGTGCACGCTCCGTCCACTGACACAAAAGTAAGGAGCTGATCCCCTCTGATCCTTTGGAACAGGGCTTCCGGGTTCTCTGTGTCCGCCATTTCCTGGTCCGAGATCATTTGGCGGATGAAGTCCGCGTTTCGCTGCCAGGAAGCGTATTTCGGATCGCCCCTGTGATCCGGGATCTCGAAGAGGCCATCGAGATAGTCCCCGAGATACCGGGTGTACTTCGGATTCCCGCGGTAGTTGAGATGGGAGATATCGCCAGCGTCCACTGAATAATCCAAGCCTATTTCCTTGGTGTGGAAATTGAAGTTCATAAAGGGAACGTCATATTCGGCTGCGATCTTTTCCGCGGTATTGAACTTCCTTTGCTCATCCTCCGCGATCCCGGGATAGGGAGAAATGATCACCGCCAGGGGGATTTCTTTTTCCAGGATCAGCTCTATGACCTTCCTGTACCAGGTTTCCGTCTTTTCTGTCAGCGGATCCGCTTCTTTCACGCCCGTTATATCCTGATATGCGAGAGGCTCGGTATTCAGATTGCTGGCGAAGCCTTTCCAGTCGCGGAAGAGGGGATTTCCCTGATCCGGCAGAAAGTCCGATTCCGACAGCTCACGGTAGCGGGAGTGATACTGCGTGTATTCCAGAAAGAACTCACTCCACCGCTCCGGCGGCACGCTTTCCATCAGAGCCTCCACTTTGTTTGGAGACAAATGTAAACCGAAATTATTCAGGATGATCCGGCCGTCGTCGTTGTATTCGTCGGCTAAGATCGTACAATACGCTTCCAGAACGATGAGCTTCGGGTGCTGGGTCTTTAAGGCCTCCTTCAGATAGGCGTAGGTGTTCCACATGGGCTGGATGGCGCCGCCCAGGACATAGGAGGACATGCCGTACTCGTCCCATAAAGTTCCCGTGTTGATGTTTTCAAAGGCGTGGCTGCTGCCCAAAAACAACACATCCACGGTGTCCTTTTCCTGTTCGTAAAAGGTGGTCATCCCGTAGATCCCATCCCCGTCCTTCAATTTGAACACGTTATTCCATAATATTAAGATGAGAGAAAGGATGGCGGCAAAGCAGCCGATCCGGATCAAAGTCTTCTTCATTCCGTAAAACTCCCTGTCAAAATTGGAAATAGATAAACTGTTTCGGGTCAAACGCAGGCCCGTACTCTCCGAAGGTGAAGATCATGAGGATGAGCGCAATGAGCGCGAACCATTCAAACCACACATTTTGCGTAAACAGAAACTGATCGATGGTAAGATGCTTCTTTTTCCGGATCAGATCCACCAAAAACAGGATCAGGACCGAAAGGAGCAAAATATTCATCTCCGGCCGGTTCAGCCCCAGTTTAAAGATGCCTCCGTTAAACATCAGCCATGGCGTGGGCTTTACGAAGATCCGTTTTATAAAGCGCAGGGCGTCCGTGATGGTATCCGCCCGGAAAAAGATCCAGGCGAAGGAGACCAGGCAGAAGGTAATGGTGGTGGAAAGAAGGCGCCAGCTGAAGACCTCCGTTTTGATCTTCAGGGCACAGCACGCCTTTTCCCGAAGAGGCTTTGTTGCGTCGCCCACGACCTGGTAGAGGCCGTGGATCCCGCCCCAGACCACAAAGCTCCAGTCTGCACCGTGCCACAGGCCGCTGACTAAAAAGACGATCATGATATTAAGATATTTTCTGGCTTTTCCCTTTCGGTTCCCGCCCAGAGGGATGTAGAGATAGTCCCGGAACCAGGTGCTTAAGGAGATGTGCCAGCGGCTCCAGAAATCCCGGATCGAAGTGGCAAAATAGGGGGCTTTAAAGTTTTCCATCAGGTCAAACCCCATGATCTTTGCCACGCCGATCGCGATCATGGAATAGCTCCCGAAATCGCAGTAGATCTGCAGGGTGAAGCCCAGGGCGGCAAGGATGAGCTCCGTGCTGCCGTACATCCGGTAGTTGTTGAACACGGTGTCGACCAGAATGGCCACGCGGTCTGCGATCACCATCTTCATAAAGAGCCCCCACACCATGAGGATGGCGCCGGAGGTGACGCGTTTCGCGTCCCATAAATTGATCTTCTCGATCCCCTTCATCTGGGACAGAAGGTTTTTGGACCGCTCGATGGGGCCCGCCACCAGCTGGGGAAAGAAGGAAACGAAGAGGGCGTAACGGAAGATGTTTTTCTCCGCTTCCACGTCTCCGCGGTACACATCGATCATGTAGCCCAGAGCCTGGAAGGTATAAAAGGAGATCCCCACCGGAAGCAGTAGATCGAGCCGGACATTGAGGACGGGCAGGCCGAGTTTTCCGGCAAAAAAGTTGATGGTGCCGATGCCGAAGTTTGCGTATTTAAATACGGCAAGGATCCCGAGATTAAAGCATATGCATAAGATCATGACGAGCCGCTTTTTCTTTTCGCCGGAATTGTTTTTCGACAGTTTGGAAAAAAGCAGTCCGCTGAGATAGGTGACTACCGTGGAAGAACCGATGAGAAGGGCGTACTTGGCGTTCCAGCTCATGTAGAAGTAATAGCTCGCGATGAGGAGCCAGTACATCCGCAGCTTCCTGGGGATCAGAAAATAAACAAGGAGTGCTATGGGAAAAAAGATCATGAATTCTACGGAATTAAACTGCATGAAATAATGTCCTTCCTAAAAGGGGCTGTCTGTCCCCACCCGCGACTATTTTACAAAAGAAAGGATAGAAATGAAAGAGTTTTTCTCTTGTATCGGCACATAGCGCACTATAAAATCGTATAACAAAGACGGTGTGTAACTATTCACAGCCGAATCGCGCACCTGAAGCGCGGATTGTTGAAAAAATAAAAGGAGAAAAATCCATATAATAGGAAAAAAGCCGATAGGAGGTAAGCCTCTTATCGGCTTTTTCGGTCCAAGGTTGAGCAAGCTGTATTTTTGCGGCATAATAAAAAATGAAAATTTCTGTGATAGAAATCAACTTTGCTGACGTATATATAAAGGAGGAGAAAACAATGCTGTCAACAAGACCGGGAAATAAACTGGATATGTATCACGCGGACTATGTGGTGTTTGACCTTGAGACCACGGGAATCTCATGTGTCAACGACAGGGTGGTCGAGATTTCTGCCGTAAAGGTGGCCGATGGGGAGGTGGTGGATGAATTTACCTCGCTCGTTGACCCCGAGATGCCGATCCCTGCCGGCGCAAGCGAAGTAAATGGCATTACGGACGACATGGTCAGGGGCTGCCCCGTTTTTAAGGTGGTTTTTTCGGATTTTCTTGATTTCATCGGTGATTCGATCCTTGTCGGGCATAATATCCAGTTGTTTGACATGAAGTTTTTGTACCGTGATGCAGAGGAATACTGGGGAAAAACGCTGGGGAACGACTTTATTGATACGCTTCAGATCGCCAGGGCGTATCTGCCGCAGCTTGATCACCACAGGCTTACGGATCTGGCGGAGTATTACGGGATTGAAACCGATGGCGCGCACCGCGCGTTGAATGACTGCCGTATGAATCAGAAGGTGTTCGAGTGTCTTCGCAGGGAGATGGAGAACCCGTCTGAGGAAGCAAGGCGGGTGAAGAAGTGTCCGAGGTGCGGAAACGTGCTCCGGAAGAGAAAAGGAAAATTCGGAGAATTCTGGGGCTGCGCGGGCTACCCGGACTGCAGATATACAGAGAATATTTAGAAAAGACATTTATTTACTCAGAAAGGAAGAACGCTCATGGAATTAAAGCTTACGCTGAAACCGTCTAAACTTGGCCAGTATTATGAAATGCATTGCGATAAGTATCTTGTGTATAACTCGATCGGGGAAGATAAGATCCGGGAGCTTGGCTGGGAGAAACCGAAGGGGAATAAGGAGACGGCTGCCGCCAGGGCCGGTAATGAGTGGGAAAGGATCCTCCTGGAAAGGCTGCAAAAAGACAAGGCCTGCGAGGTCATCTGCCTGAAAAGTGAAGATGACCATGAGAAAGCTTTTCAAACGACGGTGAATGCGCTGAAAGCTCTTAAGACAAAGGATAAGCCCATCTTTTTGTACCAGGCGTGTTTCAGGGTGACGCCTTCTTTTCTGAAGAAGTATCTTTCTGCGTTCGGCGATAAGGTGACGTTCAGCAACCGGATGTATCCGGATTTTATAAAGGCGGAATATATCCCCACCAAAGATAAGTTCCGGCTGACGATCATCGACGCGAAAAACGCAGGCTTTTTAAAGGTCGGAGCGGAGATCCAGATCGTGCTGTATGTGAAGCTTTTGAAGGAGATCATCGCCAGTGAACACATCGACAACTGTTTTGCGGATGAGGACGAGGGCATCGTCTGGAATCGGGAGAAGATCACGGACAACAGGCTGGAGCATCCTTTTAATCTGCGGGATGCTTCGGCAGAGGTTGATGCGTTTTTTGATAAAAAGCTGACGGAAATCCGTGGAGTGATCGATCCCCACTCACCGGAGGATGTCCGGGAGAAGCTGGACTATCGCGTTTCGCATAAGTGCGAGTATTGCGATAACCTTGCGTCATGTAAGCAGTATTGCGCTGAGAAACGCAGCGTTCGCATCATGCCGTATATTACGACGGGCGCGCAGGACAGGGTCGTGGAATTGATCGGAAAAGGATTGCTTCCTGATGACAGCCTGGAATCCGTTATGGCGCTTCTGGAGAGCAATCCCGATCTCCTTACGGAGGACTGTTCGTACTGGAAGAATGTAAAGAATAATCTGCAGCCCTATACCGAAGGGATGAAGGCATTTTTTGCCGGAGAAACCAAAAGGTTTCCGAAAACGGGTTCATCGATATCGTTTCCCAAAGGACAGAACTTTTCACTGCTTCTTACCGCGCAGCTGGATGCTAATTCCGGGCGCGCCTATGCGTTTGCCTGGCTCCTCAGACCCGGAAAAGGAATTGACATATGGGATCAGGGACTGAACGAACACGGATTCGTATCGATCTATGAGGGGAGTGATCTCTCACCGGGCAAGGGGACATATTATGACTCTGTGGTCGCCCTTGATAATACGCCGGAGGAGTTTGACCGCATCGACAAGGCCTTCGTGGAGAGTATATATGAATTACTCAGAAGGATCAGCGTCCTGGAGAAGCGCAGGCTGCAGTGCTATGTTCTGGATGACTATGAGCGGAGCAATATCGAGAGCGTGCTCTATAATATGCTGGAATACCTTGACCCGACAGCAGAGCAGGAGCTTCTTGAAAAAGTAATGACGATCCTTTTCTGGCTGCAGGGAGAGCGCCTTGTGACTGACGCAAAAAAAGAGCCGGAAAAATGTGTGGAAAATCCGGTCACCGTACTTACATCGGAGCTCTCGCGGCTTTACGTTTTATCTGAAGGGATCACCTATAATCTCAGGGGAGCCTCGGCTTTCTTTTCGCCTGAATATAATCTTAAGGGGGAAAACGAGCTTTGCCTCGGGCTTCTGACCAACTCTGTAGAAGGTATGCTGGCTATTTGGGCGTGGGAGGAAAAAGACGGGAAGAAGAAAAAGGAAAAGATTGAATATCTGGCAAGGCATCTTCGAATGCGCCTGTTTGTTGAAGAAAGAATAATAGAAGCCATACAGAAGGATGGCAATGATGAACAGATCCAGATCCACCTGAGTGCGATACCGATGCTGTATGAAATGCATGAGCCTGCGTATCCCAATGCTCCGGAGATGGCGAGGCTTGATTTTGAAAGCAGATACGAACAGCTCCTGGAATATCATCAGATCCGGGGAATAAGGGCTTCCGGGATCCAGAATGCGATCGACAACGGGACAATTCTTTGGCTGGAATACACCGGGAAAGGGAATAAATTCAAAATCTTAAACCGGGAAACCTATATCGGAAGAGATTGGTTCATGGCCTGGCTTTGTGAAGATACGCCGGAAAACAGAACACAGATCATGCTTCTCAGAGATACGGACTATACGTCAAATCCCGGAGTGTGGTCTATTACCAAGTATGAAATAAACGGAACCGTTTTCTATCCGACCGGTTTTGATATGAGTTATGACGTTGCGGATGATGGAGTTATAGCGACGCTGGATTTTTCGCCTAAAGATGGGGCTGATCTTCGCCCGGAGGCCGGGAAAAAGTATCTTCTCTTTGAAGTTTATACGGATGTGAACAGCGCAAAAACCGCAAAAGGGATCGAAAACCTTAAAAACCGCCCGGAATTACTTGATCCGGTTCAGATGTCGGGGCCCTCAGGATTACAGTATGACGCGGCAGATGAGGATGTTTGCAAACAGTTCTGGTCGCCGGACGGCAATGCGTTCAGCCCGTCTCAGAAGAAGGCCTTCATCCATCTGATGGAAAACAAACTCAATCTGGTGGTAGGCCCTCCGGCCTCGGGAAAAACGGACTTCATCGCAAGAGCGCTGATCACGATCGCCGGCTATTATAAAACGAAAATGAACAGAAACCTTAAGATCATGGTTACAGCCATGTCTCATTCGGCTATAGACAATGTCCTTTTGAAGCTCCAAAAGATGCTGAAAAAAGCGAATCTTTGCAACATAAAGCTCTATAAGGTTTCGCGCTTCGATGACATACAGGCCTTTGACGGAGATGAGGTAACGCTTCTGAAAGACAAGACTGTTGCGGATCAAATGGGTAAGGATGAGATCCAGATCATTGGAATGACAAGCTGGTCGGCGTATAAGGAATTCTTTAATGATCGGAACTGGGGAAGGCGTTTCTTTGACATGATCGTTATGGATGAGGCGTCGCAGGTCAGAGCCATGGATGCATTTTTGAATCTGGAATGCAGCAGCGAGGATACCCGTTTTCTTCTTGTGGGGGATGATGACCAGCTTCCGCCGATCATTCAGGGGAAGTATAAGGAGACCGAAGGAGAAAAGTACATTCACGGATCCATATTCCGTATGTATTTAACGGGGCTGGGAGAAGGCCACCCGGATATCCTTCAGCTGTCGGATAACTTCCGGATGAACGGGATCCTCTGCAAGTACTCTGCGAAAGCCCTGTACGGACCGGATTATCAGGCGTTTAATGACGAGATCAAAACGCAGAAGATCTGTCTGAACGGCAGACCGACAGGAACCGATACAAAAAGCAGGTTCCTGGCGTCTCTTCTGGAAGAGGACTATCCTCTCGTTTTTTGCGAATTATCCGGGATCGCAAGAGAGCAGACCGAAACAGAGGTGAAGCTTGTGAAAAGCCTGGTGCGCGAACTCTGGGATCATCAGGTCAATGGATCGGGAAAAAAGGCCTCGGAAGAGGGGAACTTCTGGAGAGATACCGTTGTGAATGGGGAAACGCTGGAAGGAGCCTGCGGCATTATTTCCCCTCATCATGAGCATATCAATCGCCTTAAGACCGGTATTGCAAACGAACTCCACTGTGACCGGAAGAGCATTTATATCGGTACTGTGGAAAAGCTTCAGGGGAAAGAAAGAAAAACCGTTATCGTGAGTTACGGCGTCTCTGAGAACGAGAAGATAAAAAACGAGAGTGAGTTTATTTTCAGCAGAAACCGCCTTAACGTGTCGATCACAAGAGGAAAGGCAAAAACGATTGTATTCTTATCGGATGCCATCGCGGAGCCTAACCTTACGACGAATATCCTGACCGCAAACGATAACGCGCTTAAGAAAGGCATCGACTTTATCCATGGCTTTTCAGCCTGGATGAAGGAGAAGAACCCGGGGGAAGATCTTGTGGCGGAGAATTATCTTTTCGGAGATGTCTGTGTAAAAGTCTGGAAAAAGAAATTGTCTTAATAAGGAGGCTCGATGAAGTTTTTACATACATCGGATTGGCATTTGGGCATGACCTTCCGCTCAGGCGTGTCCTATGCCGATGATCAGAAATTTGTGATCGAAAAGATATGTGAGATCGCGGCGGAGGAAAAGGTGGACGGGATCCTTATCGCCGGGGACGTGTTTGACAAGAGTATCGCTTCTTCCGAAGCGATCCGCGCCTATGATGAGGTGATGACCCATATCTGCGCGGAGCTTGAGATCCCCGTATATGTGATCGTGGGAAATCATGACGGCGCGGAAAGACTGTCGCAGTGTAATGAACTGCTCAAGAAAAGCGGCCTCTTCATCGCGGGGTCGCTTACGGACCGGCCGCAAAAGATCAGGACGGGCGATACGGATATATACCTGCTTCCCTGGATCTCTACGGATAAGGTAAAGGCGGTTTATCCCGAAAAGGCCGAAGAGATCGATTCTCTGGAAGACGCCTACAGGGTAGTGCTGGACGATTATCGGAACACTTTTTCGGAGGGACAAAAGAATATTTTGGTCGCACATGCGTTCATTGTGGACGCGGAAACGTCCGTCAGCGATATAGCTGCGGAGGTGGGAAAGGCCACCATGGTCGGGTCTTCCGTATTTGAAGGGTTTGATTATGTGGCGTTAGGGCATCTTCATGGGCCGCAGCAGATCAATGAGAAGATCCGCTACAGCGGCTCGCCGATGGCGTATTCCTTTGGCCGGGAAGAAAACCAGGAGAAGAGTGTGGTGATCTTCGATACCGGATCCGGGGAACAGAAAGTGGTGCCGATCCCGCAGCTCCATAAGAGGACGACCCTTATGGGAACCTTTGAAGAGCTGAAGGAGGCCGATCTTGAGGATGAGGTCAGGAACGGATATGTGAAGCTGGTTGTTACGGACAGCTATGTAGGCCTGAATTCTGTCGCCATGTTCAGGGAACGGTATAAGAACCTCCTGGAAGTGACCGGAAAGGACCTTGAGCAGGATGACGGCAATATCAAAATGACGATCGAGGATCTGGAAAAAGCAGATACCGATCCTGAGGCTGTGTTTATGCAGTATTGCATGGATATGATGGGAGAGGCACCCGGTGAGCATTGGCTCGGGCTCTTCAGGGAAGCGTTGACAGAATATGAGAAAGGGATTGCAGGGGAATGAGACCGATAAAAGTTGAATTTCAGGCGTTTGGCCCGTATGTGGGTTATGAAAAGGTGGATCTTGAGGCTCTTTCAAGGAAGGGTCTGTTCCTGATCTGCGGTAAAACCGGCATAGGAAAGACCATGATCCTTGACGCCATCACGTTTGCGCTTTACGGAAAGAGCAGCGGGCACGGACGGGACGACTTTGAATCGATGCGCTGCACAAACGCTTCGGTTGATGATGCTACGTTCGTGAAATTCGAATTTGAGAACAACGGAGAATACTATCTCTTCGAACGCAGGCTGGAACGGAAGAGAAAGAACTTTTCCGCAGCCTATAACGTGTCGCGTAAAAACGGGGCCGGCGTCTGGCAGCCTCTGATGGAGAACGCAAAAGAAAAGGCTGTGAATGAAAAGGCGGTGGAGATCATCGGGCTGGAGTATGAGCAGTTCCGCCAGGTCATCGTTCTTCCGCAGGGACAGTTTGAGCGCCTGCTCGTTTCGAAGTCGGATGAGAAGGAGAAGATTTTGAGCAGCATCTTCGGTGAGGACCGGTGGCAGGCGATCGCGGAACGGATTTTCAATGCGGCGGAGAAACGCAAGAATGAATTAAAGAGCACGCAGGAGAAGATACAAAATAGCCTCATAGAAGAGAACTGCGATTCCATTGCCGCTCTCGAGCTTATCGTGGAACAGAAAAAGGAACGTGAAAAGGCGCTGGAGGATGAGTATAAGGCGAAGGACTATGAGAAGATAATAAAAGAACAGCAGGGAGCGCTTGTCCTTGCCGGGCGCTTTAATGACCTCCACAAAGCAGAGGAAAAAGCGGAATTACTCGAGGCGGAAAAAAAGGACCGCGCCGCATGGGAAAAGGCGCTGAACGACGCGAAGCGCGCCGATAAGGTCAGGGCCCTTTTCAAAGCGGAGGCGGCTTCGGAAGACAATCTGCGCAAGAGGAAAACGGAGGAAGAATCCGTTAAAACAACAGCCGAAGCCAAAAAGAAAGCCGCCGGAGAGGCTTCCGAAAAGGTGAAGCTCCATGCAGAGAAGGAAAAGGATATTGAAGGGCTGAAAGCAAAGAAGATCCTTTTTGAGGGCAAACGCAGGGACTACGAGGGTCTTAAGGAAGCGGAAGAAGAGCTGAGAGCAAAAGAGAAGGCCGCTGCCGATGCGCTGGCGGAGGAAAAGAAGGCCAAAGAAACCTGCGATGCCTATGCCGGCGTGATCGTGCAGCTTCAGAAGGAGTATGCCGAGGCTAAGGCCTTACATGAAGAGCTTTTGAATGCCTACCTGGCCGGCATTACCGGCGAGCTTGCGGGGCAGCTGAAGGAGGGAGCTCCCTGTCCGGTCTGCGGAAGCACCACGCATCCGAATAAAGCGCATGTGGCCGAAACTTCCGTTTCCAGGGCGGAGGTGGATTCCAAAAAGAAGGCTTCCGACCGTAAATATCAGGAACTCCAGGAACAGAGCAGTGTACAGGAAAAGGCGAAACAGCTGGTTGAAGAAAAGCACGCCTCGGTGGAAAAGGCAAACTCCGAAGTGACAAATCTTTCGGCGCGCCTGGACAGTAAAAGAAAGAACCTTGCGGAAGGGATCCCGACGGCCGAAAAGCTTGAAGAGGAGATCGGAAAGCTGCAGGGCGCTGTGGACCGGTACGAAGAGGAGAAGGCCCGGCTGATCGAAGCCGAAAAAAGAGCAAAGGACGAGTATCTCGAGATCAAAACAAAGATCGGCTCGGCCGAGGAGGAGACGGCTGCCGCCCGAAAAGCCTGTGAGGAAGCCGGGGAGGCGGTGGAAAAGGGCCTTACGGAAAACGGCTTTGCGTCTCGGGAAGAGGCGAAAAGTCTTATGCCGGGGGACGGTGAAATGGAAGCGCTGTCCGCAAGGATAGCAGCCTATGACGCGAATGTCAAAACCGCAAACGAGAATGTAAGGGCGCTTCAGGCGGAACTGGAAGGAAAGGAAGAACCTGACGAGAAACGCTGCCGCGAACTCCTTGAGGAAGCAAATAACGCGCAGGGTGAGTACAGAGAGAAAAAAGCGGTCTTATCGCAGGAGATCGAACGGCTTGCGAAGAAGGTAGATGGGCTGAAGAAAGAGGGCGACGGGATCGAAGAAAAGATCCGTGAAGCGGACGAGGACCATGCGTTTGCCAAAAAGCTCCGCGGTGACTCAGGCACCGGGCTGCAAAGGTATGTCCTTGGCATCATGTTCTCCTCTGTGGTCACAGCGGCGAATAAAATGCTGGAGATGGTTCATGGCGGGAGATACCGCCTGTTCCGTTCCGATGAAAAAGCGCAGGGGACCAATAAGAGAGGGCTGGAACTGAAGGTCTTTGATAGGAACAGCGGAGAGCATGGAGGGCGCTTTGTCAGCACACTCTCCGGTGGAGAGAAGTTCCTTACCTCCCTCGCGCTCTCGATCGGCATGTCCACCGTGGCGCAGAAGAGCGGGATCAGGATCGAAGCGCTCTTTATTGACGAGGGCTTCGGCTCCCTGGATGATGATTCCATCGAGGATGCGATGAATGTTTTGAACAGCATTCAGGAAGCGAACGGCCTTGTCGGTATTATCTCGCATGTGCAGATCCTGCAGGACCGGATACCGACAAAGCTGCGGGTAGAGGAAGATGAGCGCGGCAGCCATATCGTACAGACGGTGGGGTGATCATAACTGTTCACAGCCGAACCGCGCACCGGCTGCGCGGGACGCAAGCGTCCAGTGGGCGTTTGCGCCGGAGCGGAGCGTAGACCGACCCAATACGTTTCGGCTGAGATGGGTTTTACCTTCAGCGCTTCGGCAGGTTTGAGATGAACCGGAGCGAATCGCCTTCTTCCACAAAGGTGACGTAATAGTATTCTGCGGCGTCGTAGATATAGTTTTGCGTATAGGTTATCGTGTACTCGCCGTCTTCGAAGTGACCGGCCGTAACCTCAACCATGGACTGGTTTGTGTCGCCGTGCTCATGGATATAGAGATCATAATCCTTGAGATAGGTCCAGTCGAGAGGATGTTTCATTTCCGAATAATCGAGGCCTGTGGTCTTTTGGACAAAGGCCTTGACGTCTTCCCCGGACACGGCGGTGAGATCGGTATAGATCTCTTCATCGCCGGTTTCCTTCAGGAACGCTTCCTGCACGTCTTCGGGCGGGAAGCCGGTCCACGGATCCATTCCGGCGCCTACATAGAAGACTTCATCCCACCAGATCCCGGTCGGATCGTGGAAATCGGAATGGAGAAAACCGTAGTATTCGATGCTGTTCAGCTT
>JAEEGH010023113.1_pt1 | contig 12678 bp, 9 predicted proteins | sample 9134181 | NCBI WGS metagenome assembly JAEEGH01 (sample SAMN16246544, study PRJNA631951) | gut metagenome | biome: gut microbiome; feature: rumen; material: DP-attached | host: Bos | place: Iran: Karaj | collected 2018-10 | reverse complement strand
AATATATAGTAGAAGAATAAAAAGTAGGGATTTACGGGTATGGATACTATTTCTGTATTGATTGTTGATGATTCTGCACTTATGCGCAATTTGGTTGGGCGCATTATTGAGCGTACTCCTGGTTTAAGAATTGCAGATAAAGCAATGAACGGTGAGTTTGCGCTGGCAAAAATTCCGTTGTGCAATCCAGATGTTATCGTTCTTGATATTGAAATGCCTGTAATGAACGGCATTGAATTCTTAAAAGAACGCCGTCGCCGCGGTATTGATATTCCTGTTATAATGCTTTCAAGCATTGCCAAAGAAGGTTCAAGAGTTACAATGGAATGTCTTGAGCTTGGCGCGGCAGACTTTGTTACAAAGCCGTCGGGTTCTGATTCTCCTGATATTGTTTCTGTAGCCGAGCGCCTGACAGAGCTGCTTATCGGTTATGGTACTAAATATGCTTCTAAAAAGCTTAAGCGCCCTGTATTTATTCCTGAACCTGCTTTTATAGCTGAACAGTCAAAGTCTTCTTCGCTGCTTTCACGTGCTTCTTCTGCCTTGAACGAGTCTACTCAAAAGCAGCCTTCAGATTCATCTGCTGCACCCCGCGCAGTGCCGTCTTTCGGTCTTTCTGCAAAAAAAGAAACCGGCGGGCCTGTTGTTCCTATTAGAGAAGGCGGAAAAATTGAGATAATCGCAATCGGTATTTCTACAGGCGGGCCTAATGCGCTCCGTGAAGTGTTCAAAGACATTGATCCGAATCTTGAGCAGCCGATTCTTGTTGTTCAGCACATGCCGGCCGGTTTTACAGAAGAGTTTGCGAACAGCCTTAACAATATCTGCCCGCTTGAAGTAAAAGAAGCCAAAGAGGGTGATGTTGTAAAGAAAGGCAGAATCCTTATTGCTCCTGGTAACAAGCATATTCTTGTTGAACGCCGTCCGCTGGCAACAGTTGTGCATTTGAGCGATGCAGAGCAGAGAAACGGTCACAGACCTTCTGCTGACGTGCTGTTTGAGTCTGTTGCCCAGCAGTATCAGAACAGGGCGCTCGGCGTAATCATGACAGGCATGGGCCGCGACGGGGCTGCCCAGATAACAGAAATGCGCCGTCAGGGTTCATACACTTTGGGGCAGGACGAAGAATCAAGCATTGTCTACGGTATGCCTAAAGTTGCTTTTGAAATGGGTGGAATCCAAAAACAGGTTGCGCTCAAAGATATGGCAAATGAAATAAACAAAGTTGCCAGAGAACATGCGTAAGCTGTTCCGCTTATAAAAGAAAAGGCTGCTCCAAGGCAGCCTTTTTTTATTGTCGACAGTGCATCATTCTAAACTTGTTCAGCATCTGCAAAATGTCATCCCGAACTTGTTAGCCTTCGGCGGCTTTCAGCTCGGGATCTGTTTTATTTGGTAAATGCAAACCAGTTTAGTCTTTCCACGGAAAGATAAAGCTTTTGAGCGAGCGTGGCCCTAATGTTTCCCTGTCTTCGGCGATTAATTCTCCCCATGGAATACGGGCTTTGCGTCTGCCCTGCTGTTTCAATTCTTCAGCGTGCTCTTCAAGCCAGTCATATTTGTATAATCTAAGTCTGAAAGCATTGTTGTAGCTCAAAAGAATACCTGCAAAACCCGGAATAAGTGTTGCAGTGAAATATGTAATTACACATAAAATTAATGTGTAAATTAACATGAAAATAGAAAAGCCGATGTTGTCAAAGAAAATTATAAAGCATTTCTTGAGCGTTTTTTTGAATTTGTTGCCAAGCTGAGCCTGAATCGGCAAAAACCATTGAAGAGCAAGCACTGTTGAAAAAACTACCCAAAACATTACAGATGCAAGAAAAAGCCCCAGCAAATTGTCCATGTGATAATAGAATGGAATACATTTGACTGCTATCAGTGCAATTACTACTAATAAAGCGGTAAAAAGAAGCGCATCTTTCCATACATTTGGAATTTCAAAAAATGTTTCTTTTATTGAAACAAATTTGAAGTCAGCGTATTTAGCTGTAGTCTGGTTTATGGCAAAAATCGAGATTATAAACAGCAGCAGAAAAACTATTGCAATTCCCAGCCCGATAATTGAAGAAAGTTTTGAATAAAAGAAAAATCCGCCGAAAAGAAAAGCCAGTAAAATGCAGTTATAGACTATAATTGATAAAAGATTATCCCAGCCGTCACAAAAATTTTTTTTCAAAAGGAACAAAATCATAATAAAAGTTTTAAATGATTCTTAAAATATAGTCAACATTGCATAGCCTGCACTTAAGCGGGTTTCCGGACATGTCTAATGATTAGAAAGTGATGTTACTTTATTAAAATTATTTGCAATAAGTGTAGAGTAAGAATAAGAAGTATGATATAATACTATTATGAATAACGGACAACTTTCTGGAATATTATCATTAATTTCAAAAATTCATGCAGAAACAGTAACTTATCTGAATGCAGAGCTGGCAAATAGTGGTCTACCAGATTTTTCAACATCTCATGGAAATATTTTGTACAGACTTTCTCAGGCTGATTCACTTTCCATGTCTGAATTGGCAAAAATGATTCACCGCGATAAGTCAACTGCAACAGTTCTTGTAAACAAGCTTGAACGTCTGGGCTTTGTAAAGCGCACCCGCTGCAAAGAAGACTACCGGAAAATTCTGCTGGTTCTTACCGAAAAGGGTACTGAATATAACAAGACAACAGCAGACATTTCAAAGAGATTGATTGACCGCTGTTATCAGGGTTTTTCAAACGAAGATAAAGAAACAGCCTATAAGCTTTTAACCAGAATTGCAGATAATTTTTCAGATTCCGAATCTGAGGAATAAACTAAAGTCTTATAAATAATTGAGAAGCACAGCTTGGAGCGGCTGTGCTTTTTTTTGTTTAAAAATGTCATTATCGGATACTGCAATGGTACGCCTTCTGTTTATAGTTTTGATATTGACTATATTTTTATTTCAAATTAAAATTGTGCAAATTAAAAAAAGTACACATACACTTTATTCAAATTACAGGAGTTTTCCAATTGAAAACATTTTTTACTAGAAAATTAATTTCGTTCAGTCTGCTGCTGGTTTTGGTTTTGAGCAGCCTTGCTGTTTCAGGCTGTTCAAAAAAAGCTGCAAAAGAAGTTTCAATTGCTGTTTTTGTTCCAGGCGTAATTGCCGGAAGCCCGACTTATGAAATGCTCGCAGCAGGTTCGGTTGAAGCTGTTGAGGAATACAACAAAAGAACAAATCAGAATGTTAAAATTGATGTAATTGAAGCCGGAACAAATCAGGCTGAATGGAGCTCAAAATTGACTGCTGTAACTGCCGGCCATAAATACAGCCTTATAGTTTCTTCAAATTCATCGCTGCCGGCAATTATAGAGCCTTTAACTGAACAGTTCCCGGAACAGAAATATCTGGTTTTAGACGCATATCTTGAGAACAACCGCAATGTTGCGACTGTGAACTATAATCAGAGAGAGCAGGGCTATTTGACAGGCTATGCAGCCGGTCTTGCCACAACTGCGGATTCTTCTGTTTTTCCTTATGCGAACTCTGCAAAAAAAATTGCGCTTGTTGCTGCTCAGGAATATCCTGTGATGAATGAGATAATTCTTCCTGCTTTTGAGGAAGGTGCAAAAGCAGCGGACTCTGGTGTTTCAGTAGAATTCAGAATTGTAGGCAACTGGTATGATGCTTCAAAAAGTGCAGATATTGCACGCTCATTATATGAAGAAGGTATAGATGTAATCCTGCCGATTTCGGGCGGTGCAAATCAGGGCGTAATTTCTGCCGCTCAGTCTTTGAATTTCTATGTTACATGGTTTGACAATAACGGCTATGACAAAGCCCCTGGCCTGGTTATTTCAAGCATGGCTCTTGAACAGAAAAAGCTTGCCAAAGAGATGGTTTCAGCTTATCTGGAAGACAAACTCGAATTCGGCAATGCGAAAACTGTGGGCATAAAAGACGGCTACATCACTTTTGTAAAAGACGATCCTGTATACCGTCAGAATATCCCTGCAGCATTTATAGATCAGCTTTCAGCTGTTGAAGCAGACATAAAAGCCGGTAAACTTAAGCTCCCTGCCGCAAACAAGTAGTTCAGGATTCAGCGTAAAAGACATTAGAATGCGATTTTGCCTGGCGGAAATCTATTCGCCAGGTTTGCGCTTAAGAGTAATCCAAAGGCGGAACGTGTCCGCATTTCACTGTAGAAGTAACCTCAGGATTGTTTATGCATGAAAAAACTGCTACTATTGCTACTGTATGAATTTGCATGAACTTAGCTGCACGGACATTTGTATGCACTTTACTCATAAAAAGGCACTTGACGGTGCAACTGTGCTTTTTAAGACAGGCTCAATTCATGCCCTGCTCGGCGAAAACGGTGCGGGAAAATCAACTTTGGCGCACATTATTTCAGGTCTTTTAAAGCCGACTTCAGGTTCAATAACTTATGACGGAGAGCCGCTTTATGGCAGAAACAGCGCAAAACCCAGAATCTTTATGGTTCACCAGAATCCAAAGCTTGCCGAAGATTTTTCAGTCTGGCAGAATGCGCTGCTTGCCGCACAAAAAAGCACGCTGAAGCCTTATAATAAAAAAGCTTTTACCGCACAGCTTGAGCAAATCTGTGCAAGCTGGAATTTTCAGCTTAATTTGAATAAAAAGATTAATTCGCTGAATGATTCTGAGCGCTTTTATGCCGCACTGCTTTGCAGACTTGCCGGTAAGCCTGATTTTCTGATTTTAGATGAGCCTACCGCTGTTCTTGATTCCGCTCAGCGCGCCACATTCTTTGCTTCACTTAAAAAGGCAAGAGCTGAAAATCTCGGCGTAATCTATATAAGCCACAATCTTGAAGAAACCATAAAACTGTGCGATACGATAAGCGTTTTGCGTAAAGGCGTCTGTAAAGTGACGCTTGATAATTCGGGCTACAGGACTTCTGAAAGCGATATACTGCACATCATGTTTGAAGATGATGCAGCTCTTAAAAAGCCGTCGTATCCGGCTCAATCTGTTCCGGCTGGTCAAGCTGCTCAATCAGAGACTTCTTCCGTTCAAACTGAAAGACAGATAGTGCTTGCTGTAAAAGACTTAACAGCATCTGCCGGAAACAGAAAAAATTTGAGCGGCATTTCTTTTGAATGCAGACAGGGCGAAATAACTGTTATAAAAGGCGAAAAAAACGGCGGAATAGCGCTTTTAGAGAATATCCTTACTGGAATAAATCCGCCGGAATATAGTGGCTCAATTGAACTGTTTGGCGAAAAAGTAAAGAAAATCACGCCTGCCTTATTAAGGAAAAACGGTACAGGCATAGTTTCTTCAAAAAAATATTTGGTCAGTTCTAATCCGAATCTGACAGTAAAAGAGCTTCTGATGCCTTTTTTAACAGGTGAAGGTTTCACTCATTGCAAAAAAGATGCAGAAGCTGTTCAATCTATAATAGCAGCTGAAAAAATCGATATTTCAGCAAATGAGCCTGTTTCTAATCTCTCTGGAGGAATGCTGCAGCGGCTGATTCTGGCGCGTGAGCTTGAGCCGGAACCTGAACTGCTGATTTTGGCTGACCCGCTGTACGGTCTTGATTATAAGACCGTACGCTATTTAGAAGACAGGCTGACAGTGGCGGCTTCTGCCGGTACAGCTGTTGTTGTGCTTATGGCAGATGCTGATGACGGTTTTTCTAAATGGAATTGTCTGTACGAGATAAAAGAAGGGCAGATTCATAAAAGGAATGATTTATGAAAATAAAAAAGCTTGAGCTTGAAAAGATTTGGACAGTTCTAAGAATACCGCTTTTTTCATTTTTGGCCGCAGTTGCCGTTGTTTTAGTTTTGCTGCTGCTGAATTCCGACAAGCCTTTAGAATCTTTGTGTTCATTTTTTGCAGTACCTTTTTCAGCTTCTTATTATTTTGGCACATGGTTGAATTCCGCCGCTTTGCTGAGTTTTGCCGCTGTAGGAATGTGCGTTTCGTTTAGATGCAGCTGCTTTAATCTTGGCGGCGAAGGACAGATATATCTTGGCGGCTTTATAGCTGCAATAATGCTGAACGCCTTCAGCGGCGTACAGCCTTTTGTGGCTTTAACGGCAACGTTTTTGGTAACAGTTCTTGTAAGCTGTGCAATCGGTCTGCTTTCCGGCCTGCTTAAGATTTATAGGAACATAAATGAGCTTTTGTCTTCGTTTTTGATTTCTAGTGCAATTCTTCCGCTTGTAGATTATGCGGTAAGCGGTCCTTTGCGCGATTCAAAAGGAATGCTTCTTGCTACACCTTTTATAGACAAAACTTTCCGCTTAAAAAGCATACTGAAGCCTTCGGCATTAAATGTCTCATTTTTTGTTGTGATTCTGATTTCTGTTCTAACCGGTCTTTTTTTATTTTTCACCAGAAAAGGATACCAGCTCCGCTGTACAGGCAAAGCACCGGAATTTTCTGAATATTGCGGTTTCAGCACAGAAAAGCTGTATGTTTCTTCTATGTGCTTTTCTTCGGTTATGCACGGCTTGTCCGGTTTTTTTGCTGTTATCGGAACATATTATACCTGCCACGAAGGTTTTTCCGCAGGAATGGGTTGGAATGCGCTTTCAATCGCGCTTATAGCAAAGAGCAATCCGTTTTTTGTGCTGCCGTCTGCATTGCTGCTTGCCTACATTATAACAGCAACGGACTGTGCCGTTTTAGAGAACAGCATGAGCCTTAACAGCACGTTTTTGGTTCAGGGTGTAGTTCTAATCGTTGTTTCGGCACAATTCATTATAGAGCAGAAAAAAGAGCGGAGTAGGGAGAGAAACTGAATGATTTTAGATATTCTTGTAATAGCTTCACCGTTCCTGCTTGTTGCATTAGGCGCACTTGTTTCTGAATATGCAGGTGTTATGGCGATTTTTCTTGAAGGCTGTATAAATCTTGGCGCTTTTTTCTGTTTTGCTTTTTCTGCTTTGTCCGGCAGTGTTTCCGCCGGTATTTTAGGCTCATGCTTTGTCTGCATGCTCTATGTTTTTGCTGCGTGGCTGTTCGTGCAGAAAACAAAAGCTGATATTTATCTTGTCGGGGCAGGACTTAATATTCTGTCAGCCGGAATTATTCCGCTGTTCTCAAAATTTTGGTTCGGTACAAGCGGCGTTGTTGCTTCAGCAATAATTGCGCCGTCTGCTTTTTTTGTGCGCGGTGGTTCAACGCTGATGTGTTTTGCTGTGGCTTTGTGCTTTATCTTAGTAATATTAAAGACGCCTTGGGGACTTGCTGTCCGTGTCTGCGGTACGCAAAAAGAGGTTGTGCACGCCGCCGGTGTAAAAGCAGAATCATTGCAGTGCCAGTCCTGGATTGTGGCATCTGCTTTTGCCGGATTAGCCGGAAGCATTCTTGCAGTCCGCTTACAGTCGTTTGTGCCTAATATCAGTTCCGGTAAAGGCTGGATAGCTCTGGCGGTTGTCTTTTTGGGACGCAGGAATCCTTTTGGTGTGGTTTTAGCTACACTGCTTTTTGCCGCGGCAGAATATGCTGCAAACAGACTGCAGGGGCTTAATTTGATAAAGCCGTCTGTGCTGCTTGCAATGCCTTATATTGTAGCTTTGCTGCTGTTTATAATTGTTCCTTCCAAGAAACGCTGACAGATGCGGTTAAGCAGGCTGATTATTCATTGCTGTCACAGTCTTTAAAGAGCGTGTCAAAGTCGTCAAGCGGAAGAATAATCGAATCATCATCACTCTGCTGGAAGAAGCCTGTCGATTCAGCCGGTTCTGCTGAAGCCTGTGTGCCTGCCGCCGGTGCGGTTGCAGCAGCGGCTGACAAAAGACCATGCTTTTTGGTTGTTTCTGTTTCAACAGGTTTTTCTTCAGCGGGTGCGTTTTCAACTTTCTGAACCGGCTTTTCTGTATCAGTCTGTACAGTTACATTTACAGCAGGTGATTCTGTTTCAGATTCAGCCGGCTGCTGTACAATTTCTCCGGTCTTTTCTTCTATAGCTTCATTTAAGCCGGAAGGAACTTCCTGTGGAATTTCAGTCTTTGGTGCAGCTGGTACGTCAGTATCAGTTTTTAATTCATATTCAGCGTTATAGTTAGCAATGTCTGACTCAAGCTGTAAATTATTCGGGCTTTCTTCAAGACTCAGCTTTGTTGCAGCAATAATGTCTTCTTTTGTTTCGGTGTCATCACCGCCAAAAATAGCATCGTGAAGTTCGTCAGAAAATGCCTTTGATTCTGTTTCAACCGGATTAAGTTCCGGTGCCGCACTTGAGATAAAGTCGCTTTCTTTTGTTTTGAACTGGTTCAAGTCGTTGCTGAGCAAAGTCATCTTTGTACGGCTCTTAGAACTCAACTCATTAACTTCAAGCATCCGCTCAACAATGTCTTCTGCACCAATTTTGATTTCATCAATTCCGTTTCTTGAAAGGGCAACAACATCTTCAAGTTTTTCCATTTCAGAAGAAACTGACTCACGCTGTGAGTCCAAATTGTCATAAGCCATATTCATTTTCTCTGAAGCAGAAGAAATGCGCTGTGAATAAGCCGCAACTTTTTCAGCTTCAATTGCAACTTCGCTGATGTTGTCGAGAATCTGGTTCAAAGACTTATGAATAGTTGTAGATTTTCCGTTGATATCGGCAAATGCCTGTGCAGCACTTTCTGAATAATCTGTAACTTCGCTCATGCGGCTTATAATAGTAAAGAGACTGTCAGAAATGCGCTTTGAGTTTTCGCCTGTGCTTTCTGCAAGAATACGGATTTCTTCAGCAACAACCGCAAAGCCTTTGCCGCTTTCTCCTGCGTGGGCACTTTCAATTGCGGCATTCATTGCGAGAATGTTTGTCTGTTCTGCAACTGAATTGATTACGTCTACGACTTCGGCAACGCCCTTAATCTGGCTTGCTACTTCCCGGATCATTGTGTTAGAAGCTTCGATTTTCTGGTCACCGTAAGAAACAGCTTCCTGCATGTCTTCTGCACTGGAACAGTTTGCTTCTGCCATGCTTCTGATTTTTTCAACTGAAGCAGCCATTTTTGATGAAGCTTTATCTGATTCCTGAATAGCAATTGACTGCTGATGATTGTCTTTAGAAAGCCCCATAACGGCGGCAGACATGCGTGAAAGTGAATCTATTGAAGTTTCAACTGCTGACTCAATGTTGTCAAACTGCTTGCGGAGAGATTCAATATTAGAGCGGATTTCGTGTGTAGCACTTGCTGTGTTATGGGCTGCAAGACTGATGTTCTCGCCCAAGTCAACGTTCTGCAAAGATGAATCTTTGACAATTTCAAGAAATGAGCTCAAGTCTTTGATTGTGTCAGACAAAGTTACGGCAAGAGATGAAATTTCGTCTTTGCCCGTTGTTATGCTGCTGATGTCTACGGTAAAGTCTTTCTGTGCAAGCTTTGTAGAAGCGTTCTTGAGAAGCTTTACGCGCCTTGTGATACGTCTTGTAACTGTCAGCGCAATTGCGAAAACTATAATTGAAACGATAAAAAGAATGAGCAGGTTCTGAATCATGAAACGCTTGAAAGAAGTTTCATTTCTTTCCGTCAGGCTTGAAGACAGTTTTGACAAAACTTTTGAAAAAGTGTCGTTTGAATCCATTAAAATGCTTGTCGCCTGAATAACACGGTTTATCATATAAGTCATGATTGTTTTGCGGCTGTCTGAATCATCGAGTTCAAGTGTTGTTCTTGTAGCACCGCTGGATTTCATTGAAAGCGCTTCTGCCTTAGAAAAGGACAAGTCTGTAAATTCTTTCAGCGAAGTTTCGACTTTATCAAGCTGCGGAATGATTACTGTCCAAACTTTCAGAAGTGTATCAAGGTATTCGGTCTCTTCTTTTGTGAGCAGCGATCTGTATTTTTCAGATGAAATAACTGCCATCTGATCGTTAGCCTTTTTGCTCAATTCCTGCCAGTCTGAAACCAAAGTTTCGGGATTGACTCTAATTGCAAGAACAGTCGGTGGAAAAGCATAAATTTCTTCGATGTATAGTTTCATCTGTAAGGTTTCCTGCTCAAATTTTTGCAGCTGTCTTATCTGATTGAACGAAGCAAAAATCTGAAAAGAAACGCCCATCGTAACGATGACAAAAGATGAGATAAGAATGACAAATTTTGTATTTAATTTCATAAAGTATACCTTAAAAACGTTTTTTAAACCCGAATGTATTATAACATAAATATTAAAAAAAAGAACTGAAAAACGAATTTATTTTTTTAATACTTTGCAATGTGAAAAAAAAGGCTGCCCTGATTGAGGACAGCCTTGGTCTGGTATAGCGGTTAGGCGCGTTTTTTGCCTTGAATTATTTTACGCTGCCGTTTTTGTAGGTTTCAACAGTAAGATATTTGCCGTTGCTGCCGATTTTTGCGCCGTCAATTTCTACAAAACCGTCTTTTGTGCAGAGGTTCATGTCTGCAAATTTTTCAGGCTTTACAAAACAAAGCTCTTCTTCTGGCGGCGTGAAGCCTTCAGGTTCAAGAATTGTTCCGACTTCAAACTGCGGAGCAAAAATAACTTCGCAGGTATCTTTGTCTGTTGCCGGGTCTGTTGCAGCAAGAAGCATGCCGTTACTGCGTACGCCACGGAAATTAGCCGGCTTTAAGTTGTACACAAGCACAATGTTCTTGCCGAGCAATTCTTCGGGCTTATAAAAGTTTACGATTGAGCTTACAATCTGGCGCGGTTCATTATCGCCTGTGTTGAGCGTAAGAATGTATAAGAAAGTTCCGCCCGGATGCTGCTCAACTTTTTCGATTTTGCTTACTTTAAGGATAACGCGCCTGCTGAAACGCTCTGCAGGAGGCAGCTGGTCAATTTCAGCTGGTGTAAGTTTCTTTGTAGAAGCAGCAGCTTTTTTTGCAGCAGCATTTTCGTCAGCTACAACATGAGAGAAAATCTTGTTGAGACGGTCTTTTCCGATAATGCGGAAGAAGCTGCCGAGACGCGGACCCTGCTCTTTGTTTACAAGAACATTGTACAGGCCTGTGAAAAGCACTTTTGTATCAAGAGAAAGAGCTTCTGCAACTTCATAGATAGCCTGCTGGCAGTCTTTGTCTGTTGCAAAGTCTGAAACCTTAGGAACTACATCTTCTTGGATTTTCTTAATAGCGGCTGCAATTTCATTTGAAACATAAACAGGCTTGCCGTCATTGCGGAGCTCAAAGCAGAATTCTGGCGCCCAAGTCGGTGCAGATTCAGTAATCCAGAACCATGCGCACTTGGCTCTCTGCCGCAGCGTTTCTTCCTGTTCAGGCTTAACGTCGCCGAGATATTTGATTACGCTGTCAATGTCGCCGCTATGAATCTGGAGCAGCGTCGTGAGCATCCTGAACGAAATCTGATAAGGCATAACTTCCGGAATCTTTCCGTCCATCTGCGAAAGCATGTAGATGCGCTTTTCTTTGTTGAAGAAATCGTCGTTTTTGGCTTTGTCTACGCCGTAAACCACGCGCTCAGTCTTGTCATAGTCTTCGTAAATCTTGAGCACGTCAAGGTCAAAGCTGATGGCAAATTCGGTGTTCGGTCTTGTGCCTGCAAAGATGTAGCGCAAAACTTGCGGCTGGTAAACTTCAAGTGCATCTACAAGCGAGATGACCTTGCCCTTTGAAGAGCTCATCTTGCCCGGCACGCCTTTGAGCTGAACAAAGTCGTAGCGCATTGTTACAGGTGCGTCCCAGCCGTAGATTTTCTTTGAAACGAGCTTCGCCGTGTCATAGCTTCCGCCCGGGCTTATGTGGTCTTTTCCGCCCGGCTCGAACACGACCTTTTCTTCGTTCCATCTCATCGGCCAGTCAACGCGCCAGCCGAGCTTTATGCCGCCGAACTCGCGGATGTCTACTGTTTCTTCGTTGCCGCATTCGCATTTGTAAGAAACAGCATATTCGCCGTCGTAGCCAGTAATTTCAGTTGTGTCTTTCTTGCACTTGCCGCAGAAAATTGCCGTCGGCCAATAAACGTCGCTGTCTTTCATTTTGTGCGCGTCGTCGCGGTATTCGTTGAGGCACTGCTTGATAAGGTCGCGGTTCTGCATTGCCTTTTTCATGCCCTCAACGTAGCGGTGCGCCTGATAGCGTTCAGACTGATAAAGGAATTCCGGCTTGATGCCGACTCTCGGCAGCTGTGTTTCGATGTCAACTTCGTGGTGGCGCGCGTAGTTTGCGTCTCTTTTTGTTGTGTCCGGCACCGAAGTAATCGGATAGCGCAGATATTTTTCAAGAATTTCCGGGTCAGGCATGTTTGCAGGCACTTTTCTGAAAACGTCGTAATCATCCCATGAATAGATAAAGCGCACGTTCTTGCCGCGGTCGCGCAATGCACGCACAACAAGGTCAACTGTAATAATTTCGCGGAAATTTCCAATATGAACAGTGCCGCTTGGCGTAATGCCCGAAGCACAAGTGTATAAATCTAAGTCGCCTTTTTCGCGAATGATGTTTGCAGCCATCTGGTCTGCCCAGTGGCACAAAAGCGGGTTTCTTTCTTCTTTGTTCTGGTTGCTCATAATGCGGGTATTATAGCTAAAAAAAGTTTTTTATGGAATCCCGGGTTTGCGATTGGGCTGATTCTACGTAATTAGATGGTTCGGCAAACCCTGCAAGTTTCGCGCTTACGCGCGAAACTTGAGAGATTTGTACAGCGTGCACTTTTGGAGCTTTTGTCCACAATCTGCCGGTTTTGCTGATTAATCCGGTCACTGAGCGGAGTCGAA
>JAEEGH010023112.1_pt1 | contig 12679 bp, 12 predicted proteins | sample 9134181 | NCBI WGS metagenome assembly JAEEGH01 (sample SAMN16246544, study PRJNA631951) | gut metagenome | biome: gut microbiome; feature: rumen; material: DP-attached | host: Bos | place: Iran: Karaj | collected 2018-10 | reverse complement strand
GAAATCTATCGCGTACTCCGCATTATCAAGCTTCATTATGCGGAAGAAGAGGACGAGGCGTTTCAGACGCTCGCAAAAGAGGCCGACGCCGTCCTTTCTTCGGATTCTTGCCTGAACTTCATGCGCTGCAAAGCGGAGCAGGGAGAAAATCTCCGGCTCGCGTCGCAGCTTGGCGTCGATTGCGCGAAGGAAATCAAGGCCGCGTTCCGAAGCGATTGGCGAAAGCACTACGCGATGCTCCAATTCTTGGAAAATCCCGACGACCTCATGGAAATGGCGGACTTCTTCCTCGCCAACGTCAAAAACGAGGACATGCTTGCTCCTCAAAATATCCTCGTCGGCGGGATGGGAAATCATGCCTATGAAACCATGCTGGAAAAGCTGACCGGCTATTCTCAGCAGGAGGCTCGCCTTTTGCGCCTCGGCCTTCGCACCCCGGTCATCCGAAGCCGTATGATGACGCTGAAACGCCTGCGGGTATGGAAAGAAAACGGAAAAATCACCGAGGCTTTGCGACGTGCTGTCGACGAGTGGAAAAAGAATGAAACCGATCAAAAGATGAGGTTTGAATATCTTGATTTGTAAATGTCGCCCGTCAGGCGACCGCCTCACATTTCTATTGGGTAGAATAGAATCATCAAAACTATAAGGGGGATTGCCATTATGTTAGGGGCGATTGTTGGCGACATTGTAGGTTCTGTTTATGAATGGAACAATATCAAGACGAAAGATTTTCCGCTGTTCCGCGACGACTGCTTTTTCACGGACGATACCGTTATGACCTGCGCCGTGGCCGAGGCTGTCATGAACGGCGGGGAGAGGGACGATTTTATCGACACCATGAAGAAATACGGCAGGATGTATCCAAATGCCGGTTACGGCGGACGGTTTGGCGCATGGCTCTTTTCGGATAACCGCGAGCCGTACAACAGCTTTGGCAACGGCTCTGCTATGCGGGTTTCCCCATGTGCATGGACGATGGATTGCGGTTTTTGCGCCAGGACGGGCTTTTGGCCTTCCAACGCCAGAGACCGGGCAAGGCTTTCCGCGGAGGTGACGCACAATCACCCGGAGGGCATAAAAGGAGCTATGGCCGTAGTGGACGCGATTTTCATGAACCGGTTTAACTTTGGCGGTTATTGCTTGGATTACGGAACGCCTATCCATGATAAGCCGGATGAATGCAAGAGAAAGGTCAAAGAGCATATCGAGAGAGAATACGGCTATGATTTATCCCGCACTTTGAATGAGATTCGTCCTTCTTATACCTTCAATGAAACCTGCCAGGAGACTGTTCCGCAGGCCATCATCGCTTTCTTAGAAAGTACGGATTTTGAGGACGCCATACGCAATGCGATTTCCCTTGGAGGCGACAGCGATACCTTGGCGGCCATCACCGGCAGCATCGCCGAAGCCGCCTACGGCATTCCGGATTGGATCAAAGACAAGGCAATTTCTTATTTGGATGAGCCATTAAAGAACGTACTTCAGCGGTGGAGAAAAACTTATTTTTCAAGAAATGAACGATCCAATCATTCCATTCGATGATTACCAGTGTGAACGATTATCTCCGAAGTTAACCGTAAAGTGAGGAAAGTAAAACTGATGATGCCTGTTTGACGATATTTTTATAAAGTATTATGCAATCATTGAATTTCTCGTTCTAGCCTTCCCCAAGGGGAAGGCTAGATTTCGCGAATCATAATAGCTGAAATAATACTATGGTTTAAGAAAATATGGAGGTGATTATATGCAGGATAGATATGCAGGAGATATAGGCGATTATGGAAAAATAGGATTATTGAAATGCTTGCAGGCACATGGATTTACCATAGGGGTTAATTGGTATCGTGTTCATACGCCGGATATTGAGAAGAAGAAAGACGGTACATTTAAGCAGAATGATGGTAAACATCTTATACCAGATAATATCAAGGAGTGCGATTGCTCTCTTGCGGATACGCTTACAGAGATTGCCAAAAGTAAAAACAGATCTGTGACGGCAATACAGAAGGCAGATTTGATTCCGAATGCCGTTTATTACGATGAATATCTCACGACTGAAGGGCGTCGCGAATGGCACCAGAAGGCTATGAAGAAGTTTGAAAACGTGGAGCTTGTATTTTTGGACCCAGATAATGGTCTATTTGTAAAATCGGGAAATCGACCTGTTAAAAAAAGTATCAAATATGTTTTCTTTGAGGAAGTGAGGGATTATATCAAATCCGGGAAAAGTGTGTTGGTGTATAACCATAGAGGCAGAGTGCAGGAAAAAGAATACTTTGACGATAAAAAAGATAAACTGCAAGAGTTTGTAGAAGTGACTAAAGAAAGAATACGGGTAATCACCTTTCCCAAGAGAACAATTCGGGATTATTTCGCCATCCCTGCCCCTGCCTGCAATAAACATTATGAAATGTTTCGTGATGCCTTTGCTGATATGATGAAAAGCAAGTGGGGACAACTTGGTGTATGTAGGTAATTCCCAGAATGGTCATATGGCATTCACCTGAGATATATGATCTCATTATTATCAACGAGTTACTTTTGTATTTGGGCAGTCTGCTTTGACGAAAGCAAATCTCCTAAATGTCGCCTGACAGGCGACCAACCGCCTCCTTGTATTTGGTACGATACAATCACCAAATATAAGGAGGCGTTTTCTTATGAAGAAAGACTTAACTGAAATTGTGTTCATCTTGGATCGCAGCGGGTCGATGGAAGGGCTGGAGGCCGACACTATCGGCGGGTTCAACTCGATGATGAAAAAACAGAAGGAGGAGCAAGGCGAGGCGCTCGTTTCCACGGTGCTGTTCGACGACGAATGCGAGGTGATTCACGACCGCTTGCCGATGGGCGAGGTGAAGAAGCTGACAGAGAAGGAGTATTTCGTGCGCGGCTGTACGGCACTCCTTGACGCCATCGGCGGCGCTATCCGTCATATCGGCAATATTCACAAGTACGCTCGGGACGAAGACCGTCCGGAAAAGACGCTGTTCATTATCACGACCGACGGCATGGAGAACGCCAGCCGCCGCTACACCTATGCGAAGGTCAGAAAGATGGTGGAGCGGCAGAAGGAGAAATACGGCTGGGAGTTCCTGTTCCTCGGCGCGAACATGGATGCCATTGAGACGGCGGGGCATATCGGCATCTGCGCCGACCGCGCCGTGACCTATGAATGCGACGAGGAAGGGACGGCGCTCAATTTTGAGGTCGTGGGCGAGGCTGTCAGTCATGTGCGGTGCAGCGAAAAGATGCTTGCGCCTACATGGAAGAGCCGCATTGAGGAGGACGTGAAGCGGAGAGGCGGGCGCAAGAAACGGCAGTAAAAGATAATGGAACTTGAGGGATTCGTTGACGGTGATAAAACTCGTGATATATAATTTAATTGAAACAGTCAAAAGATTGACAAGTTGTCGCCGCTTCTGTAATCGTGGAGGAATCTGCCATGCTGCAGCGAATCAAGACCATTGAGCCATTGCCCGACTATTGTTTGCGCGCTTATTTTGAAGACGGGCAGGTTGTGATTTACGATGTGAAAGAGGATATGGAGCAAATTCCATCCTACCGCGCTTTGGCGGATATTTCCGGATTGTTCAACCAAGTACAGTTAGATCAAAGCCGAACTTGCGTCTTTTGGAACGACGAGATTGATTTGCCGAGCGATATGATTTACGAATATGGGAAGAAGTGCAAATAACGAGTTGCCCCCGACCGTCTGCCACGGTGCGGGGGCTTATTTTACAAAAAGGGACTTGCGAAATGTCGAAATGTCAAATATAATATAGAAAAGTCAAATGGTCAATCATGGACTTGCGGAAAATAGTTTGAAGGTGATTGTTATGAGCAATATCGCGGACTTGATTGAAAACTATATCCTGCGGCAGTTGGCGGCGCAGGAGGACGGGCATGTGGAGCTTCGCCGCACGGAGATCGCGGACAAGATTTCCTGCGCGCCGTCGCAGATCAGCTATGTGCTGTCCACGCGGTTCACGCCGGCGCGGGGCTTCCGCGTGGAGTCCCGGCGCGGTCTGGGCGGCTTCATCCGCATCGCGCAGGTGCCGATGCGTCAGCTCGTTTATCAGGACATGCAGGAGAAGATCGACGAGGATACGGAGTTTTCCGTCGTGCAGTCGATGGTCGCGTATCTGTTGAAGCATCAGATGATTACGAACCGCGAGGCGGCGCTTTTGCTCACGACGGCGCAGGCGGCTTATGAGACGATGGAGCCGGAGGATCGGGCGCGGCTGCTTCGGACGCTTTTGATGACGCTGGAAAGACTTTCATAACAGTGAGGAGATAGGAGTTATTACATAATATAGTGCTGTAATTTCTCTAATCTCCACTTTGATTTAAGGAGGAAAAAGAATGCTTTGCGACGATTGCCATCGGAACGAGGCGTGCATTCATTTCACGCAGATCAGTCCCGAGGGGAAGATAGACAAGAATCTTTGCGAGGAGTGCGCGGCGCGGTACCAGAATTTCATACCGCCTGCGGACGCCCGGAATTTCACGGTCAACGATTTTCTGAAGGGGCTGTTTGGAAAAACCACGGAGGAAAAGGAAGACAAGACGGGCGGCGGATTGGTCTGCCCGAATTGCGGCATGACGTATCAGGATTTCGCCCATACGGGCAAAATCGGGTGCAGCGTCTGCTATGATACGTTCCGCGCGCAGCTCGCGCCGCTCTTGAAGCGGATTCACGGGTCGAGCACTCACAGCGGGAAGATTCCGCGCCGTTCCGGCGGCGTACTGGTGGTGCGCCATGAGATCGCGGTCTTGAAAGAGCAGCTTGCGGAGGCGGTACAGAGCGAGGCCTATGAAAAGGCCGCCGAGTACCGCGATAAGATTCGCGCGCTGGAAAAGAAGATTGCCGCGGAAGAGAAGGGGGGCGAAGCCCATGGCCGTGCGTGACCTTTATCGCGACTATCGACTCTCGTGGTTTGGCGGCGAGGGCGAAGCTTCGGACGTGGTGCTGGCGAGTCGCGTGCGTCTTGCGCGAAATTTCGCCCGTCTGCCGTTCCCGAACCGAGCCGACCGGCAGCAGCTTGCCGAGGCGCAGAACCGCGCGGCGTCGGTTTTCAGCCGCATTGAGAAAACCACGGGGCAGGAATTTGACGCCGTGGGCATGGACGCGCTGACGCAGATGGAGCGCGAGGTATTGGAGGAAAAGCAGCTCGTCAGCAAGAGCCTGACGCAGGAGCCCGCCTATCGCAGCGCTTTTATCAGCCATGACCGTAAATGCAGCGTTTTGGTGAACGAGGACGATCATCTGCGGATTCATTGCATGGCGCCGGGGCTTGAGCTTCGGGCGCCTCTGGACGCGGCGTTCCGTGTGGACGACGCGGTGGAGGAGACCCAGGACGTCGCCTTCGACGAGAAGATGGGCTATCTGACGAGCTGTCCGACGAATCTCGGCACGGGCCTCCGGGCGACGGTGCTGCTGCATCTGCCGGGGCTCGTCTATACGCGGAATATCAACAACATCATCAACATTTCCCAGCAGCTCGGCCTTTCGGTGCGCGGACTGTACGGCGAGGGCAGCGAGACCATCGGCAATATTTTCGCCGTGTCGAACCAGCTTGCGCTGGGATTCACGGAGCAGGCCATCATCGAGAATCTGATGAACGCGGCGACGCAGATTATCGACAACGAGCGGCGGGCGCGCAAGGCGCTGGCCATGACCTCGAAGGAGCGTCTGGAGGACGCAGTCTGGCGTTCCTACGGCGTTTTGAAATACGCGCGTTCCCTCGGGGAAAGCGAGGTGCTGGAGCTCATCAGCAAGGTGCGGCTGGGTCTCGATCTCGGCCTGCTGCACGAGGCGACGGCGGAACGGTTCTCGGAACTTTTGATTGCCAGCCGTCCAAGCTACTTGAAAAACCTTGCGGGAAATGATAACCTTTCACAAACGGAAATCGACAGGAAACGCGCCGCCGTCGTGCGGGAAATCCTTTCGGGCGGCGCGCCGGGACAGGAGAAATCACCATGAATAACAACCAATTTACGCCTCACGCCATTGCCGCGCTGAAATTCGCGCAGCACGAGGCTTTGGAGCGGGGGAGAAGCCATATCGGGCCGGAGCATATATTGCTGGGGCTCCTGCACGAGAGGGAGTGCGTCGCGGCGCACGTCTTGGGGGAGCTTGGCGTCGAGTTTGAATCGGCGCGTCTTCGCGTCGGCCGCATCGCGCCCGCGCCGGAGGGGACGCCGGACAATCCCTATTACACGCTGAGCGCTAAGCGCGTCATGCAGTTTGCCGTCGAGGAAGCGCATCATCTGGAACACGATTATATCGGCACCGAGCATATTTTATTGGCGCTGACGCGGGAGAGCGGCAACACGGCGGCGCGCGTGCTGACGTCGCTCGGTGCGGATCTCGATCTCGTCCGAGAGACGGTCTTTGAGATGGCGGACGACGAGGACGAGGTCGATGAAGAAGAGCGCGGCGCGAGCAAGGCGGACACGCCGCTGCTGTCCAAATACGGGCGGTCGCTGAGCGAGCTCGCCGCGAAAAACAAACTCGACCCGGTGATCGGGCGCGAGCGCGAGATTCGGCGCGTCATTCAGATTCTTTCGCGGCGCAGGAAAAACAATCCGATTCTGATCGGAGAGCCGGGCGTCGGAAAGACCGCCGTCGTCGAAGGATTGGCGCAGGCCATCGCGGCGGGCAGCGTGCCGTTTAATCTGCGGGACAAGCGCGTCGTTTCGCTGTCCATGGCGGCGGTGGTGGCGGGCGCCAAGTACCGGGGCGAATTCGAGGAGCGCCTGCGGAAAATCCTCGACGAAATCCGCAAAGCGGGCAATGTTATTCTATTTATCGATGAAATGCACACCCTGATCGGCGCGGGGGCGGCGGAGGGCTCCCTCGACGCGGCGAATATCCTGAAGCCCGCTCTTTCCCGCGGCGAGATAAGGGTTATCGGCGCGACCACCGTGAAGGAGTACCGCAAATATTTCGAGAAGGACGCGGCTCTCGTCCGGCGTTTCCAGACCGTCTTGGTCGAGGAGCCGGACGCGGACGAGGCGGTCGCCATTTTGCGCGGCCTGCGGGAGACCTATGAGGATTTCCATCGGGCGCGGATTACCGACGAGGCCATCGACGCCGCCGTGCGTCTGTCGAAGCGATACATCACCGACCGTTTCCTGCCGGACAAGGCCATCGACCTGATGGACGAGGCGGCCTCCAAAGTGCGCATGACCACCGTCGCGCAGCCGGACAACGTGCGCGAGGCGGAAAAGGAGCTCGACCGACTGCGGGAGGAAAAGGAAAACGCCATCGAAGCGCAGGAATACGAGCGCGCCGCCCTGCTCCGGGACGAGGAGGGCGTAGTCAAGAAGCGCCTCGAAGCGGCGCAGGACGAATGGAAGGAAAGCGGCAAGGAGCAAATCACCGTTACGGAGGAAGACGTCGCCGAAGCCGTCGGCCTTTGGACCGGCATTCCCGTCCGCAAAATCGAGGCGAAGGAGTCGGAGCGGCTGCTCCACATGGAAAAGCTGCTGCAAAAGCGCGTCGTCGGCCAAAGCGAAGCGGTCGTCGCTCTTTCGCGGGCTATTCGCCGCGCCCGCGCCGGGCTCAAAGACCCGAAGCGGCCCATCGGTTCCTTCCTGTTCCTCGGGCCTACCGGCGTCGGCAAGACGGAGCTGGCGAAGGCGCTGGCGGAAGTCCTTTTCGACAGCGAGGACGCGATTATTCGCTTCGATATGTCCGAGTACATGGAGAAGTTCACCGTCTCGCGGCTCGTCGGCTCGCCTCCGGGTTACGTCGGCTACGAGGAGGGCGGCCAGCTCACCGATGCGGTGCGGAAGAAGCCGTATTCGATTATTTTGTTCGACGAGATCGAGAAGGCGCATCCGGACGTTTTCAACATCCTGCTGCAGGTGATGGAGGACGGGCGGCTCACCGACAGCCAGGGGCGCACCGCTGATTTCAAGAATACGGTCGTCATCATGACTTCGAATGTCGGCGCCAGCTTCCTGAAGGACGAGGGGGCTCCTATGGGCTTCCTCGCCCGGGATACGGCGGCGGACAGCCACGAGCGCACGAAAAAGCGCGTGCTGGAGGAGACGAAAAAGGTCTTCAAGCCGGAGTTCCTGAACCGTCTCGACGAGACGTTGGTCTTCCATGCCCTCGGCAGGGAAGAGCTTTCCGCCATCGTCGATATTCTGCTGGGCGACGTGCGCGCGCGGCTCGCGGAAAAGGAAATGAAGCTGACGCTGAGTCCGGCGGTCAAGGCTATGCTCGTCGACAAGGGGACGGACTTCAAGTTCGGCGCGCGTCCGTTGAAGCGCGCCATCCGAAAGATGATCGAGGATCCGCTGTCCGAAAAGCTTTTGGCGCATGCCTTCCGACCCGGCGACGTCATCACCGCCAAGAAGGCGGGCGACGCGCTGGAGTTCGTGCGGAAGCTGCCTGCAAAGCGTACCAATACAAGGAGCGGCGCTCATGCCCCGGCAGGAAAATAAGTTGGCGCCGGAAGGACTCGCGGCGCAGGCGGGAAACTTCCTGCTGAATATCGCCGTCGCCGTCGGGTGGCTGCTGCGGCGAATTGCGGAAGCGCTGACCGGGAAGAAAAGAAAATAAGAAAAGCTCGCTGTTTTTGTGGACAGCGAGCTTTTTCTATGAGAAAATAGAACGCGTATGAAAGGAGAATCCTTATATGGCAGGGAAGAAGCGGAAAACGGTATATGTTTGCCAGTCCTGCGGCGCGGAGTCGGCGAAGTGGATGGGGAAGTGTCCGGGATGCGGCGCTTGGAATACCTTGGCGGAGGAGATTGTGCCGACGGAGGCGAAGAGCGCGGGCGGGCTGCGTTTGGGGCTGTCGGACGCGGCGACGCCCCGGCTGATCGGCGAGGTGGAGACGGAGGATTTGCCGCGCTTCCCGACGGGCTCCGGCGAGCTTGACCGCGTGCTGGGGGGCGGCGTGATTCCCGGCTCGATGGTGCTGATCGTCGGCGACCCCGGCGTGGGCAAGTCGAGCCTGACGCTCCGCGTGTCAGCCGAGGTGGCGCGGCTCGGGCGGCGGGTGTTGTATGTGACGGGCGAGGAATCGACGCGGCAGATACGGATGCGCGCCGACCGTCTCGGCGCGATTGCCGACGGGCTTTACGTCGTCAGCGAGACGAATCTGGAAACGATTACGCTTCATATCGAGAAGGTCAAGCCGGAGCTGATCGTCATCGACTCTATCCAGACGATTTTCCGCCCGGAGATTGAAAGCGCGCCGGGCAGCGTCAGCCAGGTGAGGGAATCCAGCGTCGAGCTTTTGCGTATCGCGAAGGCGGGCGGCATCGCCGCTTTCGTCATCGGACACGTCACGAAGGACGGCAGCCTCGCGGGGCCGCGGGTGCTGGAGCATATCGTGGACACGGTGCTTTTCTTCGAGGGCGAGAAAAACGCGGGCTATCGCGTGCTCCGCGCCATCAAGAACCGCTTCGGCAGCACGAACGAGATTGGGCTGTTTGAAATGCGGGACACGGGGCTTTGCGACGTGCCGGATATCTCGAAGTTTTTCCTGTCGGATCGGGAGGCGGATTCCGGCACGTCGGTGATTCCGACGGTGGAGGGAACGAGACCGCTGCTCGTCGAGGTGCAGGCCCTCGTCGCGAAGACGCCCTACGTGCCGCCGCGCCGCACCTCCGACGCGGTGGATTTGAAGCGGCTCCAGCTCCTTTTGGCAGTGCTGGAAAAGCGCGTGCGTCTGCCGCTCGGCACCTCCGACGTCTATGTGAAGGCGGCGGGGGGAATACGCATCGACGAGCCCGCCGCCGACCTCGGCCTTTGCGTGGCGATGGCGTCGAGCTTCGCGAACCGCCGTCCGAGGGACAAGACGGTGATTTTCGGCGAGGTCGGCCTGTCCGGCGAGGTGCGCGCGGTGGGGCAGGCGGAAACGCGGCTCCGCGAGGCGGCGCGGCTGGGCTTCACTGCCGCCGTGCTGCCGGAGAAAAACGCCCGGGCGCTGAAAGGAACAAAGACGGGCATCAAGCTCCTGCCTGTGGCGACCGTCGGCGACGCGCTGAAATTGGCTCTGCCGAGAGAAGAGGAAAGCGAAAGTGCGGAGAAAAATTGACAAAACCTTTGCTTCATCGTAAAATTTTTATTATGTGAACGAGTTCATGAATGCCCTTGCTGAGGGGTTTTTTCGTCAGGCAAGGAAAAGAACTTGAAGTCGTAGCCGGAGGCTGCGTCGAGAGTCCTTTGACGCAGCATGACGGAAAAAGAACCAGCAAGGTTTAGGGGGGAATATTATGGGCATGAACATGAGCGAGAAGATTTTGGCGCGCCACGCGGGTCTCGATTCCGTGGAAGCGGGGCAGCTCATCACCTGCAAGCTCGATATGGTGCTGGCGAACGATATTACCGCGCCGCCGGCCATTGCGGAGTTTGAAAAAATCGGCGGCAACGTGTTCGACCCGGCGAAGATTGCGCTGGTGCCGGACCATTTCACGCCGAACAAGGATATGAAGACCGCCGACCTGACGAAGACGGTGCGGGATTTCGCCAAGGCGCAGGGCATCGTCCATTATTTCGAGGTCGGCCACGACGCGGGCATCGAGCATGTGATCCTGCCGGAGCAGGGACTTGTCGGGCCGGGCATGCTGACCATCGGCGCGGACTCTCACACCTGCACCTACGGTGCGGTGAACGGCTTTTCCACCGGCGTTGGCACGACAGACCTTGCGGTGGCGCTGGCGACGGGCGAGGCATGGTTCAAGGTGCCGTCGGCCATTCAGGTGGTGCTGCACGGGCAGAAGCCGAAGGATGTGGGCGGCAAGGACGTGATCCTGACGCTGATCGGCATGATCGGCGTGGACGGCGCGCTGTATCAGACGCTGGAGTTCACGGGCGAGGGCGTCGCGTCTCTCGGCATGGACGACCGCTTCACGATTGCGAATATGGCCATCGAGGCGGGGGCGAAGAACGGGATTTTCCCGTTTGACGACAAGACCCGCGTGTATTTGGAGGAGCGCATCAAGGACTACGAGCCGGTGTCTTCCGATGCGGATGCAAAGTACGCGCGCACGGTGGAGATCGACCTTTCCGCATTGCGGCCGGTGGTCGCGTTCCCGCATCTGCCGGGGAACACGAAACGCGTCATGGATATCAAAGAGCCGATTTCAATCCAGCAAGTCGTTTTGGGCTCCTGCACCAACGGTCGTATCGAGGACCTCGCGGCGGCGGCGGAAATTTTCGCGAACCATAAGGTTCATCCCGACGTCCGCTGCATCGTGATTCCCGGAAGCCAGCGCGTCTATTTGGAAGCGATGGCCCGGGGCTATATCCGCACGTTCGTCAAAGCGGGCTGCGCCGTTTCGACGCCGACCTGCGGGCCGTGCATGGGCGGACACATGGGCATCCTGACGAAGGGCGAGCGCTGCGTTTCGACGACGAACCGCAATTTCGTCGGGCGCATGGGTCATATCGAGAGCGAGATTTATTTGGCGGGACCGCAGGTGGCGGCTGCCAGTGCAATCCTCGGGCGTATTGCCGAGCCGAAGGAGGTGGAGTGAATGAAGGCGGAAGGAAAAGTTTGGCGCTACGGCGACAACGTGGACACCGACGTCATCATTCCCGCGCGTTATCTGAACTCCTTTGACCCGAAGGAGCTGGCGTCGCATTGCATGGTGGACATCGACGAGACCTTCGCGAAGGAGGTCAAAGCGGGCGACATCATGGTGGGCGGCAAGAATTTCGGCTGCGGTTCGTCCCGCGAGCACGCGCCGATCGCCATCAAGGCGTCGGGCGTTCCCGTAGTCATTGCGGCAAGCTTCGCGCGCATCTTCTATCGGAACGGCATCAATATCGGGTTGCCGCTTCTCGAGATCGGCGACGACGTGGAGAAAATCAAAGCGAACGACGTACTCCGCGTGGACACGTCGGAAGGCGTTATTGAAGACCTGACGACGGGCGATACATTCAAGGCGCATCCGCTCCCCGGATTTGTGCAGGATATTGCCAAGGCGGGCGGGCTGATTCCGTATATCAAGGCGAAGAAGAAATAAGAGCAAAAAAGTTGCGGTAAGAAGCAGGAGTTTCTTACCGCAACTTTTTTATGTGATTTCTGTCGCGAAAGGTTTTGATATTGGTTTGTCAGACTATTTATCATTGCGAATTAGATTTGGCGGGGCGTTGCCCCTCCAAGCCTCCCTACACAAGGGGAGAGCCCCTTGTGAATCCCCCAGAAAGGCTCTGCGGAGCCGGGATTCCGCGACGTGCGATGATGATAGCTCAGGCGATTATTTATCCCGCGTTAAAGGCTAAAATATCTTAAAGTTTAGCCATATTTGCGGGTTAGGTTTTTCGTAGTGCAGACGTAATCCTGAACTGCCCTCCCCTTGAGGGGAGGGGGGACCGCCGTAGGCGCTGGGTGAGGTGTTTCTATGATTGCGCTTATAACACCTCATCCGTCAGCCTTTGGCTGACACCTTCCCCTCAAGGGGAAGGCAAGGTTTCTTGTGCTACGAAGGCGACAATCTGCAAAATGTTCTCTATACTATACGAGAAAAGATAGAATCGCCGGAATGGTGAAGCAGGGGCCATAGGCGAATGCGTCTTTCCGCTTTTTTTGTCCGGTGAGGAGCAGCCAGAGAGCGGCGAGCCCTCCGAGGAACAGGCCAATGCAGACAATCGTGAGCAGGCGGTCGGGGCCGAGCCAAAGACCGAGGGCGGCGATGAGCT
>JAEEGH010023111.1_pt1 | contig 12679 bp, 15 predicted proteins | sample 9134181 | NCBI WGS metagenome assembly JAEEGH01 (sample SAMN16246544, study PRJNA631951) | gut metagenome | biome: gut microbiome; feature: rumen; material: DP-attached | host: Bos | place: Iran: Karaj | collected 2018-10 | reverse complement strand
GCTGGAGTAACCGCGAGCCGAGCCAGCTCTCCACCGGGGAAAAGGTCTCTGTTCCAGCATTCAAGACTATCTACATCCTCATCTACTTCTATGGATATGGCAGCAATAACCTTTCCAGCATCTTTCATAACAAATAAAGCATCACGGGACAGATCATAATCGATAGTCTCGTTTGATGGATAATCCTCATCCCATGGACAAAACTCCCTGCCCTTCTGCTCCTCATATAAATCCAAAATCTGCTGCCTGTCTTCCTCAGTAGCAAGTATTATACTGTTCATGGTCCTCCCCGATATCAAACCTATCCTCCTTAAATCACTTCAACGGCATTGCATTGTAAAGCCTTTATCTGCTCCTCATAATGTTCTTTAGTTATAGCAAGCTCTTGCATCTTTCCTCCATCCAGATATATGGAAACTCTCCACACGCCTATTACACAATATTTTACACCAACGTCATGATTACAAAAATATACTTTGCATAGATTTCTGAGTATGCACAGCCCACACAGCTCATCCAGCCATTTCTCTGTAAACTCTTTTTCTTGCTGCTCTCGCAACTATTGTAAAAAGAACTAAAATCATCTTTTTCATAGCAGCCTCCTCAAAATATGCTTGCTATGCATAAGCCGCTTCTTTTAATGACTCCTGGCACTCTCTTACAAGAGACATGCTGCTGCAGAGAATAAGAACTTCATTCCAACAAGTCGATACCTCTTCTGCAAGATCTTCAACATCCTCGATTCCCCACATTACCGCGAAATCCTCATAACCATTGATTTCGAGATCTTCTTCATTGAAGATGGTGCGAAGGTCTTCAGATACCTCACTGCAGAAGGCAACATTTTTGCATCCTCTTGTAAGAATCACATCTGCAGTCTCTCTTATTATGGATTCATCAATGATTTCATCTGCAACTATGATCACAGTGTGGTTTGAAAGATCTCTGAGGTTCCTGTTACTGCCAAGTATGCCTCTTCCGATCAACCCAAATGTAATATTCTGATGTGCTACATAATCGATGTTTATTTGCTGAATCATGACGCCTCCTTATAAGAATTGCTGTATTGGCTGTATTGGTTTCTATGCTTATAGTATGCAATTTTTGGAGTCCCATAAAAATGACAACTAGAATATGTGTTCTAGATGACAATTATTACCGTTTATCCCCAAGATATAGTGTCAGATAATAAAAAAGCGGAGCAACTTTAATACTCGAAGCTGCTCCGTTTATCATTTATCGTGTGTTTCATGTGTTTTCATATCTGCTCACATAGTCCGGACGGTTGTCCATAAGAAGGGCAGCTATCAGATAAAGCACTGCCCCACCACCGCCTGAAAGTACCATCAGTGCCCATATAACTCTTACTACAATAGGATCAATTCCTAAATACCCAGCAATTCCGCCACACACGCCAAATATCTTTCTTTCATTACTTCTGTATAATTTCTTTTCCATAACGCACGTCTCCTTTATAGTTCTGTGCCATCAGCATCGATTACTACTATTCGGTCATCATCTCTTTTGTCTATCGCCAGCTTACTCTTGTTTGCTGCGAGGTAAAGCACAATTGCCAGGATGTCATCAACAGGTCCTGGAACAAAATCCACCGGCGACACTACATAGACTATGAGCAGTGCAAATAAGAAACCTTTACAAAACCTATTCATCGAAATTCTCCTTTCCCGATGTATTAATTGCTTTGTTATGAGTCTATTGTACTTCCCACGCTCACTCGAATACATAATTCTTTCAGCGCATTTCGACTGTTTATTCTTCATTTTTAGCAAAAAAGACTCCGCTACAATCTGCAGCGAAGCCATTATCATCAGTATTCAGTTTGCAATCTGGCGGACTATTTTGTAGCTCTTGTTCCACCTCTGTTCAACACCTCTCCAGCTGTATGTCAGTTCTCTATTCGGGTAAAGGCAGATGGATTTTGATGTAATCTCAGACGGATTGTCCTTTGAGTCGTAATATGCTCCTCCGCTGGCACTGACAATGCCGAACTGGATGCAGCAGCTATATTTATAACTTGAATATAATCCTATATCTCTATCTCCTATTAGTTCACCGTCTATCAAAGCAGAGACATTTATAAGGCCATTCTGAAGTGCTTTTCTTGCGTGTTCTATAGGAATATCAGCAAAGGCCGTAGCATTTCTTAGTCTCACAAAATCTTCAGGTTTAAGAATATTATCAACGAGTTCAATCTCATTAAGATTCATTATGTAGCCCCCATTGTAAGTTTTGCTGCAAGTTAAAGTATATGATAGTACGGACAGATATTCTCGTAATGCCCATCCTTCATCCTGAATCCGACAGGTATAGTTCCAAGCTGCACAAACCCCAGTCTCTCATATCATAGTATTTATTTATCCTCACAACTCTTTTCTAAAAAATCTGTTCATAGTACTGTGAACCACCTCTTTAGGACGCTCTATCTCTTTATATCCCTTCTTTTCATAGATGTGGATCGCAGCCTGCAAATTATCATGGGTCTCCAAATACGAAACCTTGTATCCTGCCTCGCGCATTCTGTCCTCAATGAAGTCTATTAGTTCATAGCCAAGTCCAGAGCCTTTTGCAGTATCCGTAAGATATAGCTTCTGCAGCTCAGCAGTATCTTTCATCGGTTCAAATCTGGCAAATCCGATTCCACCAATAACCTCGCCATTATTGCCTTCAATGACAAAGTATCTTCGCTCTCTATTGCCGTAGTAATCGCTTAGATGGTCTAATCCTTTGTCAAAATAGACTGTTCCTGGAATATCAAGATTAAAATGTTTAAGGTTGTCCCTGACAAGCGATGCAACAGCGGCATTGTCAGATTCTGTCATTTCTCTGTATTTAACCATTCAACCTCCTCTTCTCCTACTAACCCCAACATCATTTCATACAATTCATGAATAATCATACTGTTTTCAGAAAATAATTAAAGCCATTCAGAAGCTCACTCCTATTGATGTTTACTTACCGCAATAAATCTTGATGGCTTGAAACACAACTCTGCCGTTCCTTTTCCACCCATCTTATATGCATCCGGAGCGACATACTTCCAGCCCGGAAAAGATTTTTACTTAGTCTTTCCTGCGCCGCCATCATAAGTGGGATTGTCCGCCAATGAATACATCCTTATGAAAACAACATATCACTTTGAATCTTCTTTAGTTGCCATGTTCTTCTTTCTCCCTGCAAATATAGTCCCAGCTGCAATCTCCGCAAATATCACTTCTGATACCCGCATCAATAATCCGCTCCCTCACCAGTTCAGTAAATTCGGCAAAAGAGATCTCATCACCCTCTGCTAACCCGCAAGCTTTAATGACTTCCTCGTCATATCTTTTAACCTTATCAGCCGTAGTACATACTCCTGCCTCATTGTTAGGACAATTCTCGCAGACGATATCCGTCTCTGTCTTCAGCCGAATCTTCTGCGCCGGGTCCGCCTCCATCTCCCTGATTATCATGCCTATGTGGTCAGTGAAATCCTCACTATAGCCTTTTCCTTCATAAAACTGAAAACACATCCCATGATGTGGTCGTAACACTCTGCTCATCGCCTGATCAAACCCCTACTATACTTTGTAGCTCCTTTATTACAGTTTTTCTATCTCTTTGGCTAAAAGTTTCATATATTCAGTTTCCTCCGTGGCCAGGATTTCTTTGTTCCGCGCGATTTCCTCATGTGTTATGATCCTGGAAGAGAGCCATTTAAGCTGCGCCGCTGCTTTCTTTGTCTTTAGCGTGATCTGACGATACTCCGGACCGATAAGAAAAAGGCGTACAGCCTCTTCCGGTTTAAAAAAGCCACTGGTCACAATTCCGTTTGTGTCGTAAATCGTATCATTGGCAATAGGCCCGATTATCACATCTGCTGTAAGCTCATCTGCCTTACCATGCCTGTTGCCGTAGATGTATCCAAACCATTCCTCGTCGCGGTCAAACGTCTTGATCTCAAGCCCCTTTGTATCGAATTCGTAGGTGTTTACGATTACATCCTCACCTTTCCTTTCAACCGCCCAATGACTGGCAAACTCCTCGTCCGCAGTCAGATAAAAGCCCTGTCCGAAGTCAGCGTTCCTGCGCCCATGATGTACATCCGGTTCTTTAATTACAATAAATCCGGTGTGATAAAGAAGCATTGTCTTCGACAGCTCTTTCCTGAAGAATCTGTTCATGGTACTGTGACCCACCTCTTTAGGGCGCTCTATTTCTTTATATCCCTTCTTTTCATAGATATGGATCGCAGCCTGAAGATTCTCATGGGTCTCCAGATACGAAGCCTTGTATCCCGCTTCCCGCATCCTGTCTTCAATGAAATCTATCAGTTCGTATCCAAGTCCGGAGCCCTTCGCCGCATCAGCAAGATAAAGCTTTTGCAGCTCTGCTGTATCTTTCATTGGTTCAAATCTGTCATATCCGATCCCGCCAATCACTTCTCCATTGTCGTTTTCAATGACAAAGTATCTTCGCTCACCATTGCCGTAATAATCACTGAGATGGTCCAGACCTTCGTCAAAATAGGCTGTTCCGGGAATATCAAGGTTAAACTGTTTAAGGTTGTCCCTGACAAGCGCAGCTACAGCGGCATTGTCAGATTCCGTAATTTCTCTGTACTTAATCATTCAAACTCCTCAAAACCCTTTTTTACGATTTCGAACTCTATTATAAGGTTATACCAAACCGGTAGAATTGGAAATAGAATTTGAATGAGAATGATTGGATGAAACGATGGGAATCAGTTTCAGTCCTTTACCTCAACGGCCACTACTGCCATGTATGGACGGCCGGGAAGGTCAACCTTTGCAAAGCCTTCCGCTGCCTCGTGCGCAGTTGTCCTTGTCATATTCCATGTATCTATCACATCTACTCTGAATTTTTTCCCATCAGGAAGTCTTACATTATCAAATGCCTGACAGCGTTGATAATAATATTTAAGCAAAACCGACTCATTTTCAGCTTTTGCAATGTACTCATGATCACATGCACTCATGAGAACATCATCATCATGGTCCTGCTGTCCATGCGCCATTTCAAAACTTCTTCCTGCCGGACTAGAGTCAAAATCTGCTTTAACTTCATCAGGAAGATTATCCATGAACTCAAAAAATGATGACTGGTATGGTGAAAGAGGCGCAGGAAGTGCTTCAACAATATCACGCAAAAATTTTATTCTTTCAGGTGATCTTCCCTTGAGCTTTCCTCCCTTAGACCACCAAAGCACATCGTTTTCATCGAGGAAGGTTTCACCATGAGTACAATACGCACCGCTTGCTATCGCCTGCCAAAACCTTGCTGTCATCTCCTCTGCCGAGAGATTGCCCCAATTGGCAGCTATATTTCCTTCGTAGCAGCACTCATCTACACAGACAGGTTTATTAAATCTTTTAACATCACGACCCACATTTGCAAGACACTTGATCTGATATGAACCATGTGTGATATTTTTTCTCGAAGCATCCCACAGCTTAAAGCAGTTATGATTTGAAATAAGGTGGCCTGCAGTATTATGTGAGGCCACAAAGTCTTCTATTTCATACCACTGATCCATACTTATCTCTGAAAGAAGAAGATCATACTCATTTGCCAGTGACCACCACACATTAGTAAACTTACCGAGTCTTGCAAGACAATATTCAAGATATTTTAAATTATCTTCCTGTCCCATCGTTGCAAAACCCCAATTATCATATGAATGGAAAAGTATCAGATCGCACTCGATTTCCATATCATCAAGCCTTTTTATCACTGATTCAAGATGTTCCCAGAAGGCTTCCACCGGTTTTCCGGTATCCCAGCTTCCATCAGCTTTCTTCTCAAAAGGATAATACTGCGGTTCATTATTATTAAATTGATAGTGCTTTGGGAATACACACATTCTCACCTTATTGAAGGGAGCTTTGGTTAAACTTTCAAAAGTCTGCTCTATCAGTTCCTCACTTTGATGTGCTAATGCATATATTGTAGTTCCAAATGGATAATAATATTTACCGTTTTCATATTCAAAATGTGTACCTACTGCTCTGACCATTCCATTTTTACTCAATTTTCAACACCTCTGCTTTCTATGATTTAAACCATTACCTGCCTGATCGCAGCTTCCCAGCCTTTATACAATTCATTTCGCCTGTTGTCACTCATTTGTGGCTTGATCATCTTGTATTTGATCGTATTAAAGATCTTTTCACTATCATACAGTCCACAGGCAATTCCCGCCATGTATGCAACTCCCATGCACGAAAGCTCCTGTATCTCCGGTATAGCGACTTTCGCATTGACCATATCTGACTGAAACTGCATCAGATATCCATTCGATGTCGGACCTCCATCCACATGCAGCTCATCTATCAAACGTCCGGACTCTTTGCGCATTAGTCTGATAAGGTCGGTTATTTGATATGCGATGCAGTCAACACACGCTCGCACAATTTCATTTTTTCCGGTAGTTCGTGTTATGCCTGTAAGCCCCCCCTTTGCGCCGGCATTCCAATATGGAGCTCCCAGCCCGGTAAATGCCGGCACAAAGTAGGTACAATCCTGCTGATTTGCATTTTTAGCAAACTCTTCTGTTTCCGCAGATGTAGTTATCAACTTTACATCATCCTTAAGCCAGCTTATGACAGCACCTGTATAATTCAAATTACCTTCAAAAACATATTCTACTTTTCCGCTGATTCCCCATGCAAGTGAGGTCACAAGACCACTTTCTGATCGAATAAACTTATCACCGAAATTCATCATTACAGATGAGCCTGTGCCATATGTCGCTTTAACATCTCCACTCTTACGGCAATTATGCCCAAATAGAGCCGCATGACTGTCTCCCATAACACTATGGATTGGTACCGCTTGCGGCAAAAAGCCTGCCAGATCTGTCATGCCGAATTCAGAATCGCTCATACACACTTCAGGCAGCGCATCCATTGAAATATCGAAACTCCTGCACAGTTCCTCATCCCACTTCAATTCCTGAATATTGAAAAGCTGTGTCCTCGACGCATTTGAGTAATCTGTTTTATGATGTTTTTTTTCTGTAAGATTATATACGATCCAGCTGTCTATCGTTCCTAACGCAAGCCTGCCTCTCTTTGAAAGATTGCGCGCTTCCGGAACATTCTCCATTATCCATTGCAGCTTAGATGCAGGAAAGTATGGCGATAACGGTATTCCGCTTTTTTTCTGTATAATATCACCCTCTCCGGCTTCGCGATGCCTGTTGCATATCTCTTCCGCACGGCTGCATTGCCATACTATTGCATTATATAATGGCAAGCCGGTTTCTTTATTCCACGCAAGCGATGTTTCTCTCTGATTGCTTATACCAATGGCTGCTATATCTGACTTCTCAAGCTTTGCCTTATCTACAACGCCATAGCATACTTCTAATGTATTTTGCAGAATCTCCATTGGGTCATGCTCAACCCAGCCACGATCATTAACTATCTGCCGATGTGCCTTGCAGGCTCTTTCGCAAACTCTTCCTTTTTCATCAAATATCAGTGCTTTTGTTCCCTGAGTACTTTGATCTATAGCCAGAATATATTTAGCCATTTAACTCTTCCTCAATCTTTCCGGCGATTCCTTTTCCATCCATGCCATAGTAGGCAAATACCTCACTTGAAGTTCCTGTTATCACAGGTGCATCAGGAAGTGCAATATTTATAACTTTTTTAGGGCAGCCGGCACTTACTATCTGCGCGACCATAGAGCCAAGCCCGCCATACGGAGAGTGCTCCTCTACGGTCACTATAAGTTTTGCTTTCTTAGCAGATCTGATGATCGCATCCTTATCGATTGGTTTTACACAGTACATATCAAGTACATGTGCTTCTATGCCCTTTGATTTTAATATTTCAAGTGCATCCACAGCTTTTCTGACCATCTCGCCGCAGGCTACTATCACGACATCTTCACCATCACCTATGCGTGTTGATTTATTCATTTCAAACGGGCAGTCATCCTCTGTATATACATCCTCTACAGGATTTCTTCCTGTTCTTATATAAGCGCACTTATCGTCTCTGATAAGTTCTTCCATAAGCTTCTTTGTCTGATGACGGTCACTTGGAAGATACACTCTCATGTTTGGTATAGCACTCATCGCCGCAATGTCCTGAGCAGAATGATGGCTCATACCAAGAGCACCATAGGATACTCCGCCTGAAATCCCGATAAGTTTTACATTGGTATCTGAGTATGCGCAGTCAACTTTGCACTGCTCATAACTTCTTGTACTGATGAAACTTGCCGGTGATGCAGCATAAGGCTTTTTGCCGCACTTAGCGAGGCCCGCTGCCATACCTACCAGGTCCTGCTCTGCTATACCCACCTCTACAGACTGTTCAGGGTACTCTTCAAAAAAAGGTGTCAGTGAAGCTGAACCACGTGAATCACTGCAAAGAACCACAATGTCCTTATCATTTTTCGCCTGCTCCATAAGGCAGTCACATATTACTTTTCTATTTGGTATCTTATTCATTAGACAGCTCCTTTCGAGTATTCTCAAGATCCTTGATTATCTCACTATATTCATCTTCACTTGGGAGATGGTGATGCCATGCGGCCTTATTTTCCATGATTGGCGAACCCTTGCCTTTAACGGTATTGGCAATGATCACAGTAGGCGCACCCTTTATTTTTTTAGCCTCTTCGAATGCCTTATCCACTTCATCTATATCATTACCGTCTACGACCAGTACCTTCCAGTTAAAAGCTTCAAGCTTATGCTTAAGCTCATCCAAAGCCATGACATCCTCTGTAGAGCCTGATATCTGAAGTCTGTTTCTGTCTATGATGCAGCACAGATTATCAAGCTTGTACATTGCACCTGACATAAATCCCTCCCAGTTTGAACCCTCGGCAAGCTCTCCATCCCCGGTAAGTACATACACACGATTGTTCTTTTTATCCATCTTTCCGGCAAGTGCCATACCTACCGCAACCGGTATTCCATGTCCCAACGAGCCGGAATTCATCTCTATTCCTTTAAGTTTATTGTTTGGATGTCCTATATACTTTGATCCAAACTTCGAAAAATTCTTCTTTACTTCTTCATAGTCAAGGAATCCTTTTTCACAAAGCACCGCATAATATGCCTCCATTGAGTGTCCCTTACTCAGTATGAACATATCTCTTTCAGGACTTTCAGCGCTTTCAGATGATACATTCATCTGATTGAAGTAAAGATCTGTAAGTATTTCCATCGCAGACATATCACCACCGATATGTCCACCCTTTCCTTCCATGATTATGTCTACTGTATCTTTTCTTAACTTATAAGCTAATGCTTTCAGATTATTCATTTTATTCTCCTCTCAGATACGCTTTAACCTCTTCCTCTATAGGGTCATAGAGATCCGGCTCTACACCGATATATTTACATGCCTCATAAAGTACCGGCACTACATCTTTATGTATAGCTACACAGTGGTGAATATATGGTCCCTCGACTATCTTTGCCTCAAGCCTCTTTAAGTTTTCAACTTCAACCCAAAGATATGTCCCCTTTGTATAAGGTCCATCAATACCTTTTGCCTTACCAAGCAATAGTGAATACTTACCATTATCTCCGTCAAATCTTGCCAGAGTAAGCTCACCATGCTTCGCTTCAGCAGAAACTGCTCCGTTATAGTCAAAAGCTACCGGTACGCAGATCTTTGGCTTCTCCTTTGCTACTGATATTGGCCATGGTCCACAATGCTGCAAGAGCTCACCATTTTCATTGTCCGGATGACGAACTGTCCAATCAGCGAACATCCCTCTCTTTTCACCCATTGCCGCTGCCTCTACCATAAGTGAAGTAATGGCTCCATGGATATCAGTCTCGCATACAACAGGTATTCCCTCTTCATTCAGCAGCGAATTAGCTGCACAAGGCATAATTCCTATTTCTCCCTGAAGAGCATTCCAGCACTGTATGGCAATTGCCTTCGCACCATACTTTTCTGCAAGATTTTTCATGGCAACCTTAAGTGATGCAACATTTTTCAAGAGTTCCTCAGAAATTGAACAAGTCATCTTTTCATGACAATATGCCACTACTTCATCAACCTTATCCGCCTCTTCACTGTTTACTCTATTCATCTCGCAGGTAAGTTCAGGGATAGGGATAGGTGCAAGCTGAATATTATACTTTTCCAGCAGCTCTCCCTCATTACACATAGTGCTCCAGAAATCATACGGGCGTGGTCCTATCTGCAGTATCCTTATATTCCTGAACGTTTTTACAACATTGCAAACTGCAATGAAGTCTCTTACACCGCGTTTAAACTCAGGATCTTCTAGTCTGCAATTTGTAAGATATGTAAATGGAACTTTGAACCTTCTCAATACCTTGCCTGTTGCAAAAAGTCCGCACTGGCTGTCTCTAAGTCTCATACCATTCGGCTCCGGTCTCTCATCCCTTGGTCCCCAGAGCAGAACCGGCACTCCCAGGTTTTTAGCAAGTCGGGCACATTCATACTCAGTACCAAAGTTTCCATGAGGAATGAAAAGACCATCAACTCCTGCTGCCTTAAACTTTGCCTCGATCTTTATCCTGTCATCGTCATCATGCAAAAGCCCATCAGCACTTATATCATCAATATCTACAAAATCTATGTTCATCTCTCTGAGCTTATCTCGTGCATAATTTGCATACTTAACTGCATCCGGTGCACTAAAGATTGCACGCCTTGTAGGTGCCAATCCCAAAATTATCTTATTCATAGTCGCTTCTGTCTCCTTTTTTATTGCTTTCCGCTTTGTTGCCTTTATTCTCTGATTTTTTCCACTTGATAACAACAATAAATAAAGTGAACTTTACTTTATTTTTTACTTTATTTCTCATATAATTACAGTAAACGACAAGAAGTAACTTTACTTTTGTTCGTTTTCTGCGCCAATTTTGGGTCACAAAGCAACATTTTCAAGCGAAAACTGAGGGTATTTTATGACTATAACAGCAAAGAAACTTGCCCAGATCCTTGGGCTTTCAGAGACTGCCGTTTCTATGGCGCTTCATGGAAAAAGCGGTGTAAGCACCGAAACAAGGCAAAAAGTTATAAGAGAAGCCGAAAGAAACGGCTATGATTTTACCAAAATTAAAAATAACGAAACAGAATCCAAGACAATATATGCAGTGCAGTGTATAGCAAGCAACGCCTGCATGTCATATACGCCGATTTTTTCTGAACTAAATGAAGGTATTCAAAGCGTTGCTTCGCGGGAACACATAAAAGTAAAACAGCTTCAAATATGGGAGAAATCAGACAATTTAGACAGGTATCTGGAAGATTTAAGAGTATCAGACTGCCTCGGTATAATCCTTCTCGCAACCGAGAGCAATGTCGATGTATTTCAGAAATTTACTGCACTCAATATCCCAATAGTCATCCTTGACAGTTATTTTGAAAATCTCAGATGTGACAGCGTACTTATAAATAATGAAACCGGAGCATATCTGGCAACCGACTATCTCATCAGCAGCACCAAAGTACAACCCGGCTACATCGGTTCAACATTTCGTATTCCAAATTTTGAAGAACGACTTATCGGATATAAAAAAGCAATCAGAGCTAATGGTCTCTCCGTATCGCGAAGCCTGATACATGAAGTTTCTCCAACCTTAGACGGTGCTCTTTCTGATATGCTTAATTTACTTGAAGATAATACGCCCCTTGCCCGAGGCTATTTCTGCGATAATGACATAATAGCCATCGGAGCTATCAAGGCATTGAAACTTAAAGGATATCGTGTTCCGGAAGATGTAGCCATCATAGGCTTCGACAACATTTCCGAATCACGTATCATTGAACCGTCACTTACTACGATGGACGTTCCCAGGCATTACATGGGGGAATGTGCTGCACGTCAGCTTCTCTTCAGGATCAATAACAACGTCCAGTATCCTGTAAAGATTTCAGTTGCCCCAACTCTGGTAAAAAGATTTAGTGTGTAGTACATTAGATCAAGCATAGCCATTTTCATTCCTGTAATCTTCTGCTGCGTCATAAGCTTCCCTTCCGGGATTTATTTTTTCTTATTCAACTTATATCCGACAACTGAACCGATCACACCACCGACAACATGTGACAGATTAGATATATTGTCATTAATGAACACTCCTTCATACACCTGTTGTCCCAGAAATACTATGGCAACCAGTATGAATGTCAGCGGGATCTCCCCATTCCTGAAGCTTGTAAATGATGTAAGTAATATAAATGCAAATACTACTCCACTGGCACCACAAAGAGCCACATTAGAAAACAGGATATAATTTACAAGCTCTGTGACCAGAGCTGTTATAGCAATAATCTGCATTATCCTTTTGGACCCATACTTTTCCTCCAGCATAGGTCCAAGTAAGAGAATATACGATGCATTTCCAATAACAACTTTAGGGGGCAAAAACTGACAAACTTGATTCGGTCATGATTGCTAATTATGGAATTGAAAAGTGGTTTAAACTACAAAAGTATGAAGGTGCCGAAGAGGTATATGCTGAGCTGAAGCTGCTAGGGCGCAGATATAGGTACTATATGGAACTCTATGTTAAGGCTTTACAATAATTAACTCATATCCTCGATTATGTCATGCCTGGAATCAAGAAAAAGTTTAATAGCTGGAACGAATCAAGCAACAAGGACAAGTTAAGCGATTTTGTGGAAAAGTTCTGGCATTATGATGTAATTAC
>JAEEGH010023109.1_pt1 | contig 12679 bp, 6 predicted proteins | sample 9134181 | NCBI WGS metagenome assembly JAEEGH01 (sample SAMN16246544, study PRJNA631951) | gut metagenome | biome: gut microbiome; feature: rumen; material: DP-attached | host: Bos | place: Iran: Karaj | collected 2018-10 | reverse complement strand
GTCACTCTGGTCACTTCACGATGGCATACGAGCATCTCGACGATTGCTTGCTCTGCCAGTTCCTCAATCTCATTTACACAACAACAGCGACCTTAACGGTTGCCATTCCTGTCTGTCTTACAGTACGGATAGCTGTAAGTAACACAAACACGGTTATTTGTGAGGTAAGACAGAACGACTCCACCCGTGCCCCTCCTTTCATTCTGTAAACCAGAAGACCATACACATTATTTATTATTAAAACAGACATACAGAATGAAGAAGACTATATTCATCCTGTCGTTGTTATGTATAGGCATAACTGCGACAGCACAAGAACACCATCAGCACCATGGACATATCCATCCTATGGACTCCACCGACGTATTCTTCCGTCACCTGAAGCTTAATGAGCTGGTAGTGACAGGCGTCACAGGAGATACAAAGCTGAAGAACTCTACGGCTCCGATCTCCATTGTCTCTGGCAAGGAATTGCGGCAGACCACCTCCACGAACATCATCGACGCCATCGCCAAACAGCCTGGTGTTGCACAGATTACCACGGGCAGCGGCATCTCCAAGCCCATCATCCGCGGCCTTGGATATAACCGCATCATCGTCATGAATGAAGGCATAAGGCAGGAAGGCCAGCAATGGGGCGACGAACACGGCATCGAGATCGACGGTCAGAACGTGAACTCGGTGGAGATTCTGAAAGGGCCTGCCTCGCTGATGTACGGCAGCGATGCCATGGCCGGTGTGCTCATCCTTCACGGAGCACCCATACTGCCCGAAGGAGAGATGAAGGCTACCGTCAGCACGGAATATCAGACGAACAACGGACTCTTCGACTACTCCCTCAACTTCGCCGGTCATCAGAAGGCGTTTGTATGGGATGCCCGTTTCACCGACAAGATGGCTCACGCCTACAAGAACAAGTACGACGGCTACGTGCCTGGCTCCCAGTTCAAGGAACGTGCAGGCCGTCTGATGCTCGGTATAAACCAGCCATGGGGCCACTCCCACCTGATAGGCACCATCTACCACCAGACACCGAGCATCATCGAGGGAGAGCGCGACGAGTCGACAGGCGATCTGGAATGCACTTCAAGCGATGTGAAGACTTACTCCAAAGCCCTGCCTTTCCAGCAGATCTGGCACTACAAGACCGTTTGGGACAACTCCTTCAACCTTCCCAAAGGCTGGTTGAAGGCTATCGTCGGCTACCAGCAGAACCAACGCCAGGAGTTTGAAGAGAGCGCCGACGAGTATGAGATCTATTTCAAGCTCCACACCGTGACCTACGATGTGCGCTATCTCTCACAGGAATTTGAAGGCTGGAAGGTGGCTGGCGGCGTGAACGGCATGTGGCAGCAGTCGCTGAACCTCGGCGAAGAGTCGCTCATACCCGAATACAACCTCTTTGACATCGGCGGCTATGCCACCGTCAGCAAGTCGTTCGATGCTCTGACGCTCAATGGCGGCCTTCGCTTTGACAACCGTCACATCAACTTCCACTCCCGCAACTTCAACGGTGTAACGGGCAGCATCGGAGCCGTATGGAACCTCTGCCAGCACACAAACCTCCGACTGAACGTGGCCCGTGGCTTCCGTGCGCCGAACATGAGCGAACTAGGATCCGACGGTATCCACGAGGGCACGCTGCGCTACGAGATCGGCAATTCAGATTTGAAGCCCGAATACAGCTGGCAGGCAGACCTCGGCATCGACCTCTCATCCGAACTCATATCCTTCCAGGCAGCGCTGTTCGCCAACCGCATCGAGAACTACATCTTCTCAAAGCGCGTCAATACCGTCATGGAAGAAGGCTATCTCACCTATCAGTACACCCAAGGCGATGCCCGACTTCTGGGCTTCGAGGCAGGCTTCGACTTCCATCCCATCCATCAGGTGCACTTCGAGAACACCTTCTCGTTCGTCGATGCCCGACAGTTGCATGCCAGCGAAGACGCCAGATATCTGCCGATGACCCCTGCCCCTCGCTGGACTTCAGAACTGAAATACGAACTGACGCATCACGGTCACACGGTCTTTAACAACACCTTCGTGGCCTTGGGGCTGGAGTGCAACCTCGCGCAAAACCATTATTATAAGGTGGATGATACCGAGACACGCACACCGAGCTATACGCTGCTCAGTCTGTCGGCAGGAACAGACCTGAACATTCACAAGAGAAAAGTGGCAGAAATCTACGTGACGGCCGAGAACCTGCTGAACCGTGCCTATCAGAACCACCTGAGCCGCCTGAAGTATTGCGACATCAACAATGCGACAGGACGTCAGGGTGTCTACAACATGGGGCGCAACGTCGTGTTCAAGCTCATTATCCCGATAGAGCTCTAACATAAAAGCCTCGCCAGTTGGCGAGGCTTTTTTCGTATTTAGAGGTTTGCCAATTCTATGACTTTATCGATAGCGGCACTCAAGCCATCGACATTCTTACCTCCGGCCTGAGCGAAGTGAGGCTGTCCGCCACCGCCGCCCTGCATCAGCTTGGCAGCTTCGCGCACCAACTGTCCGGCATTCAAGCCGTGATTCTTCACCATATCGTCGCTGAGCATCACGTTCAGCATTGGCTTATTGTCATAGACGGAACCGATGACACAGACCAGGTTCTCGGATACCTGTTCACGGATCTTGAACACCAGATCCTTGGCAGCATTCGGCATCATCGGCAACTGGGACTTGACAACCGTCACGCCATTGATCGTACGGGCCTTGCCGACAAGTTCGCCAGCCAAAGCCTGCACGCGCTGAGCCTGGAACTGTTCAATATCCTTCTTCATGGAGTCGTGCTCCTCGATATACTTGGCAATCACGCCCTGCAGGTCCTTGGCATTGTTGAAGAACGAGCGGACAGCCTTCAGCATATCCTCTGTCATATAAAGCAGTTCCTCGCACTCACGGCCAGTCTTGGCCTCGATGCGGCGGATGCCTGCTGCCACAGAACTCTCGGAGACGATCTTGAAGAAGCCGATCTTACCCGTTGCCTTGGCATGGATACCACCGCAGAACTCGCACGACGGTCCGAAGCGCACTACACGCACCTTGTCGCCATACTTCTCGCCGAAGAGAGCGATGGCACCGAGTTTCTTGGCCTCGTCGAAAGGCACCTCGCGATGCTCGTCAAGAGGGATATCCTGACGGATCATATCGTTCACCATGCGCTCCACCTGACGAATCTCCTCGTCTGTGACTTTCTGGAAGTGAGAGAAGTCGAAACGCAGGGTGTCAGGCGACACGAACGAACCCTTCTGCTCCACATGGTCGCCCAAAACCTGCTTCAGCGCATAGTCGAGCAGGTGGGTAGCGGTATGGTTGGCGGCAGAGGCATCGCGCTTGTCAGTATCCACACAAGCCATGAACTGGGCTGTGGGATCCTTTGGCAACTGCTTGACGATATGTACCGTCTGGTTGTTCTCACGCTTGGAGTCGATGATCTCGACGGTCTCGGCCTCGTTGCAGATGACACCACAGTCACCCACCTGACCACCCATCTCGCCATAGAACGGTGTATAGTCGAGCACGAGCTCATAGAACTCGTTCTTCTTCTGCGTCACCTTGCGATAGCGCAGGATATGGCACTCATATTCCGTATAGTCATAGCCCACGAACTGCTGCTCGCCCTGAGCCAGCTCCGTCCAGTCTGAATTCTCGACGGCAGCGGCATTACGGGCGCGCTCCTTCTGCTTCTGCATCTCAACGTTGAACTGCTCCTCGTTGACGGTGAAGCCATTCTCGCGACAGATGAGCTCTGTCAGGTCGAGGGGGAAGCCATAGGTATCGAAGAGACGGAAGGCCTGAACGCCATCCAGCTCCTTCTCACCCTTGCCCTTCATCTCCTCCATCGCCTTGTCGAGCAGGGATATACCCTTATCGAGTGTGCGCAGGAAAGCGTCTTCCTCTTCCTTCATCACCTTCGAAATCAACTGCTGCTGGGCCTTGAGCTCTGGGAAGGCATCGCCCATCTCATAAACCAAGGTGGGCACGAGTTTGTAGAGGAAGCTCTCTTTCTGACCCAGGAACGTGTAGGCGTAGCGGACGGCTCTTCTCAAGATACGGCGGATGACATAGCCGGCCTTCGCATTTGAAGGCAGCTGGCCATCGGCGATAGAGAACGACACAGCACGGAGGTGATCGGCGCAAACACGCATAGCCACGTTGATCTGCTCCTGAGCACTAGTCTCTCTAGTCGTACTAGTCTGACTAGCCTCTTCCTCGAAGGTCGTATATTTCAAACCTGTAATCTGCTCCTCGGCCTTGATGATGGGCTGGAAGATGTCCGTATCATAGTTCGAGTGCTTGCCCTGCAACATGCGGACGAGGCGCTCGAAGCCCATACCCGTATCGATGACGTTCATCGAGAGCTTCTCGAGCGAGCCGTCGGCCTTGCGGTTGAACTGCATGAACACGAGGTTCCAGATTTCGATCACCTGGGGATCGTCCTGATTCACGAGCTCACGACCACTCTTGCCAGAAGCTGCACGCTGCTCAGGAGTTCGAGAGTCGACGTGGATCTCAGAGCAGGGACCGCAGGGGCCTGTGTCGCCCATCTCCCAGAAGTTGTCGTGCTTGTTGCCGTTGATGATATGGCTCTCGGGTACGTGCTTGGCCCAATACTTGGCGGCCTCGTCGTCGCGAGGGATATTCTCCTCAGGCGAGCCCTCGAAGACCGTCACGTAGAGATCCTCTGGATTCAGCTTGAGCACATCCACGAGATACTCCCAGGCCATGTCGATGGCACCCTCCTTGAAGTAGTCGCCAAACGACCAGTTGCCGAGCATCTCGAACATGGTGTGGTGGTAAGTGTCGTGTCCCACTTCCTCCAGGTCATTGTGCTTGCCGCTGACGCGGAGACATTTCTGGGTGTCTGCACGGCGGCGAGGCTCTGGGTCGCGGGTACCTAGTATAATATCTTTCCACTGGTTCATACCAGCGTTGGTAAACATCAGCGTGGGGTCGTCCTTGATGACCATAGGGGCTGAGGGCACGATGGCGTGCTGCTTCGACTCGAAGAATTTCTTGAAAGAGTCGCGAATCTCGTTGGCTGTCATTTGCATTCTGTGATTATTCCGTTTTACTATTTGGCCTGCAAAGGTAAGTCTTTTTCCCGAGATAACCAAAGGTTATCACGCTTTTTTAAACTAAAGCCTCATGGAGTGCCCATGCTTCGGATGGTAAATTGTCTTTACATTCCGAGACACCCCAGACTAAGCCCTGACTTTAGATAGACTAAAGTGGGAGTTTACTTAGCCTAAACTCCGACTTTACTGCCTGTAAACTCCCATTTTACTTAGTCTAAAGTCCAAACCCTCATAACCTCCTGTCTGTCAGACAGATACGGAAACCACGAGAAAACACGAAATATCCTTACATTTTTACATCAGAAAAACCACTTCGAAGCAAAAAAAAACTTAATTCATCGTTATTCTCGCCGAAAATGCTTACCTTTGCAGCAGAAAAGCTAAAGACCAATAAGAATGGACGACGAAATCAAGGACGACGAGATTTTGGAACAGCAGGAGTCGGAAGGGGCGCAGGAAGGCCACTCCGACTATAAGCCCGTGAACCGCTTCGATGCTGCCGCCGTGCACCATCTGAGCGGCATGTATCAGAACTGGTTCCTCGACTATGCCAGCTACAGCATTCTCGACCGAGCCGTTCCCCACTTGGAGGACGGCCTGAAGCCCGTGCAGCGACGCATCCTCCACTCGATGAAGCGCATGGACGACGGCAGATATAATAAGGTGGCGAACATCGTGGGACACACCATGCAGTTCCACCCTCACGGCGACGCCTCTATCGGCGACGCCCTTGTACAGCTGGGACAAAAGGACCTGCTCATCGATACCCAGGGAAACTGGGGCAATATCCTCACAGGCTCTTCGGCTGCTGCTCCGCGATACATCGAGGCCAGACTCTCGAAGTTTGCCCTCGACACCGTCTTCAACCCCAAAACCACAGAGTGGAAGATGTCGTACGACGGCCGCAACAAGGAGCCCATCACCCTGCCCGTGAAGTTCCCGCTGTTGCTGGCACAGGGCGCAGAGGGCATTGCCGTCGGACTGTCCACGAAGATCATGCCCCACAACTTCTGCGAGATCTGCGATGCAGCCATCGCCTATCTCCACGACCAACCCTTCCAGCTCTATCCCGACTTCCCCACCAGCGGCAGCATCGATGTCTCCAAGTACAACGACGGCCAGCGGGGAGGCTCGATAAAGGTGCGTGCCAAAATAGAGAAAATCGACCAGAAGACGCTCGTCATCCGCGAGATACCCTTCTCCAAGACCTCCGAGACGCTGCAGGACTCTATCGTCAAGGCCGTAGAGAAAGGCAAGATCAAGGCCCGCAAGGTGGAAGACCTGACGGCCGCCAACGTCGAGATACAGGTGCACCTCGCTCCTGGTGTCTCATCTGACAAAACCATCGATGCCCTCTATGCCTTCACCGACTGCGAGATCAGCATCTCGCCCAACTGCTGCGTGATCGAGGACAATAAGCCTAAGTTCCTCACCGTCAGCGACGTGCTCCGCCACTCGACGGACCGCACGAAAGACCTCATCCGCCAGGAACTCGAGATCCGCAAAGGCGAGCTGCTCGAACAGTTGCACTTCTACTCATTAGAGAAGATATTCATCGAGGAGCGCATCTATAAAGACAAGAAATTCGAACAGGCCCCCACCATCGACGCCGTCTGCGAGCATATCGACGAACGGCTGACACCCTACTACCCTTCCTTTATCCGTGAGGTGACCAAGGATGACATCCTGAAATTGCTGGAAATCAAGATGCAACGCATCCTGAAGTTCAATAAGGACAAAGCCGACGAGCTGATGGCCCGCCTCAAGGCAGAGATCGAGGAGATTGACCGCGACCTGGCCAACCTCGTGGAAGTGACCGCCAACTGGTTCCAGTTCCTCAAGGACAAATACGGCAAAGACCATCCGCGACTCACCGAGATCCGCAACTTCGACACCATCGAGGCCTCGAAGGTGGCCGAAGCGAACCAAAAGCTGTATATCAACCGCACGGACGGCTTCATCGGCACAGGGCTGAAGAAGGATGAGTTCGTGTGCAACTGTTCTGACCTCGACGACATCATCATCTTCTACAAAGACGGCAAGTACAAGATCATCCGCGTGGCAGAAAAGGTGTTCGTGGGCAAGAACGTGCTCTATCTCAACGTCTTCAAGAAGAACGACTCGCGAACGATCTACAATACCGTCTACCGTGATGGTAAGAAGGGATACTGCTTCATCAAGCGCTTCAACGTGACGAGCATGACCCGCGACAAGGAGTACGACCTCACGCAAGGCACGCCTGGCTCGAAGGTGATGTACTTTACAGCCAACCCCAACGGCGAGGCAGAGATCATCAAAGTGACCCTCGACCCGAATCCGAAGCTCAAGAAAATCTTCGTCGACAAGGACTTCTCGGAGGTGATGATCAAGGGCCGCACGTCGAAAGGCAACCTGCTGACGAAGTTCCCCGTGCATCGTATCGGACTGAAGAGTCACGGGCACTCCACCCTCGGAGGACGGAAGGTATGGTACGACCCCGATGTAAACCGTTTGAACTACGACGAGCACGGCCGACTGCTGGGCGAGTTCTACGACGAAGACCAGATACTGGTCGTTTTGAAGAATGGCGAGTGCTATCTCTCGTCATTCGACCTGAACACCCACTTCGAAGAGAACATCCTGCGCATCGAGAAATACGACTCCGACAAGGTATGGACGGCCATCCTCTACGATGCAGACAATCAAGGTTATCCCTACATGAAGCGATTCCTGATGGATGCCACGAAGAAGAAACAGAACTGGCTGTCGGATAATCCCGTCTCACAACTCATCCTGCTGACAGACACCGTCTACCCGCTCATCAAGGTGACCTATGGAGGCGCTGACGAGTTCCGCGGATCGGAGGAAATCGATGCCGAGCAATTCATCGCCGTCAAAGGCTACAAGGCCAAGGGCAAGCGACTGACCACCTGGCAGATTGAAAGTATCGAGGAGTTGCCGCCAACCCGATTCCCAGAGCCCCCAGAGACGCCAGAAGAGCCAGACATCCAGGAAACCTCGGATGAGCAGGATGAGCAGGAAGTTCCTGAAGAGCCCATTGAGCCTTCTCCCTCATCTGCTCCTACCGCCACCAAGGAATTAAGCCTTTTCGATGATGAAGAATAAGATCGTTGCATTGCTTATCTGTCTGGTGCCGCTGGTATCCTATGCCCAGGAACCAACCTCGACACATCTGGTTGGCATCGGGAACTCGCGTATTCTCGACACCTACATCACACCAGAGAAGTTCTCTGGTTTTGGCTTGTCCTATTTATATATTAAGGAACGCGCGAAGCCCGTCAAGCGGTGGAACAACATCATCGAACACGAGATAGACCTCTCATCCACCAAAGACCGCAGCGGCGATGCCAATATGATGGAGGGCAACTACAACCTCTACTGGGGGCGCTATCGTCAATGGCAGTTCTTCGGCGACCGTCTGCAACTGCAGGCGGGAGGACTCGCCAATGCCAACCTCGGATTCCTCTACGACATGACCGGCTCGAACAATCCCGCTCAAGCCAGAATCAGCGTGAACGTGATGCCAGCAGCCATAGCTACCTACCGTTTCCCACTGTTCAAGAAGCACTTCCAGCTCCGTTACGAACTCAACGTGCCCCTCGTGGGAGTCATGTTCAGCCCCAACTACGGACAGTCGTACTATGAGATCTTCAATCGCGGCAACTACGACCACAACATCGTACCCACCACCTTCGTCAGCGCCCCCACCTTCCGGCAGATGCTGACGGTCGACTGGCGATGCTCAGGGAAATGGTCGATCAGAGCCGGCTATCTGGGTAACTACCAGCAGGCTCAAGTGAATAACCTGAAGCAGCACATCTATGCCCATCGTGTGATGATAGGCTTCGTGCGCTACTTCCCTAATCCGTCACAACCATGAGAAAAGTCAAGTTCCATATTTCCCGCCTGTCCCTGCTTGTCCTGCTGGCCCTCTCTCCACTTGTCAACTCCTGTGTTGACGAGGAGGAATTCCCGGATACGGCGCAGGGCAATTTCGAGGCCCTTTGGAAGATCATCGACGAGCATTACTGCTTCTTCGACTATAAGCAGCATGAATATGGGCTGGACTGGAACGCCGTATATAATAAATATAAGGTACGCGCGAGGGAGGAAGCTGACGGGTATCAACTGTTCGAAGTGCTCACAGACATGCTGGCAGAGCTGCGCGACGGCCACGTGAACCTCTACTCGTCTTTCGATAACGGCCGATACTGGAGTTGGCATGAGGATTATCCCTCGAATTTCAGCGACACGTTGCAACGGAAATACCTCGGAACAGACTATCGCATCGCCTCTGGCATGTACTATCGTATCCTTGACGACAACATAGGCTATATGTATTACGCCAGCTTCACCAACCCCATTGGCGACAGCGGACTAAACGAGATCTTCAAATATTTTGCCTTCTGTAATGGACTCATCATTGATGTCCGAGACAACGGAGGAGGCAACCTGACTAATGCCGAACAGTTGGCTGCACGGTTCTGCAATGAGAAGACACTCGTGGGCTATCTGCAACACAAGACGGGCAAAGGGCATAACGACTTCTCGGAGATGGAACCGCAATATATCGAACCTTCCTCCAACCTCAGGTGGCATAAGAAGGTCGTCATACTGACAAACCGAAGTGTATTCAGCGCAGCCAACGACTTCGTCAAGTACATGAAATGCTTCCCAAATGTTAAAACTGTTGGTGATAAGACAGGAGGCGGAGGCGGACTACCGTTCACCAATTCATTGCCAAACGGGTGGACGGTAAGATTCTCGGCATGTCCCTCCTACGACAAGGACCGTCGTCAGGTGGAGTTCGGTATCGCACCAGACTATGCCGTCGCCCTAAAAGACGAGGATTTCGTCAAGGGAGATGACACTTTGATAGAATTTGCCCGAAAACTTTTGGCAGAATGAAAATTATTTCGTACCTTTGCACACGTTTTGGGCCTAAAGCCTGAATACAGAGCGTTCTTTCGCGCCTGTGGCGGAATTGGTAGACGCGCCAGACTTAGGATCTGGTGTTTCAAGACGTGCAGGTTCGAGTCCTGTCAGGCGCACAAATCATAAAAAAAGACCCAAAAAAGGTGATAAATACGCAACAAACCTGCAAAAACGGCAGAAAATTGAAGTTTTTTATAAAAAAAATTAAATTTTTCTTGCAAATATAAAAATAATTTTCTAATTTTGTCTCCGATTTATATAAATACGTTACGTGATATATCAATATTAAATGTTTAATTATAATTTTAGGTTCAAATGAAAAAGAAATTTATCAATGGATTCTTGATGGTAGCATTGCTTTTTGCTGCTACATCATCATTTGTTTCTTGCAAGGACAACATTGACGACGACATCTCGCCGCTCTATAATGCTCTTGCACAGAGAAGTGCCGATTTGCAGGCACAGATTGACAGCCTGAAGAAGGTGGTTGCTGACATCGAAACCACGCAGAAAGATCTTATCCTGCGTTTTGACACCATCGTCTCCTGTCATTGTTCGCACCACACAGACACCATCATCTGCAAGTGTGATACAAGTGGTTGCAAATGCGATAAGTCTGGTTGCACTTGTGACTCGACACAGCACCGCATCGATACTTTATACATCGATTCTGTAGCCAAGGTGAACCTTGCCAAGTACGATTCAATGTTGACGAAGATTAACCAGCAGATTATCAATCAGACACTGTCTATTGATTCAATCACCAATGTTCTGAACTTCATTGACAACCGTCTCAACGGTATGAGCGACTCTATCAACTACTTGTATAATCAAATCGCCCTGATTTGGGAGAAGTTAAACAGCTTCGTATTGGGTGACTTCATTACAGGTGTTACGATTGATGGTACAAGAAATGATGTCTTTGGTATTTTGAATCTTCCTGGTATTCCGGTTAAAGCATTGGCTGCTTACTATGGAACTAACGACAACACGATTGACAAGTTCCCCTATGCAGGTTATGACTTCAACGTAGGCGGAAGAGAATTCGCTTGCTACCTGGAGAAAGACGAACTGCCCTACAAAGATTTTGTCACATTCGATGGTGATTTTATCACAGACACTTATGGAAATGCCGGTCAGATTTTCTTTACTGTAAACACAACGAACTACGAGAATCTTGACATCACTAAGTTCACAAATATTACTGTTGAGAACAGTGCAGGTGAGATTTCTCCCGTTAAGCTCGGCAATATCCGCAAGTCTAGTGCAAGAATCACTTGGGGTCTCGGTAAGCAGATCTACACAGAGACCGGTAACAAGGCTGACAACGGTTTCTATGTAGCTGATGCTACTATCGCCGAGAAGGATTTGGATGCAACAAGGTTTGGTATTGAGAAATTCATCGACCTGAAGAAGTTGAAGAATGAGATCAAGAGCCGCATCGATGACATCCGTAACGTTGAAGGTGAGAACGGCGATGTCTCCCAGAAGGCCAAGTTCAAGAACTTCGTCAGAGAGCTTTCTGGTTTAGCATTTGGACTCTTCCAGAACGGTTTGACCGAAGCTGACCTGAAGACCAATGCTTCATATTCTCCTCAAAGACTGGCATTCTTCGCTGATAACAATGGTAAGACTGTAAGAAAGGCTCAGACTGATATCGAACTGCTCACCACTGCTGTGAAGCCTCTGTCATACAACACATTCTGGGAGTATGAGAAAAACCATGATGGTAATTGGTTCATTGAAGAGTATTTAGAGAAAGCACTCTCTAAAATTGCAAAAGCAATTCGTGAGAAATTCAATGGAAAATATGGTATATCTGTTAAGATTGTGAGCATCGATGAGAGCACTAAGACCGTTACTATTCAGTGCAATAGCCAAAAAGAGACCATCGTAGTTGATGACACTCAATATTGGGCTGACCTTAAGAAGGCCATTAACTCAAATGGTGGTTTGGATGCAATTAACTCAAAGTTAGCAAAGTTGCTGTCTCCTTACACTTTGGGTAATTTCACTGAAGCTGCAGTCATCCGTATTAATAATTATCTGGATAAAGCTTCAGACCAGCTTTCCGAGTGGATTAACAAGCACCTCTTTACCCGTGCCATTGCCCCGATCATCATCTTCGAAACCAACACTGGTATGGATCGTCTGTGCGAGGGTATGTTCATCAACAGAGGCACCATGCACGCTTATCTGACTTCAGGTACCATGGAGCTTCTCGCCCCGGCATACAAGAAGTACGTGGCACTGAAGAAGAGTGGAACGCTGCTGCAGTCTGAGGTCCTCCCCGGTTACACACAGACCTACGACTTCGATCTGAGCGAGAAGGGTGAATACACCATTATCCTGAGTTGCGTAGACTACTTCGGATATGTGATCACTAAGAAATATACTGTATATGTGAACTAATTAACATTCGAGAACTAATAAACAAGTAACAGATATGAAAATGAAGAAAACAATATTGTCTTGCCTGATGCTGATGGGAGCACTCTCAGTATCTGCCCAGGAAGAGCAGAAGGGCACGACAGAATATGTCTTCGAGCCGCACTGGTACCTCCAGCTTCAGGGAGGTGCACAGTACACCACGGGTGAGGCTGATTTCGGCAAGATGATTTCACCCACTATTCAGGGTGCAATCGGCTATCAGTTCTCAA
>JAEEGH010023106.1_pt1 | contig 12680 bp, 6 predicted proteins | sample 9134181 | NCBI WGS metagenome assembly JAEEGH01 (sample SAMN16246544, study PRJNA631951) | gut metagenome | biome: gut microbiome; feature: rumen; material: DP-attached | host: Bos | place: Iran: Karaj | collected 2018-10 | reverse complement strand
CTGGGCTTTGGTTAGCATTAGCAGATTATTACGAGGCTGCAGGCGTGAAGATTCCTTACGATGAATGGAGCCCCTTCGATGATCTTCAAGTGCAAAACCAACGAGGTGCAGCTGTGGTTAACCATGATAACAGCACTCCAGGAAGTGGTATCAGTTGGGTGGGATTCACAGATGGCAGTCACATGTCCACATGGAAATACGGCTACCAACTGGACTACTGCTTCGACTGGCTCTATGCCCAGAATCGAAGCACGGAAATGCAACGTGAAAAGGTGAAACAACTGAGAAACGAATGGTTGGGAAGAGACAGTCGAGGCAAAATCAGAGCAGGATCTGGCACCAACCACCTGAACTCTGGACAATACACACCTGGCGGAGCAGATGCCATCTATGGAGAGGGCTGGACACCTGTAAGTGCCACTATCAAACTGATAGATGCCATTCCTGAAACGGAAATTGTGCAGACAGAAGATCAGCGAGGCCCTAACCGTCGCCTTTCTCGTGAAGAACAGATAGAGCAGGCAAAGGCTGCCTACAATAAACTCTCTGAAAATGAAAAGGAACAAGTGACAAATGCTAAGAAAATTTTAGCAGAATGATTTTGACGTAATAAATAATGTTTGTATCTTTGTCGCGCATAGGTTCGTGAAGGGTCTAATCTCTCCCCCGAACGATTAAAAGGGAATCAGGTGAAAGTCCTGAACAGTCCCGCTGCTGTAAGTTTCACAATGAGTCACACGCAACACCATCGCCACTGGAGGGCTGAACTACTCTGGGAAGGCAGCGTGAGGCAGAAACGAGTCAGAAGACCTGCCATGCATTGCTTTGTCATTGCTTTCGAGGAAAAAGCGTGGAGTCTTTAGACAGTTCTGTACAGTAACTGTGCAGGTTTCGTCGAAAACTATCATCCCTCTTTCAGAGAAAGTAGAGAACTTAAAGCAAATAAACCTGCCAAGTTTATTTGATTGGAACAGGGGTGATGTGAATCACTCCTGTTTTTCTATGTCTTCTTCTGGAGGAGGAAGCGGACGCTTGGGGTTTTCCTTGGCACCCATATCTACCAGTTGGCGAGCAGGGGCCAAAAGGCTTTGACGACCAGTGTTGAGTTTTTTGCGGCTCTCTTCGTACTGACGCTGCAGAGAGGTGATACCTTCACCAAGTTTATCAAAACGCTCCGTAAAGTCGCTTACACGATCCACAAGGGTATTAGCTAATTCATAGACGCGCTCCTGATTCTGATGTTGCAATTCCTGTGTCCAAGCTAGCTGAATCATGCGCAATGCTGCAATGAGGTTTTGCTCACTGGTGATAAATACGCCTTTGTCAAATGCTTCGCGCCATAAATGCGTATCGTTCAATAATGCCAATTGGAGAGCAGATTCGTTGGGCACAAACATGATTACATAATCCAGCGACTGATGCCCGTTCTTGATGTAGCTGCTATAGTTTTTGCGACTAAGTTCCTTGACGTGTTGATGCATACTGGATAGATGACGTCCCAATGCCTCTTTACGACGGTCTTCATTGTCAGCCTCCATATAATCCAGAAAAGCAGTAAGTGATACTTTGGAATCGATCACCACATCCTTATTGTCAGGGTAATGCAGCACCACATCAGGGATCATCTTACTGCCCGTTTCTTCGTGGAGCATCAAGTCGCCGCGATCATCACGCAAAGCAGTCTGTACATCATAGTGGATACCTTCTTTCAACCCTTGATTTTGTAAAAGTTCGCTGAGGATGGTTTCTCCCCAATTACCTTGCACCTTACTCTCATTACGTAATGCATCGGCAAGATGGTCAGCTTTCTGACCGATATTTTGGGCACTGGCTAACATCTGTTTGATTTGTTCACCAAGGGCTGCTGTATTCTTGTTGTTTTGGTCGCGACTACTATCCATTGATGATTTCATCTCACGGATGGTTTCTTTTAAGGGATCTATGATTGCACCCATCTGCTGAGCATTGGCTTCATGGAGATCGGCAGTACGTTGACGCAGCATCTCTTGTGTAGTAGTAGTTAATTGCTCTTTTACTAATCTTAGTTGACGTTCGAGCTCCTCATCACGACGGGTACTCTCCTGCTCCATCTGTTGGTGAAGTAATTCTAGTTCCTTGCCTTGCGATTCTTTCAACGCTCGCAGTTCACGATTCTCCTGTTCCACACTTACGGCACGTTGCTTAAGCTCGTTAAACATTCCTTCTTTCTCCGCACGGTCTTCATCGCGACTTTGTACCACACCTTCAAGTTGTACGATGCGACTTTGCAAATCTCCTTGCTTACGTTGACAGAGAAGATATGTGATGAGCACGGCAATAACTGCCACTGCTATGGCTATTAATATGACAATGTATGTTTCCATAATAATTTGCTTTTTGTGACAAAGATATAAAAGTTTTCGCTATCTTCGCATAAAAACTGACGATACTATGAAAAGAAGAGATTTCATTAAGCGCACGGCTATTCTGGCGGCAGCAACAAGTGTAGGTAACATAGCTAAGGCTAAAGAGCAAGGTCAGATAGAAGTTCAAAATCCACAGCAGTCTGAGAAACTCATCATCTCGGCTCCTATGCTCCAGAACTATGCAGAGGAGTCGATGGGTGTGGCTTTTGCGGTAAGTGCCCTTGCCAATGGGTATGTTCTCTATGGTGAGAGGCCTGATCTAAGCGATGCCAAGAAAGTGAAGTGTGGTGGCTATCGTACAACGGACATCAGCAACCGTGTGATTCAAGTACGACTTACTGGATTGAAACCTGCCACGACTTATTATTATAAAATAGGTGCAGACAGTATCCATTATGGTGGTGGCTATGATATGAAAATTACAGGGAATGAAGAGGATAGTCGTATTTATCACTTCACCACAGCGGGAGCTAATAGCAAGGCGCATTTCTGTGTCATCAACGACACACATGTGCGCTGGGAACCTATCAGTCTGGCTATGGAGAAGATTGCAGAACTAGCTCCACAGTGTGTGATTTGGAATGGTGATGCCAGCAATACAGAAGAGACCATCGAAGCTCAGATGCGTATATTTCTGACTCCTGAAATAGAACGAAGAGATTATGCTGCAGAGATTCCTTACCTGTTCTGTCCTGGGAATCATGATTCTCGTGGTATGGCCAACAGGCATCTAGAACGGGTGTGGATGTATCGGCAACCAGAGGAGCGTCTTTCACGTGACTGGGATTTAGGACGCAACTTTGCTGTGCGTATGGGAGACGTTGCCATGATTGGATTGGATACAGCGGAGGATAAACTAGATACGAACCCACTCTTTGCCGATCTCTTTACCAGTGGTCCTTATCGCGAGGCACAAGTTGATTGGCTGCGTGATGCATTGGCACGTCCGGAAATTGCCAGTGCTCCATTTTTAGTGGCATTTTGCCATATTCCGCTCTATGAATCAAATCCAAGGAGTAATCCAGGTGATGTAGCACCAGCTGACAAAGATCCGCAATATACCACCGACTATGCTGCATGGCAACGTACGTGTGCACGTTTGTGGTGTCCGCTTCTGGAGCAAGCTGGCTGTCAGCTTATCATCACGGCTCACCAACACCAGTATCGTTATGATGCTCCTACTGCCGATAGACCTTGGGCACAGATTGTTGGTGGTGGACCAGAGATGGGATTCACTGGAAGTGGAGAGAATCGTCGTGACAATCCTGCGAAATTCCCTACTGTGATTGAAGGAGAAGTAAGCAATGGTAAGCTACAGATTGTAGTACACAATCTGCTTACAGGCAGGGTTCAAGGGCGCTATGAGTTCATGCCGAGGTAAAAAAACATCTTTTAAGTAACAACGATGCAGTAAGTTCACTACCTTTGCATTATAAATTCAAATCATTAATTATAGAACTATGGAAAAGAAGAACAAAATCATTGAGGCCGTCATCTTAGCCATTGGCCTCATTCTCTTGGGTCTGTGTATCAAAGGGGGCATGGACAATTTTACCAACAAGGATCGTCGCGTTACAGTGAAGGGATTGGCAGAAGTGGAAATGCCTGCCGATAAGGTGACTTGGCCTATCGTACTGAAGGAAGTGGGAAACGACCTCCCTACCCTTTACAACCGCATCAAGACCATCAACAACACCGTGAAGGAGTTCTTAACCAGCAGTGGAATCAGCGAGAATGAAATCAGCATCAACGCCCCACAGGTGATAGACCTCACCGCTGAGCGCTATAGCAGCTACGACGTTCGCTATCGCTACAACATCACTACTGTGATTACGGTAACCTCTTCAAAGGTAGATCTGGTGCGTTCCATCATGGATCGCCAAGGCGAATTGCTGAAGGACGGCATTGCTATCGTGGATGGTGGTTATGACGCTCCTCGCACTTCCTATGAGTTCACTGCTTTCCAGGAGGCCAAGAGCACAATGATGGAAGAGGCCATCAAGAATGCCCAAGTAACTGCCAATCAGTTTGCTGAGAGCAGCAACAGCAAGTTAGGCCCTATCGTCAGTGCTACTCAGGGACAGTTCTCTATCGAAGATCGCGACATGAATACGCCTTATATCAAGAAGCTTCGTGTGGTGACGACGATCACGTACGCTCTTAATTGAACATTAAACATTGAGCATTGAGCATTATCCATGCGGATGATGATTAGTCATAAAAAAAAGGCTGCGCCAATCGAAAGATCGCGCAGCCTTTAATGTTCAATGCTCAATGTTCAATGCTCAATATCGTTATGGCATCTGTGGCAATCCCAAGTCTGGGAAGGTTCTTGGAGCAGGAACCTTTGGAGGAGCCTGGCGGGTCTTGAGTTGTTCTAATGCTACCTCGATTGCCTTATTAAGCTGCTGGTCCTCACCATTAAACTCCTTAATTGGGTCATTGTCGATCAAGATATCAGGATCTACACCATGATTCTCCACTATCCACTGACCTGTCTTATAGTCGTAGTTGGTGAAGAATGGCACACGCACGTCTGTATTATCTAGGTAAGGCAGTGAACCACTGATACCTACGATACCACCCCAAGTACGAGTACCGATTACTGTTCCCAGATTGTTAGCTTTGAAGCTCCATGGGAAGAGGTCACCGTCCGATGCACTATACTTATTAATAAGAAGCACCTTCGGACCTACCTGCGTACCATCTGGCACGGTTTCGGTGCGGGTAGAAGTACGGCTCATGGTCATGCGATAAGGCTGACGGAGCAAGCGCTCAATAATCATAGGAGATACATTACCACCACCATTGGCACGGTCGTCGATGATGAGGGCTTCCTTATCCAACTGTGGATAGTAGTAGCGGGCAAATTCATTCAGACCTTCAGCACTCATGTCTGGAATGTAAATATAGCCCACGCGTCCATTGGTGGCCTTCTCCACCTTGCGGATGTTGTTCTGTACCCACGCATAGTGTACCAGAGGATACTCGTTGGCAATAGGCTTGATCACCACCTTACGACCACCAGCAGCGGCATTGCTGTTCACAGTCAGTTCTGTAAGCACGTTGGCTTTACCCACCAGCAACTTATAGATATTATCTACCGTATTGGTTGGGATGCCATCGATGGCAGTAATAAACTCGCCCTCCTTCACACCAATGCCTGGTTCTGTAAGTGGTGAACGCAAGCTCTCGCTGTAAGGAGCACCTTCCATAATCTTGTCAATACGATAGAAACCACTTCTGTCACGACTGATCTCTGCACCCAGCAGACCCATGTCGATGCGCTCTGCCTCTGGCTTTTCACCTGTGCTTACATAAGCATGGCCACTAGCCAATTCACTGATAAGTTCACCAATCACGTAGTTTAGATCCAAACGCGTCTTCACGTATGGCAACAGCACAGCATACTTCTCCTTCAGGGCTTTCCAATCACGTCCATGCATATTCTCCACGTAGTAGCCATCGCGGAAAGCTCGCCAAACCTCGTCATAAATCTGAGGCCATTCCTCGCTGAAGTCCACCGTTGCCACCAGGTTGTCTGTATTCACAGCCTTATCCAGACTCACACGATCAGCAGGGAAGTTCACCACATAGACCTTTCCACGCTGATTCACCACAGCCTTCTTGGCACCAGCACGATATTGCACACGACCACCCTGAAGCACTTCTTTATCCTCTTGTGTGGCAAAGTCGAACACGCGGGTACCTTGTCCACTGCTATAATAGAGTTTCTTACCATCTGAGAAGAAACCACCACCATAACCACTCATGCGGATAGGCAACTTGATGATGCGTCCAAAGATGCCATCTGGATCTATCTTCAGCGCAGCAGGAGCATCGCTCTTGGCAGCATCGGCACCAGGACGGGCAGCAGGCTTATTCTCAGCAGCACCTACCACATCATCCTTTGGCAACAGTGGTGAAGGGGTATCGGCAGCAAGTGTAGCCAAATACACGGCTCCCATATTCGTATAAGCATAGTCCCACTCCACACTGCTGTAGGTAGGATTGAGGTCACGATTTGATGTGAAAATGATATACTTGCCATCCGTACTGAATGTAGGCGATGAAGAGCTATACCACTTCTCTGTCACAGGATATTCCTTGCCAGTCTCCAGATTATAGACATACACCACACTCATGTCATTGCTGGCAGGTTTGGTGTAGGTGATCCACTTGCTATCTGCAGAGAACTCGATGCCACGGAACTCCTGCTCAGGATTCTCCATCACCGTCTTCTTGCTCTTAGAAGCCACATCCACAGCTACCAGGCGATTCTTTCGATCGGTATAGAACACTTTTTTGCTATCTGGCGTCCAGAACAAGCTGCGCACATAGGTGTCGTTGTTCTTAGTAAGTTGTATCACATTGCTGCCATCAGCAGGCTGCAAATAGACTTCCGTCTCACCCGTCTTGTCGCTGATGTAGGCGATGTACTTGCCATCAGGACTCCACACAGCACCACGCTCATTGGCTCCAGGAGTACGGGTAATATTCTTCACCACACCTTGGGTTGCTGGAACATCAAACACATCACCACGTGCAGTGATGGCCAAGCGACTGCCATCATCCGTCACACAGATGCTGGAGATGCGATTGCTCACATTGCGCTGCTCTGCTCGTCCGTAGATGTTGTCAGAAGCTAATGTGATGCTGATCTTAGTGCTTTGGCGGGTAGCAGGATCCAGCTTATACAGATAACCAGCATTCTCATACACGATGAGCTTACCATTCGAGCTTGGGAACTTCACATCAAAGTCTGTATAGTTAGTCACCTTCGTTGTCTGCTTGGTCTTCGTGTTATAGGCGAAGATATTCATGGTCATATCACGATCGGAAATGAAGAAAATCTCGTCGCCAATCCACATAGGCATGATATCCTGTGCGATATTATCCGTCACATTCACCACAGTTTTCTGCTGAGGGTCGTAGATCCAGATATCATCTGCCATACCACCACGATAGTATTTCCAAGTGCGGAACTCACGCATCACACGATTGTATGCCATCTGCTTACCATCTGGTGAGAAGCTTACCCAACCACCTTCTGGCAGAGGGATTTGCTCAGACATACCTCCATCCTTTCCGATGGTCCACAATTGGCCTTCGAAGCCATCGCCGATACGGTTTCTATATACCACCTGCTTGCCGTCGTTGGTCCAAGCCATCACGATGTTGTTTGGTCCCATACGGTCGCCCAGATCATCACGAGAGTTGGTTGAGGTGTAGGTCAGTCTTTTAGGTTCACCCCCATTGGCAGGCATCAGATACACCTCCCTGTTTCCGTCATACTCACCCGTGAAAGCAATGCTCTGCCCATCTGGAGAGAATTTCGCAAACATTTCATAACCCACATGTGAGGTTAGTCTCTTTGCTTCGCCACCATTGATAGAAGCCGTGTAGAGGTCACCCGCATAGGTGAACACCACCTGGTTGCCATTCGTGGCAGGGAAGCGTAATAGTCGCGCCTCGTCGGCACTCGCCATGGCGGCAGTTCCTGCCAGCAGCATGGCTAGAAATAGTTTTCTGTTCATCATATCTGTAAAATTATGTATTTTTGATAGGCAAAAGTACATATATTTTCATTATTATAATATAAAAGTGGTATTAAAAGTTCCGAGAAGTTATTGGTAAATCTCTATCCCAAGAACTAACTGTATTTTGTGTTGAAGAAATAGGGGCTGTGCTTCATTGCACAACCCCTATGCTTTTATTTGTTGGCAGCTGTGTAGATGGCCAACACATCTTCATAAGCTAGTTTTTTGAAATTACCATTAGTGATGGTGCGTCCTCGAGAACATTTCTCTGCCATCAGCAGCAATTCTTCATTGGTAGCTTTACGCCCTATCAGTTCTGGAATGCTGGCAGGCATGCCAATGGTATGATAGAAGTCGCGCATGCGGCGGATACCCTCCTTGGCTGCCATAACAGGATCCTTGATATTCACATCAAGTACATCTTTGGCAAAACGGGCAAAGCGGGCAGGTCCTGCATCAAGCACATAAGTCGCCCAATGGCACCACAAAGCTGCAAGTCCTGCGCCATGTGCGACGCCATAGAGGGCACTGAGCTCATGCTCCATGTTATGTGTACCCCAGTCGCCTATGGTACCACAGCCTGTCAAGTCATTATGAGCCACGCTGCCAGCCCACATAATCTGGCTGCGTAGGTAATAGTCTTCTGGATGTGCCAGCACCAGTGGACCATATTCATGCACAGCTCGAAGCAAAGCAATGGACAGGGCATCTGTAATGCCCATCTCTTCTTGAGAGAAATACCTTTCCATGGTGTGCATCATGATATCGGTCACACCGCAGGCTGTCTGATATGGCGGAAGGGTAAAAGTGCGTACAGGATTCATGATTGCAAACTTGCAGCGGCAAAGATTGTCATCATAAGACCATTTTAAGTCGCCTTCGTCCTTTGTAATTACGCTTCCTCCACTCATTTCACTTCCTGCAGCAGGAATGGTCAGTACAGCAGCCAGAGGCAGACAAGCCTTTGCTACAGCCTTGCCGGCATAGAAGTCCCACACATCCCCTTCGTAAGGAACGCCCAGAGCCATACACTTAGAGGAGTCTATCACACTACCACCGCCCACGGCTAGGATAAAGTCGATACCTTCCTTTCGACAGAGGTTAATACCTTCTTGTGCTTTAGACAGACGAGGATTAGGTACTACCCCACCCAATGTGAGGTATTCAATGCCTGCTTCACTAAGACGTTGCTCAATTTCTTGGAGTAAGCCTGAGCGCTCAGCACTCTTGCCACCATAATGAATCAATACCTTGGTTCCACCATAATACTTAATAAGCGCAGGAATCTGCTTTTCTGAATCATCTCCAAACACCACTTGGGTGGGAGCGTAATAGTTGAAACTTTTCATAGTACTATTTCTTTAGTTGTTTATTGAATCGGTTGCTAAGATATGTTTTTTTTATCAATTATCCTCAAAAGTGTGGATTATTCTGCTTACCTTTGTGAAAATTATACATTTTAATTTATTATGCGAAAACTTATATTGTTGTCTTTGATGCTGACCATGCAGTACGCACTTATGGCAGCATCAGTTATTAAAGGCAAAGTGGTGGATGCCCAAACGGGAGAAGCCATAGACTATGCCGATGTGATAGTGACAGACCTAAATGACAAAGTGGTAGCAACCAGCATGGTGAACAATGGTACTTTCACCGTGCAAAACGTACCAGCTGGCGATGTGTTGGTGTTGGTACGCTTGATGGGATACGACCCTTATGTGAGTGATAAACTGACACTTGTCGATGGACAGACCACCGATCTTGGCACCATCCGCCTGCAAGTGCTGGCTACCGGACTGAGCGAAGTAACGGTGGTAGGCGAAAAGAATCAGATAGTCTATAAACTGGATCGTCAGCGCATCAGCGGTTCTGCTTCAGTTACTGCACAGGGTGGTACAGCTGTGGATATTCTGGCCAATACCCCTTCCGTTCAGGTAGATGCTGATGGAGGTATGACCTTCCGTGGAAGCAGCAACTTCCTGGTGTATGTAGATGGCAAACTGAGTCCGCTTACAGGCACACAAGCCTTGCAACAGATACCTGCTGCAACGATTGAAGATATCGAATTAATTACCACCCCTTCAGCGCGTTATCGTGCCGAAGGTGATGTGGGTATCATCAACATCACCACCAAACGGAGCAATACCAACGGATGGAGTGGCATGGTGAATGCCTCTGGTAGCACCTTAGGTACTTGGACGCTGGACACCCAGCTGAGCTATCGCACAGGCAAGCATACCTTCTATATCGGTGAGACTGCTACCACCATTAAGGGAAAGAGTGATTTCCAACAGAAGAAAAAGACTATTGTGGACGATTACACCACAACTTCCGAGTCGGATGGTGAGCGCTTCTCCAGCAATCGCTCCTACATCGGCAAGGCAGGTTGGAACTTCAACGATGGCAAGCATCACGACCTCTCGCTCGATTTCCAGAGCGGACAGACACGCATGACTCGAGGTGGCGATATGGAGTATCATGAATTGCGCCTCTTCAAAGACGAGGTGCTGAACGATGCTTCCTATACCAGTCATGATGTTTATCAGCTGAAAAAGAACCTCTTTCAGACGACATTAACATACAACTGGAAAATCAATGATCGTAACAGCATTCATACCGTTAATCGCTTCCGCTACGACTGGTACTCCCGCGAATATACCGAGAGTAATATGTTCGACCGCAGTGGAGCGCGCTACGAAGGTACTAGAGGCTACGAGGAAGAGCATCACTGGGATTGCGACGGCTCTCTGACTTGGGTCAACAATTATAGCCCTACGGGCAAGTTCGAGTCGGGCTACCAGTACATTACTTATAGCGAACATGGCGAGTACAACATCAAGTACTGGGACCGTGACGCTCAGCAGTTCATCTGGGCCGATGATCAGCATGCTCCATTCTACTACCGCCGTCAGACTCATGCCCTCTATGCCATGCTGAACGATAAGTTCGGTAACTTCGAGTTTGATGCAGGACTGCGTGCCGAGCGCATCATCGACTATGTGGATATTACCATCCCTGGCGGAAGCCTAGACAAGAAGAGGCTGGATTGGTTCCCTTCTGCTCACCTTTCTTATAATGCAGGAGAGAGCGGTATCTACACGCTGGGCTATTCACGTCGCACGAATCGCCCTGGTATTTGGCAGACAGAGCCATATATTACCTATGAAGACTATTATACCCGCAAGATAGGTAGCACCGACATTAAGCCTGAGTTTATCCACAGCGTGGAGATCAGCTACCGCAATTCTTTTGAGGATGGACATAGTGTGGCAGCCTCCGCCTTCTACCGCTATCGTACTGATGTGGTGGACTGGGTACGTGAGGCTTACGAGCCTGGTGTGACTCTCGACCGCAATGTGAATGCCGGTAATCAGGATGAGCGTGGCTTCGAGTTTAGTGGTGTCCTGAAAGCATCCGACTGGTACACCACTACCCTCAACGGAAGCATTTATCAGTACGACTTCGATGCCAAGTATCCTGGCACTACCGATGCTGAGGGTTTTACCTTCCAGTTGGGATGGATCAATGCCCTTTCCTTCGGAGCCAATAGTAAGTTGCAGCTCGATGGCCACTGGATCGGTCCTAAGAGTTTGACGCAAGGTAAGGAGCACGGCTATGTGTACTTCAATCTGGCTTACCGCCAGACATTCGCTAAGGGCAAGCTCTCTCTCACGGCTGTGGCCAATGATATCTTCCACACCGCGAGATACTATAACCGTCGTATGAACGATACCCTGCGCTCAGAGACTTGGGTGCGCCCGAAGTATCCTAATATCCTCGTTTCCTTGAGCTATAGTTTCAATGCCGGTGGTAAGCACAACAACAATACCAGCAGTGGTGCGTTGTTTGAGGGTAGTAACTTCTAATAAATTGAGAAATAAAATTGATAATTATCGCGTGTAGCCGATAATCAACGGAGTTAAATGAGATTACTTGATGATTGAAGATTTAAAAGTATTATATCGCGATTATACCGGTCACGAGCCCGAGCAGGTGGATGAAATGCCAGCCTCTGGCTCCGACCGTAGGTATTTCCGTCTGCATGGTGACCCTACGCTGATAGGTGTCTGCGGAGAGTCCGAGGCCGAGAATAGGGCATTTTTATATATGGCGCATCACTTTAGAAGCAAAGGGTTGCCCGTACCTCAAGTAGTGGCACAGAGTGAAGATGGGATGTGCTATCTGCAAGAAGACCTAGGCGACACCCTACTCTTCAAAGCCATTGAGAAAGGTCGTCTGACGCACGTATTTAGCGAGGAGGAGAAGACCTTGCTTAAAAAGACCATCCGTCTGCTACCCGATGTACAGTTCCTTGGTGCTGATGGCATGGACTTCAGCGTTTGCTACCCACAAGCCGAGTTCAATAGGCGAAGCATCCTCTGGGACCTTAATTATTTCAAATACTGCTTCTTGAAAGCCACCGGCATGGTGTTCCAGGAAGACCGATTGGAAGACGATTTTGAGAAGATGGCAGATATGCTCCTGCGCAGTTCATCGGCTACTTTCATGTACCGCGATTTCCAGAGCCGCAACGTGATGGTAAAGGATGACGAGCCATGGCTGATCGACTTCCAAGGCGGGCGCAAGGGCCCATTTTACTACGATGTAGCCTCCTTCCTATGGCAGGCTAAGGCCAATTATCCAGAAAGCCTCCGTCAGGAACTGCTGGAAGAATACCTGAAGGGTCTGCGAAAATACCAGCCGATAGACGAGAAATACTTCTACGCCCAGCTGC
>JAEEGH010023102.1_pt1 | contig 12683 bp, 11 predicted proteins | sample 9134181 | NCBI WGS metagenome assembly JAEEGH01 (sample SAMN16246544, study PRJNA631951) | gut metagenome | biome: gut microbiome; feature: rumen; material: DP-attached | host: Bos | place: Iran: Karaj | collected 2018-10 | reverse complement strand
ATAGTTACAAATGCTATTAAGTATACAGAAGTGGGAAGCGTCACCATCGATATTACTTATAAGAACATAGAGGCTGAAAGTCCGGAAGAGGCTTATGAAGAAAACAAGATCCTTTTGGAAGTAAAAGTAACTGACACAGGTATTGGTATCAGAGAAGAAGACATCGATAAACTCTCAGGAGCTTTCGAAAGAATTGATGAAAAGAGAAACAGAACAATAGAAGGTTCAGGTCTTGGAATAAATATTGTGAACAGTCTCTTATCACTTATGGATTCCAAACTGGAGGTTAAAAGCCAGTATGGAAAAGGATCCGAATTTTCTTTTGCCATAGTTCAAAAAGTAGTAGACGCGGAACCTATTGGTAATTTCAGTGAAGCCTATAACGAGGCGGTCAAGGATGCGCATGATTACCATGAAACCTTCCACGCGCCTGATGCCAAGATTCTTGTTGTTGATGACACAAAAACTAATCTCACTGTTGTAGAGGGATTATTAAAGAAGACGCAGATAGTTGTTGATACTGCAACCAGTGGAATGGAAGCCCTTGATCTGGTAACTAAAAACAGATATGACATTATCTTTTTGGATCACAGAATGCCTGAAATGGATGGTATCCAGACCTTCCACGCGATGGAGGAACTTAGCGGGAACCTCAATAAGAAGACGCCTGTAATTGCGCTTACGGCCAATGCTGTATCCGGATCCAGAGAGATGTATTTCAAGGAAGGCTTCACCAACTACATGTCCAAGCCTGTAGATCCTATCAAACTTGAAGATATGATAATGAGTTATCTGCCGTCCTTTAAGGTCTCAAGACCCGGTGACAAAGACTTTGTTTCGAACGAGGAAGAAGAAAAAGAGACAGATAAAGAGGCTATGCAGGATATCCTGAAGGTTAGCGGCGTAGATATAGAAACAGCTATTGCAAGGTGCGGCTCTCCTGATGTTGCATTAGAAGTAATGAAAGATTTTAAACTTGCAATTGATGAAAGATCCCGTCTTATTGAGAAATATGAGGCTGAGGGAAATATCAAGAATTATACGATCTATGTCCATGGCCTTAAGAGCTCGGCCCGTGCAATAGGAGCCATAGATCTGGCTGACCAGGCTGAGTACCTTGAACAGTGCGGAAATGATGAAAATGTGGAGGAAATAAAGAAACTGACTCCGGAACTTTTAGAGTTGTATAGGAGTTATAATACAAAACTTTCGTCTCTTACCCAGGAAGAAGATAATGATAAGCCTGAAATAGATGCCTCTGAGCTTGAGAGCGCATATGCTTCCATAAAAGAATTTGTTTCTGCATCATATTTTGACAGTGCTGACGACATAATGAAGATGCTTGAAGACTACCGCATTCCACAGGAGTATGCTTCAAAACATAGCGAAATTAAGCGCCTTATGGGAGCGGTTGACAGAGATGGGCTTTTGAATATACTGTAATAGAAAGCGGAAAATCGAAAGGAACTGATATGGAAAAGAAAGTATTCCTGATTGGACATACCAAGAGTTTCATGGTTAATGCCATTGTTGTAGGTCTTCAGAAAGAAGACTATGAAGTTATAAGTGTTGCGCCATATGAAAGAGCAATAAAGGAAGTAGAAGATAAACCAAGTATATATCTTCTGTACCTTGGCGACATGACCATGGACGACGTGAACCTTTTCAAATATCTTAATGAAGCTATTGATACTGAGCGTTTCATGCTTTATCTTATCGGAAACAGAGATGAGCTGACTCTTGCTCTTAATTATATCGCCAAAGAGAAGGTTCAGGAGACATATCTTAGACCTTTGGATGTAAAGCTTCTTGCGGAACATCTTGACTCTGTGGTAGAATACAGCGCAGTTGATGAGAGTTTAAGAAAAAAGATTCTTATTATAGATGATGACGGTACCATGCTCAGAATGATGAAGACATGGCTGTCAGTCAAGTATCATGTTTACATGGCAAGCTCAGGTAAGATCGCACTTTCTTTCCTGGCACAAAATCCTGTGGATCTTATTCTTCTGGATTATGAAATGCCGGTTATGAGTGGACCTGAGGTGCTCAAAGAGATCAGGGGTAATTCAAAACTTAAACACACTCCTGTTATTTTCCTTACAGCAAAAGATGATAAGGAAAGCGTTATGAAGGTAATCAATCTCAAACCTGAGAAATACCTTCTTAAGTCTATGCCTAAAGAAAAGCTTACAGGTGCTATCGACGACTTCTTGCGAAGCCGTAAATGATAAATAACAAAAAAGGAAATGATCAAATGATATCAAAGCTTATTGACAGAATTGAAAAGACAGCTGCACCAATTGTTGTGGGACTTGACCCCAAACTTAATTTCGTTCCTGACAGTATCAAAAACAGATGTTTTGAGGAAAAAGGAGAAAATTTAGAAGGGGCTGCAGAGGCTTTTTGGCAGTTCAACAAAGAGATCATCGATAACATTTATGATCTGGTTCCGGCAGTTAAACCTCAGATTGCAATGTATGAGGAACTTGGACTTCCCGGACTTGTTACATTTAAGAAAACTGTAGATTACTGTAAGGAGAAAGGTCTTTTAGTAATTGGCGATATAAAAAGAGGAGATATTGGCTCCACATCAGAGGCTTACGCTGTTGGCCATCTTGGCTCAGTCAAGATTGGTGACAAGGTATTTAGAGGATTTGACGAAGATTTTGCTACCGTTAATCCCTATCTTGGTTCCGACGGTGTGAAGCCTTTTATTTCGGTCTGCAATACTGAAGACAGAGGTATATTTGTACTTGTAAAGACATCAAATCCTTCAAGCGGAGAGTTCCAGGACAGGATAATTGATGGAAGACCTTTGTATGAGCTTGTTGGAGAACAGGTTGAAAAATGGGGACTTGATTCAATGGATGGTTCATACAGTAATGTTGGAGCAGTAGTTGGCGCTACATATCCTGAGCAGGGCAAAGTTTTAAGAGAGATCATGCCTCATGCCTATATTCTTGTTCCCGGTTATGGTGCTCAGGGCGGAAAAGGAAAAGATCTTGTTCATTTCTTTAATAAAGATGGCCTTGGCGCTATTGTAAACTCATCACGAGGAATTATTGCTGCCTGGAAGAGCGAAAACTATCAGCAGTTTAATGATGGTAAGGTTGGAGAAGCCGCAAGAGCAGCTGTTCTTGATATGAAAAAAGATATTGCTGATGCGCTTGCAAACAGATAAATTGCAAATTGTGCATACAGTACTTAGGTGTTATAATCTACTAGTGATTTTTGTAATCTTAAAATGTTGCTCAAAGGAGACCAGGGTATGGAAAGATACAAAGAAGAGTTCATAGAATTCATGGTTGACAGTAATGTTCTTAAGTTCGGAGAGTTCACTTTGAAAAGTGGACGTAAGTCACCATTTTTTATGAATGCCGGCGCTTATGTAACCGGATCTCAGCTTAAAAAGCTTGGTAACTACTATGCCAAAGCTATTCATGATACATTCGGACTTGAGTTCGATGTTCTTTTTGGACCTGCATATAAGGGTATTCCACTTGCTGTTGCCACAAGCATGGCGATCAGTGAACTTTATGGAAGAGAGATCAGATATTGTTCCAATAGAAAGGAAATCAAGGACCACGGCGATAAGGGAATTCTTTTAGGCTCTAAGCTTAGAGATGGAGACAGAGTTCTTATCATCGAGGACGTTACAACATCAGGAAAGTCAATTGAAGAGACTGTACCGATCATTCAGGAACAGGCAGATTGTGATATTGTTGGCCTTATGGTATCTCTTAACAGACAGGAGAAAGGCCAGGATACTGACGCAAGTGCTCTTGATGAGATAAAAGAGAGATATGGCTTCAGTGCATCTTCTATTGTTAAGATGGAGGATGTTGTAAGCTATCTGTACAACAGACCGATCGATGGTGAAGTTGTTATCACAAAAGATATCAAGAAAGCTATTGATGAGTATTATGCAGAGTACGGTGCAAAATAATCTTTGCAGCGTGCAGGCAATATGAGGAGGGTTAAATGGACGAACATACATATAAGGTACTTGGAGGCACAGGGGCACTTAACATAGCCTTTGGCATAATTTCCATTATTGCGGGGATTGCAGTCGGGGTGCTTCTTATTATAAGTGGAGCTAAGCTCCTTGGAAGCAGAAAGAGAGTTATTATTTAAGCATCAAATGGGTAAAAAGAGTTCTTTTCGATTAAAGATTAAAAAACTTGAGCCGGTCAGAGACAGGTATATGTTTACAGATAATAGACATCCTGAGAAGGGGATAATGTCTACTGTTCTTGGTGTACTCTCTGTGACCGCGCTTTCTCTTTCGGTTTATTTTTCATATGTAAATGGTGGGCAGGCTATTATGAGATACGCCGCAGCGGCTTTTGTTGCGGCGATATTTTCATGTATAGGGCTGGTGCTTGGTATCAGATCCAGATTTGAAAAAGACATTTTTAAACTGTTTCCAAATCTTGGAATAGCACTAAACCTAGTAGCCTTCCTTTTTGTTGTGTTTATTTTAGTTTTAGGATTGGGATAAAGAATGAGTGAGGAACTTTATTACGAATTTACAACTGACAGCGAAATGATCGGTGAAAGATATCAGCTTGCAGTTTCAAGAATAAAAGAAATAAAAAATGAAGAACTTGGCATGCCGGAATTTGACGAGTATTTCAGGTTTGTATCAGGCTTTATTGAGATAATGGATGATACGCTGAAGTGGTCGATTGACGGAGGCCTTGAGAAAGACTCTATAGAAGAGCTTGGAAAAAGAAACAAAGCTCTTTATGAGGATATTCTCCCTGAGCATTATGACAGTTCTTTTGGAAATCCTGAGGTAGCTGTTAAAAAACTTGGAGAAGACTTTGGAAAGATATTATCCAGTCTTTACTTTGAAATCCGCTCGATGATTCCAAGCGCGTTTGAGCATAACCTGTTTGATATGGTCATAAGAGCCGAGCTGTTTTTGGAAGTATATGGAGCTTTTTCTTCTGCCTCTGAGGCAGGAAAGCTTCCTGAATATGAAGCTATCAGACAGATAATGTACTGGTTTTACAGTGATTATGCTGAGGAAGAAAGGTGCATAAGATTTGCGCAGATGGTGGCTCCTGAGTCAGATTTTGCAAGAGACATCATTATGGAAAGTGATCTTACTGATCTTCGTTATTTATATAAATTCGGAGAGTATATTACAGACAATGAGCTTAAGACTGCAGAGCATCTGAATACTCTTTCGCAGGAAGAAATTGATAAGCTTGCAACTACTTATACAGAAGGGTATCGCATAGGCTTTGCCATGACAGGCAAGGATATTTCTATAAAGAAGACTGCGGCTATTGTTTATGAGCTTGGTTTTGAAAGAATTGTAAAAAAAGCTGTTTCCAATTTTAAAGAAATTGGTCTTAAGTCCAGTATTTATAGAGCGAACATGTCAGTATTTACAATGCTTGGAAGCGCAAGGAGATCTGGATATACAGGAGCAGTTCCCAATAAGCAGTTTGACTATGACCATAAAGATGACGATGCTCTTTATCTTGATGGAGCGCTTGCTACCAGAAGGCTTGAGGCCATGAGAGCTGCAGGTGAAAAGTATAAAAAGGAAGCAAAGCTTTTTGGAGGCCCTGCCGTTATTGAGACCTTTGGAGAAAAGCCCTTTGCACCTATTCCTAAAAAGGATGCTGTTCATTACAGCGATACTCAGAAAAAGCTTTTAAGTGATTATAAGATCCAGAACAGCCTGATCATGAATGAGTACATAATAGGAAAGGAAAGAAGCTTTACTATCATTGCTTTCCCTGTTCCCGAGATTGGACCAAAGTTCCCTGAGATCTTTAATGAAGTTGTTAAGATAAATACACTTGATTACAAGCTGTATCAGAATATCCAGCAGAAGATCATAGATGCGCTTGATGAAGCTGTTTACGTTGAAGTTAAGGGCATGAACGGCAACAGGACAGATATGAAGGTCATGCTTCATGAGTTAAAAGACAAGGCTCATGAGACCAACTTCGAAAACTGTGTTGCTGACGTCAATATCCCTGTCGGAGAGGTGTTTACATCGCCTGTTCTCAAGGGAACCAATGGAACACTCCACGTATCGGGAGTTTATCTGGAGGGACTTTTCTTTAAGAATCTTGAGATCATTTTCGAAGATGGATGTATAAAAGATTATAATTGTTCAAACTTTGAATCCGATGAAGAGAACAAAAAGTATATTAGTGACAATATTCTTTTTAATCATAAGACTCTTCCCATTGGAGAGTTTGCCATCGGAACTAATACAACTGCATACCAAATCGCGAGGGACTATTCTATAGCGGATAAGTTACCAATCCTTATAGCTGAAAAGACGGGACCTCATTTTGCCGTAGGTGATACATGTTATTCCCATGAAGAAGACAATATCACTTACAACCCAGATGGAAAGAGCATTATAGCAAGAGATAACGAGATCTCTTTGAATAGAAAGACTGATCCGGATAAAGCTTACTTTAGCTGTCATACTGATATAACAATTCCATATGATGAACTTGGAGAGATCAGGGCAGTAAAAGAAAACGGAGAAGGAATCGTTATCATTTCGAACGGAGAATTCGTTCTTCCGGGTACTGAAGAGCTCAATATACCAATTAAGGGTTAAAAAGGAAAATGTAGCACAATATATTGTGTTATGTTATAGTAAACAAAAAAATATCATTTTGTTTACTGGATATATAAAAGACAAAATGGAGGATTTATATGGCACAAGTTGGAATTGTAATGGGTAGTGACTCAGACATGCCGGTAATGGCAAAGGCAGCAGATATTCTCGAAGAACTCGGAATATCTTATGAGATGCGTATCATCTCAGCACACAGAGAACCTGATGAATTCTTTGAGTATGCTAAGACTGCTGAAGAAAAGGGCTTTAAGGTAATCATTGCAGGAGCAGGAATGGCAGCACACCTTCCGGGTATGTGCGCAGCAATTTTTCCAATGCCTGTTATAGGAATACCTATGCATACAACTTCACTTGGAGGCCGTGATTCTCTATATAGCATTGTTCAGATGCCAACAGGAATCCCTGTAGCTACAGTTGCTATAAATGGCGGCGCTAACGCAGGAATACTTGCAGCCAAGATTTTGGCTACATCAGATTCAGAACTTCTTAATAAATTGAAAGCATATACATCTTCACTGAAGGACAGCGTTGTAAAAAAAGATGAGCATCTTCAGGAAGTAGGTTATAAGAATTACTAATTTATTTTTACAGATAAAATTATAGAAAAAGAGGAGTTTTATTATGGCACTGGATTACAAGAAAGCTGGCGTTGACATCGAGGCAGGTTACAAGTCTGTGGAGCTTATGAAGGCTTATGTTAAGGAGACTATGAGACCTGAGGTACTTGGAGGACTTGGCGGGTTCTCAGGAGCATTTTCCTTAAAAGATATAAAGAACATGGAAGATCCGGTTCTTTTATCAGGAACAGATGGAGTTGGTACCAAGATCAAACTTGCTTTTCTTTTAGATAAACATGACACAATAGGAATTGATGCAGTAGCAATGTGCGTTAATGACGTTGCCTGTGCAGGCGGCGAGCCACTGTTTTTCCTTGACTATATAGCTTGTGGCAAAAATATTCCTGAGAAGATCGCTGCAATTGTTAAGGGCGTTGCAGAAGGATGCAAACAGTCTGATGCAGCACTTATCGGTGGTGAGACAGCAGAGCATCCGGGACTTATGCCGGAAGATGAGTACGACGTAGCAGGATTTGCTGTTGGTGTTGTTGATCGTAAGGATATGATCGACGGAAGCAGCATTAAAGCAGGTGATACACTTATCGGAGTAGCATCAAGCGGAGTACATAGCAACGGTTTTTCACTTGTTCGTAAGGTTTTTGATATGACAAAGGAAAGCCTTGATACTTATTATGATGAGCTCGGCGCAACCCTTGGAGAGACTTTATTAACTCCTACAAGAATCTATGTAAAGATGATGAAGTCCATCAAGAATGCCGGAGTTAAAGTCAAGGGCTGCAGTCATATTACAGGTGGCGGATTCTATGAGAATATTCCAAGAATGCTTCCTGAAGGCATAACAGCAGTTGTTAAAAAGGACAGCTATGATATTCCTCCTATTTTCACACTTATGCAGAAAAAGGGCGGAATTGAAGAGCAGATGATGTACAACACATACAACATGGGACTTGGTATGGTACTTGCAGTTGATCCAAGCGATGTAGAAAAGACTCTCAAAGCTATTGAAGCTTCAGGAGATAAAGCTTGGGTTGTAGGTGAGACCAAGGCCGGCGAGAGAAAAGTTGAACTTGTATAACAAATAAGAGTGTGGTGGAGTACATATGAAAATTGCAGTCATGGTATCCGGAGGAGGTACCAATTTACAGGCGATCATCGACGGGATAGCTGAGGGAAAGATCACAAATACGGAAATTTGCCTTGTGTATAGCAACAACCCCAATGCTTATGCCATAGAGAGGGCAAAAAAAGCAGGTATCCCTTACGTTGTAAAGAGCCCTAAGGAGTTCGAAAACAGAGCGGAGTTTAATGAAGCTCTTTTGCAGATATTAAAGGATGCTGAGCCGGATCTTATTGTCCTTGCAGGCTGCCTTGTTGTTATTCCTGAGATTGTTGTAAAAGAGTTTAAGAACAGGATCATCAATATACATCCGTCACTTATTCCGTCTTTTTGTGGAACAGGGTACTATGGACTTAAGGTTCATGAGAAGGTCCTTGAGAGAGGCGTGAAGGTTTCAGGTGCTACCGTGCATTTTGTGGATGAAGGAACGGACACGGGACCAATTATTTTGCAGAAGGCAGTTTATGTGAGAGATGATGATACTCCGCAGTCACTGCAGAGACGCATAATGGAACAGGCTGAATGGAAGATAATGCCTCTTGCTATTGACCTTATTGCTAATAACAGGGTTAAGGTTGCAGACGGCAAAGTCATTATTGAAGGGTATGAGGAGAGTATTTTAGGATGAAGGTTTTGATTGTTGGTGGAGGCGGAAGAGAGCACGCTATAGCAGAAGCTGTTTCAAGAAGCTCTCAGGTTGATAAGATTTATTGTGCGCCTGGAAATGGCGGTATTGCGGAGCTCGCAGAGTGCGTTCCTATCACTCCAATGGAGTTTGACAAGCTTGTAGCTTTTGCTAAGGAAAAAGAGATCGATCTCACTGTTATCGGTATGGATGATCCTTTGGTTGGCGGTATTGTTGATGCTTTTGAAGCAGAAGGCTTAAGAGTATTTGGACCAAGGAAAAATGCAGCTATCCTTGAGGGAAGTAAAGCTTTTTCAAAAGACCTCATGAAGAAGTATGGTATCCCTACTGCTGCATATGAGACTTTTGACGACCCTCAAAAAGCTATTGAGTACCTTAAGAATGCGAAGTTTCCTATTGTTCTTAAAGCTGATGGCCTTGCACTTGGAAAGGGCGTTCTTATCTGCCAGAATTATGAAGAGGCAGAGGCTGGCGTAAAAGAGATCATGCAGGATAAGAAATTCGGAGATGCCGGAAATCATATGGTCATCGAAGAATTCATGACAGGAAGAGAGGTATCAGTCCTTTCATTTGTTGATGGAAAGACTTATAAGCTTATGTCATCTGCGCAGGATCATAAGAGAGCAGGAGATGGCGATACAGGTTTAAATACCGGTGGAATGGGCAATTTTTCTCCAAGCCCTTTCTATACAGAAGAGGTTGATAAATTCTGCCGTGAGCATATATATGGCAAGACTGTAGAGGCTATGGCCAGCGAAGGAAGAGAGTTCAAGGGAGTTATTTTCTTTGGGCTTATGCTCACAGAGGATGGACCAAAGGTTTTGGAGTATAATGCAAGATTTGGAGACCCTGAAGCTCAGGTGGTGCTTCCTAGACTTAAAACTGATATAATAGATGTGTTTAATGCATGTATTGATGGTAAACTTTCTGAAACAGACCTTGAATTTGAGGATAAAGCTGCAGTATGTGTTGTCCTTGCAAGCGAAGGATATCCTGTCAGCTATGAGAAAGGAAAGCTTATCACCGGCCTTGAGAATTTCAAGGGTAAAGAAGGCTACTACTGCTTCCATGCAGGAACCAAAGCTACTTCAGAGGGGATAGTCACAAACGGTGGAAGAGTTCTTGGCATAACAGCTAAGGGCGATACACTTGCAGAGGCCCGTAAAAAGGCTTATGAGGCTACAGAATGGGTTAGCTTTGAAAACAAGTATATGCGTCATGATATTGGAAAGGCTATCGATGACGCGAAGGAGGTAAAATGAAAAACAATAAGGGAAAGAGAATTGGCAACGTACTACTTTCACTGATTGCTTGCGTGGTTATTTTTGCCGGAACTGGTCTTCAGGCTTTTGCCTATACTGAAACAACAGGTACAGTCAGCCAGGATAATGTAAAGGTAAGAGAATCAGCCAGTACTACAGCAACCCAGGTTTCAAGCTTAAAGATTGGGGATACGATTGAAATTGTAGATGAAGCAACAGATGCTTCAGGCTATGTTTGGTACAAGATCAGAGTCAATAAGAGTGAGTATGGATATGTAAGAAGTGATCTTGTTACAAAGAGCGGATCAACAGATAGCAGCGCAGCAACAACTACTACTACATCCACCACTAGCCAGACAAATGCTGCAGCAGCATCACTTCCTGCTACAACAGTGACAGCTACAGATCAGAAGAGTGCTACAGCAGTTGATAACTGTAAGGTTCGTTCAGGTGCGGGCACAGGCTATGATCAGGTAGGAAACCTTACTAAGGGTGATACAGTTACTATTACAGGTGAGGCAACAGGTACAGATAGTAAGACATGGTATCAGATCACTTATGGAGCCAATGCTAAGACAGGCTTTGTAAGAAGCGATCTTGTAAACATTGTAGAGACTGCACCTGCTGAAGCTGAGGTAACAACAGAAAATGCTGAAGGTGAGAACGCTGAAGTCGCTGAAGGCGGCGAGGGAGAAACTACAGAAACTCCTGCTGAGACAGAGGCTCCTGCCGAAGAGACAACAACTCAGGTAGGCGATGGCTCTTTTGAACTTAAGTATGAGGATGATGTCTGGTATCTCTATGATTATGAGAAAGGCCAGAGAGTACAGGTTAAACAGCTTATAGAAGTAGCTGAGTCTGTACCAACTCTTACAAAGCAGGCTAGTACATATAAGACGGTTATGATTGCTCTTGGCATTGCTATAGCAGTACTTGTTGTTGCACTTATCATTCTTGCTCTTAAGCTTAGAGATTCCTTGTATTATGAGGATGAAGACGAAGATGAAGAGTATGATCGCTATTCATCAAGTGACAAGAGAAGAAGAGATGAGGAAGAGGACGAGGATGCGCCTGTAGCCAGAAGAAGAGCAAGAGGTGACGAGGACGAAGAACCTGCTCGCAGATCATTTAGAAGAAATGCGGAAGATTCTTCAAGAAAAGAAAATGAAGGAAGAACAGTTCGTCCTTCAAGAGATGAAAGAGCTACAGATGAGAGATCAGCAAGGGCTGACAGACCATCAAGAAGAAATTCTGATGATGAGAGAACAGTAAGACCTGAAAGAAATTCAGATGACAGAGCTGCCAGAAGAAATGCTGAAGATGACAGACAGGCAAGACGCTCAAGAAGAGATGATAGTGACGAGCGTATGACCAGAAGATCTGAGGAACGTGCATCAAGACGCATCCGTCAGGCACAGGAAGAGGCAGAAGACAGCGTCTCAAGAAGAGATGATGTTCAGGAGGAATCACCTCGTCGCAGAGCAAAGAACTTTATCGGCGATGATGACGATTTCGAGTTTGAGTTCCTTGATCTTGATGATTGATCTTTTAGATTAGAAGATTAGATAATAAAAAAGTCAGAAGACACGAAAATTGTCTTCTGACTTTTTTTATATGATATAGATTAACTTATCTTAATTGTGTACTCTGTTTTTCTAGACTGCTTTGGATCAAGGTGCTGTTCGCAGTATTTCTCAGGAAGCTCACCATCAAAGCCCTTGTTGTCGCAGCGGCCGATCCATGGCTCAAGACATACATATCTTGCTTCAACATTTTCCTTTGACCAAAGACCAAAGCTTGGGAAGCCCTTGCAGTTCATTGTGATATAAGGCTTGCCGTCAGGAGTACATAGGCTGATCTCATCTACCTGGTAATCATCGAAAATGAGTGCGTCCTTATCAAAAAGATGTGCATCGATATCGAGGTATCCATCCTTTAATTCAAGAGTGCTTGGATTTTCAAAGTCAACTTCTCTTGTTTCCTGGATTATAAGAGAATATTTTAAGCTGTTTTTGGAAAACTTAACTTTATAATCAGTTCTCTTTTCATTATCGTAGATAGGGCAGTTAAATGCAGGATGACCGCCGATTGAGTAGTACAAAGGTTCAACTTCTGATGGGTTTTTAACTTCCCACTGAACTTTAATCGTATCGCCATCAAGAACATGAGTAATAACAAGTTCAAAATCAAAGGGGTATTTATTTTTGGTTTCTTTATCTGATCTGAGGACAAAACTAATAGAGTTTTCAGTTTTTGCAAGAAGTTCAAAGTCCATATCTCTGGCAAAACCGTGGGAAGACATTGGATATTCTTTTCCCTTGTACTTAAATACTCCTTTATTTACATTACCAACAATTGGGAAAAGAACCGGTGCATGTCTGTTCCAGAATGCAGGATCTGCCTGCCAAAGCATTTCTCTGTTTCTTCTTTTGTCAAAAATGCTACTGAGTTCTGC
>JAEEGH010023099.1_pt1 | contig 12684 bp, 11 predicted proteins | sample 9134181 | NCBI WGS metagenome assembly JAEEGH01 (sample SAMN16246544, study PRJNA631951) | gut metagenome | biome: gut microbiome; feature: rumen; material: DP-attached | host: Bos | place: Iran: Karaj | collected 2018-10 | reverse complement strand
TACCTTTGCAATCCACTCAAACGCGCGGATGGCGGAATTGGTAGACGCGCTACTCTCAGGAGGTAGTGTCCGAAAGGACGTGTCAGTTCGACTCTGATTTCGCGCACAGGCCCGGGAACGCAAGTCCCCGGGCTTTTTGTATGTCCTTCTGCTCGCGCTGGCCTGTTGGTCTGACCTGTCAGCGAGGTAACTCCCCAAAACTTTCCAAGTGAATGAACCTTTATATTTCGCTGTGTCAGAGATAATTCCTATCTTTGCCGAAATTTTTGCCAATTGACTGTAATATGAAAAGAATCAACTGTTTCCTTCTTGCTATCCTTTCCGTACTGTTGATGAGCTGCAATCGGGAGTATCTTCCCGATACGGAGCAGCCGGTCAAGAGCATCGTCATCCTGTCTGATAACGATGTGCATTGTTCCATTGACGGTTATGCGCGGCTGGCGGGCCTTTATGATGCCATTGCGGCCAGCGATACGGCCTGGGCCGCCACGGTCAGTTGCGGGGACTACCTGCAAGGAGGCAATGCGGGGGCTCTTTCCCGTGGACAGTATATCGTAGATGTGATGAAGGCAGTGGGGTTCGACGCTGTCACCCTGGGGAACCACGAATTCGACTATGGGATGGACCGTATGCAGGAGCTTGTGCCACAGATCGGCGCTCCGGTCCTCTGTGCCAATCTCTATAAGTCTGGTTCCTCCACGCCTTGCTTCCCGTCCTATACGATCCGGACCTATGGGACGCGCAGCGTTGCTTTCGTCGGCGTCACTACGCCGGAGTCCATGATCGGCGAGAGCTACTCTTTCTACGACAACGACGGCAATCAGACCTATGATCTCCGTACCGACGATGTCTGCCGTCTGGTGCAGGCCGCCGTTGATGAAGCACGCGGCAAAGGCGCCGACTACGTCATCATTCTCGCGCACCTGGGTGAGGAGCAGCCAGCCCTGGGAATCACTTCCCATCAGCTCATCGCCGCCACCCGCGGTATCGATGCGGTGCTGGACGGTCATTCCCATTCCGTCATCCCGGGCGATCTGGTTCCGAACCTGGACGGCAAACTTATCCCCGTCTCCCAGACCGGCACGCAGTTCGCCAATGTGGGCAAGCTCGTGATTTCCACCGACGGCCGCATCAGCACCTCGCTCGTGCCCGTCGAGGACATCCCCTATGAGAGAGCCAGCGTGAGCGCGGCCATCGACAGAGTACATCAGGCCCTGGATGAGGTGACGGCCCGGAAGGTCGCCTACAGCGATTTTGACCTGATCATGCGGGACGCCGAAGGCAACCGGCTGATCCGCCGAGGCGAGACCAATCTGGCCGACCTCCTGACCGATGCGGTCCGCGATGTGATGCAGGCTCAGATCGGCCTTTTCAACGGCGGCGGCTTCCGCAACGGCATTTCGGCCGGCACCATCACCTATGGCGACATTGTCAATGCCCAGCCGTTTGACGACCACCTGTCCAAATTCGAGGCCACCGGCGCACAGATCCTGTCCATGCTGGAGCGCTGCACCTCAAATCTTCCGTCGGAGGAAGGGCAGTTCCCCCAGGTCTCCGGCCTCCGTTATACGGTCCATCAGCTGAGCGATACCGTGAGCGACGTGGCCGTGCTTGATGAGTCTACCGGCAATTGGATCCCTCTTGATCCCGCCGGATACTATACCATCGCCTCCTCGGATTACTATGCGCGCGGCGGTTTCTACGATACCCTAAAAGACTGTAAACAACTCATTTACAGCACCGGCCTCGTCCGTGACGCCCTCTCTGACTACATGGAGACCAACCTGGGCGGCGTCATCCCCGCCATCTACGCCCAGCCGCAGGGACGTATTACCGTTCTGGACGATTAAGGCCGGATTTCGGCTGGTGCGGCTATCGGTTGTCGCGGTTATCCTGGCGGTCGGGTACGCGAAGGCCAGAAGCACTTTGGATGTACAAGATGTGATTTCATGCCGCATACCTTGTACGTCCAATCTCCTCCACAATCGTATGGGACGAGCATTCGCTGTTCAAGGTCATTCACATAAAAACACACCTTGTACGCCGAACGACCATTATTGGTGCAGTTCCCGCCCTCCCGGCGCAGGTGTAAAGAATTCTGGTGCTGGTATCACATTCTTTTGGAGCAGGTGCCCCGGGGGCGTTGGCGCAGGTAAGACTTTAGGGTGATGACCTGCGCCGCCGTAGCGCATAGAAGCCCGTTTTGCGGCGCAGATCCCCATGGAAAAACCACACCTGCGCCAACAATACCCTACACCTGCGCCAGCGTTGGAATGAACTGATGATGATGCCGCAGGTGGTGCCAGGTTTACCAATAGGGTTGGGTCAATTCGGAGGCCCTTGGCCGACGGAGAGGGTGTCGGGGGAGGCTTCCCCCGTGAATAAAATGGAAGTGGTTGACTGCAGCAGTCAATTCGGAGGCCCTTGGCCGACGGAGGGGGTGCCGGGGGAGACTTCCCCCGTAAATAAAATGGAGATGGACTGTTTCCAGTCCATCTCCAGTAGCCCCACGAGGAATCGAACCTCGATTTAAAGTTTAGGAAACTTCCGTTCTATCCGTTGAACTATGAGGCCGCGACGGCCGGAAGGTACCGGTGTGAAATGACGGCGTCATCGAAAGCCGGAAGGTGCCGGTGCATGACGACGGCCGGAAAGTGCCGGTGCGAGACAGCGGCCGGAAGGTTCCGGCGCGAGATTACTCTGCGCTCTTGACGATGATCTGACGACCGCGGTAGTAGCCGCACTCGGGGCAGACACGGTGATAGATCACGGTGGCGCCGCAGTTCGGGCAGACGCTGAGGGTGGGAACCGCAGCGTGGTCGTGCGTTCTTCTCTTGTCTCTCCGCTGCTTGGAGAGTTTGTGTTTCGGATGTGCCATAATTACTTATCTTTATTTTGTTTATTTTCCGTCAAAAAGTCCTTTCAGCGCTGCGAACGGGCTGTTCGTTTCACCAGCCTCCTCGTCCGAGCGCTCCTGACCCAGAAATCTGACCGTGTCGGGGTTGCATTCCCCGTCCGCATGGACCCGCTGCATCGGGAGAGACAGGCATACGTAATCGTAGATGGCCTGGCTCAGGTCCAGCTCGGTGTCCACGACGCTCACCAGCAGGATTTCGCGGGATCCCTCCCGCATTTCCTCCTCCGCAATCGTCTCCTCGCCGAACTTCACGCTGAAAGCGGGGTGGGCCTCCACCGGAAGCACCAAGTCTTCCAGGCAGCGGTCGCAGGCGACCGTCACGGTACCCAGGATGTCCAGGTCAATGCCAATGTAACGTCCTGATTTGACGGCCCTTGCGTCCACATCGACAGCGGCGTCAAGGATTTCTGTGTTGTCAAACTTTTGAAAGAACTCGTTGCCTGCGTGCCAGCGGTAATTCCGCTCGCCTGCAGCCCATCCATTCAGGGGAATGATGTAATCCATCGCCTAAAAACAGATTAAGGGTTGCAAAGGTACAAATAATTTTCCGAAAATCAATCTTCTGTGCCAGAATTTCTCTTCCGGGCCAGCGGATCGAGCATAATCTTGCGCATCCGCATGTGGTTCGGCGTGATTTCCACGAGCTCGTCCTCCTGGATATACTCGAGGGCTTCCTCCAGGGAGAACTTGACGGCCGGGGGCAGGACGACTTTCTCGTCGGAGCCCGAAGCGCGCATGTTCGTGAGTTTCTTGGTCTTGCAGATATTGATGTTCAGGTCGCGTTCGCGGGTGTGCTCGCCCACAACCATACCGCAATAGACCTCCTCGCCGGGCTCGATGAAGAACCGGCCGCGGTCAAGCAGCTTGTTCATCGAATAGGCCACGGCTTCACCCGTCTCCAGCGACACCAGGGAACCGTTGATGCGCATTTCAATATCGCCCTTGTACGGCTGGTAATCCTTGAAACGGTGTGCGACGACGGCCTCGCCCTGGGTGGCGGTCAATAAGTTGGACCGCAGGCCCATCAGGCCGCGGGTCGGAATCTCGAACTCCAGCAGCGTCCGGTCGCCGCGCGGTTCCATCCGCACGAGGGCGGCCTTGCGGCGGGTGGACAGCTCGATGGCCGCGCCGACAAACTGCTCGGGAACCTCGATGGAGAGTTCCTCGATCGGCTCGCAGCGCTGTCCGCCGATGGTCTTGTCCAGCACCTTGGGCTGGCCCACCTGCAGTTCGAAGCCTTCCCGGCGCATCGTCTCGATGAGCACCGACAGATGCAGGACACCGCGGCCGTAGACCACGAAAGAATCGGCATTCAGGCCCGGCTTGACGCGGAGAGCGAGATTCTTTTCGAGCTCCTTCTCCAGGCGCTCCTTGATATGGCGGGAAGTCACGAACTTGCCGTCCTTGCCGAAGAACGGGGAGTTGTTGATCATGAAAAGCATCGACATCGTCGGCTCATCGACGGCAATCGGCGGGAGGGCCTCCGGATTCTCGAAGTCCGCGATGGTGTCGCCGATTTCGAACCCGTCGATGCCCACCAGCGCGCAGATGTCGCCGCACTGGACCTCATCGACATTGGCCTTGCCCAGGCCCTCGAAGACCATGACCTGCTTGATCTTGGACTTCTCCACGATGTCGTAGCGCTTGCACAGGGACACCGGCATGCCGGTCTTCAATGTGCCACGGGTGACGCGCCCGACGGCGATGCGGCCCACGTACGGAGAGTATTCCAGGGAGGACACGAGCATCTGCGGCGTACCCTCGACCACCGCCGGAGCGGGGATTTCCTCGAGGATGGTGTCCAGCAGGGCGGTGATGTCGCCGGTCTGCTTCTTCCAGTCGTAGGACATCCAGCCTTGCTTCGCGGAGCCGTAGATGGTCTTGAAATCCAGCTGGTCTTCGGTGGCGCCGAGGTTGAACATGAGTTCGAAAACCTCTTCCTGCACCTCGTCGGGACGGCAGTTGGGCTTGTCCACCTTGTTGATGACGACAATGGGCTTCTTGCCCATGTCCAGGGCCTTGTTCAGCACGAACCGGGTCTGGGGCATGCAGCCCTCGAACGCGTCCACCAGCAGGAGGACGCCGTCCGCCATGTTGAGAACACGTTCCACCTCGCCGCCGAAATCGCTGTGGCCGGGCGTGTCGATGATGTTGATTTTCACGCCTTTATACGTCACGGACACATTCTTCGCGAGAATGGTGATGCCGCGCTCGCGCTCCAGGTCGTTGTTGTCCAGGATGAGGTTCCCGAGGTCCTCGGGCTTGCGCACGAGATTGGCCTGGTAGATCATCCGGTCCACGAGCGTCGTCTTGCCGTGGTCGACGTGGGCGATGATGGCGATGTTTCTGATGTCTTGCATATACTGACTAACCTTCTTCTTAAAAACTTGCAAAGTTAACACATTTTCTTCCGAAAATCACTATATTTGTCCGAATATTGATTCGCCTATGCTACCTTTCAATGAGCGTTTCCGCGCTTTTCTCGGCAGAATGCTGTCCGTCACCCTGGGTATCGTGATCACGTTCACGGCGCAGGGGATCCTCGACAGGCAGCGGGATAAGCGTGCCGTCCGGTCGGCCCTGGAACTGGTGCGGACGGAACTGGCCTCGAACCTGGAGGACATCGGAATCCTTTCCGAATACTTCCGGCAGGAACAGGCCTCGGCCAAATACCTTGCGGACCACGAGGCGGATCTGGGCAAATGCCCGGCGGACTCCGTCAATTATCACGTCGGTATCGTCAATGCCGATGTATCCGTCGCCTTCAGCCATGACGCCCTGGAGCTCCTGAAGATGTCCTCCCTGTTCCCGAAGATCAAGGACAACGAGCTGTCCATGAAGGTCATCCGCGCCTATGACGCTTGCGAACTCATGGCATCGAATGTCAATCGGCACATCTCCGCGCGGGATTCCTCCCCGAAGGGAGCCGTGCAATGGCTGAATACGCTTCATTATGACATCTCCGAGTTCATCACGAACCCTGACGATGTCCAGGACGCCGTGAAAGCGATTGACGTCTTTCTGCTTCAATGAAAAACTTATAAGACACTGATATTATGAACAATCCTACCAAATCCAAATCCAAAGTCATCATCATCCCCAATCCTCCGCAGAACGCATCCAAGCAGGAGGAAGCTGTCCAGAACAACGTCCCCGTAGAGGCCGCCCCGGCTCCGGCGCAGGCCCCTGCCCAGAAACCTCCGGTGCAGGCCGAAGCGGCGGAAGAATCCGAAGAATAGCCATGAAAAAGTTTTTGCAGATTCTCGGCTTCAGCTTGCTGACAGCCGTGCTTTTCTCGTCCGCCTTCGAGGCGAAGGCGCAGGTCTCCGCGCCCGCCGGCGGTTTCAAGAACGCCTATCTCAGCCAGAACAAGTCCGGCAAGGTCGTCCTGACCTATACGGTATGGGACGAGCAGGTGGGCAAAGGCAATTACGTCCTGGCCTTCTTCTGGGCTTCCTGGTCCGATGAGGCCCGCGAGGAACTCCCTTATATCCAGGCTGTCGCTAAAAAGTACGCAGGCAAAGTGAAGGTCCTCGGCGTCACCTACGGCGACGAAATCCAGGACTCCATGGACGCCATCCCGGAGTGGGGGATTACCTTCCCTTCCTTTGTGTTCGTGGAAGATGCCGAACCGGACGGCCGCTTTGACATCGACACCATTCCGACCATTATCCTCTTCGGTCCTGACGGGAATATCGTTGCGCGAGATATGCGTGGAGAGGAAATTGAGAAGGCGGTTGAGGAGGCGGTAGGGAAGCACTGAGTCTTATCGTTTGAGAGGACAGACCTTCATAGGGTGTCCTTTTTTATATAATATTTAAGGTGTATTCAAAAATATATGGGGGGGGGGTGAAAATCTTCCTTTTTACTTGTTTGTTTGGAGATTTTGTTTTATTTTTGCATGTTGAAAGTAGTATCTACCTAAGACATTATTGATTATTAATTTTTTAACGCTATATAAAAATGTTTCGTCGTAACAAACAAACACGGAAGTATCAGGCGCCTAGTGCGAAGGTGACGCACATGGCACTTGAGAGCAATTTCTGCCAGACCATGCGCCTGAACGCCCAGGTGGATGAGTTACAAAACATGAATTCAAGCGTGGCTGCTGACAAGCGGGACACGCCTGAAGATCCGTTCTATTTTGAGTTCTAACCTGGAAAGACTGACAGTTATGAAAAAGCTTTACATTGCGATGGCGGCTCTCGCAGCCGTGACACTGATTTCCTGCGAAAGGGAAAAGTCTTTCGATGACACGCCCCTTGAGAAGAACGAGTTTCGTCTCGCTCTTCATGGTTCCGCTTCCACCAGGTCTGCAGAACTCATGGAGCCTAAGAAATTCACCTTCTTTGCCGGTAAGGACGCGAAGACGGGCGAATCCTTCTATCTGGAAGAGGTCGTTGAGGATCTGAATTATACTGCCCCTGCTACAAAGGGCACTCCCGCGTACACGGAGAATGTCGGCAAGCTGTACCACAATCTCAATGTCGTTGCCAAGGGAGGCGAAAATGATATCACGACCATGTTCTGGGCGATGGACGGCGAGCAGCAGGAAGACGCTGGCTGGCGGTATCGCGGTATGTTCGAATGGGAGCAGGACTCCTATGATTTCTATATGAGCATGCCGGAAGATATGACGAGCAAGGGCGTCTCCAACCTTACTTATGATAATAAAACCATCCGTTTCAAGTACACGGCTCCCGAAAATTCTACTGCTCAGGATCTTCAGGATCTGATTTTCGCTGCCCGTACCATCACGAAGTCGGAGGCTCAGGCGAACCGCGTAAACGGTGTTCCGGTCCTTTTCCATCACGCTCTCACCGGCGTGAAGTTCCGGATTGCCAATAATGACGAATTGGAGCATGGAAAGGAAGGTCGCACCCAGACCTACATCACCAAGGTTACCATTACCGGCTTGAAGGACTCCGGTACTTGCACCATCACCCCAAGAGAGGAGACCAACGGTTATGTCGATGATAGAACCGGTGATTACTCTTCGGGAGATAAAACTTTCACAGATGGCGTTGTTGCTTGGACATATGATGAGTCCACCGACACTTTCAGCCAGGAATTCACCGAGGCCCAGAATCTCACCAAGTATTCGGGCTCGACAACCACTGAAGGGGAAGACGGTACTTCGACGACTACCAGCGGCTCTTTCCAGAACAATGGGAATTATCCGGATTCTTTCTCCAATGCCGGTGCAACCTATAACCTGAACGATGCCGATGCGAGCATGACCTTCTGGTTCATCCCGCAGGCTTTGACCGCGGATGTCAAGATTACCGTCGAATTCCATGTCTGGGCTGGCGATGAGACTGAGGAGACCAAGACGCTCACCCTTAAGCTTGGTGAAAAGGTCCTTGAGAAAGAAGGAACGGATTTGGCCCTTACTAGAGACTGGAAGGCCGGTCAGCTTCGCACGTTCTCCCTCAAGCCCCTTACCGTCGATGTCGATATTCGGGACGAGATGGACGAATATGTCAAGTCTGACGTTTACATCAAGAATACCGGAAACGTCACTGAGTATGTCCGTGTTTACATCATTGCCAACTGGGTCGGTTATCGTATGATAGACGCGGAGAATTATAACAGTTATGAATCCGTTCTGATGGGTTATACCGACGCGGAAGTGGATGAGCATGGTGTCTATGCGAATCATGATGAGGTCGCCCGCTGGAATGACAAGGACTTCACGGGGACAGACGATAATAAAGTATACGAGCCTTGGTATTCTCCTTCCGGTGGCCCTTACCCCTATACGCCTTATGGCGATTTCGTCGGCTTGCCGCCGATGGGTACCAAAACTGCGGGTGGTACTATGGTCAATAATTGGATAAGGCACGATAAATTCTATTACTACACCTTGCCTATCGGTCCTGGTGAGGATGTTCCGGATACGGATCCGCTCTTTAAGAGTTATACCGTAGGTGAATCCCCTGATTTCTGGATTGCCGACAATACCGGTGTGCGCAGACTTGCCAAGGATGTTCATCTGGTGATGGATCTTGCCGTTCAGGGCGTTCCTGCGGTGGATGCTGACGGCAATGCACTTACCTACCTCCAGGCTTGGACGGCGGCGCTGAACCCCGACAATGATCCCGATTTCAATATCAATGATCTTTAGTAGGCGAATAAGAGAAACAGCTATCTAAATCACGATATACAATGAAAAATACATTTAAATATATTTTTGTCGCAGTGGCCTTTTCTGCCATGGCCTTCATGTCGGATTCTTCCGCTTTCGCCCAGAATCTTCCAGATGGCGTTTATCTGGAAAAGGACGGCCTTGCCTACAGAAAAACCGCTACCCTCAAAGAGGGTACTACCGATAAATACATTATTGATCTGGAAACTTTCGTGACCGGTGAGGTTACTGTCAAGAATACTTCCATTCCTGCCGACATCGTTCTTGTCTTGGATGTTTCGGGGTCGATGGATGAGGATATGGTGACTAATGTAGTAGCTAGAGAATCACAGTCTTATTCTTATGATAGTTACGGAAACAGTGAGTACTATTTCCTTTATAACAATGGTTACTATAAAATAGAAAGATATCAAGATAGTTATGGTTATTATTTAAGGTTCAAAACCGGGACTGGAAATAATTTTTATCAAGATTATAGGTATCTTCTTACAAACGGAAGTACTACTACTTGGCAGTATAGCGAGAGCATAAATTCTACCTCAGCGACTCTCTTTACTGGTGTTCTCTATGAGGGGGATGCTGTAAACAAGCTTGATGCTTTGAAGACTGCTGTTGAGGGTTTCATTGACCAGATTCTATACAACGATATGTATGATGAAAATGGTGATCGAAGAAAAGATAAGGATGGGAATGATACATATCTTGGCAATCAGATCAGTATTGTTAAGTTTGCCATGAACAGTTATGTAAGTGGTAATGCTGGCTATAATAGCAATTCGGCTCCACTTACCGTTGGTAATGATTTTGATAACAACGGCTATAATCGAACACAGGTTGTCAAAGCTTTCACTCCTACATCCACTGGTGCAGGTGATTTGAAAACGGCCGTTAGCGAACTTACGGCTGCCGGTGCCACTGCGGCAGATTACGGTTTGAATTTGGCTCGACTTCTAATCAATAATCTTGGCGAGGATAGAAGCGGGTCTGCGAAGACGGTTGTGTTCTTTACGGATGGATCCCCGACTCATCAGAATAGTTTTGATCCTACTGTTGCTACGCAAGCCATTTCGAATTCCAAGTCTATGAAGGATGCTGGTGTAACGGTTTTCACAGTAGGTGTGTTTGACGAAGAGACTGAACAGATGAGAAATTTCATGAATTACACTTCGTCTAACTATCCTACGGCGTCATCTTATTCTCAGCCGGGTAATCCTGTCAGTACGGATGCAACTAAACTGGTATACTATCAGAATGCATCTGGAGCAGACCTTTCTGCGGTATTCAAGTCCATCGCTGATGTTTCCGGCGGTAGCGGCAATACCGAAGTGACTGCGGAGTCGACAGTGACCGTTGATGTTGTCGCGAGTTCATTTGCTCTTCCTGAAAATGTTAAGCCTTCAGATATCACGGTCAAAGTTGCTCCTTGTACTGGTTTGAGTGCACCCATCACCTATGGTGGCGAAACGAAGAGGTATTTGACTTTTGGAGAAGCGAAGGAGGCGACACAATATGGTCTTCCGGCAATTACAGCATCTGTTGACAAGGCTGCGAATACCGTTTCTACGGAAGGTTTTGATTTCTCTGAAAATTGGTGTGTTTACGATGAGGAACACGAGGTGTTCCATGGCTACAAGCAGATTATCAGCTTTGAGATTACGGTTGCTGAAGGTGCCGTCGGCGGTCCCAATGTTGCCACCAACGACAAGAAGTCGGGTATTTATGTGAACGGAAAACAGATTGCCGAGTTCAACCGTCCGACCGTCAAGATTCCTGTCAGCATCTGGATCAAGAAGATGGGCCTTGTTGGCGAAGATGCTGCCGTATTCACCATTTCTTATGCAAATTATCAGTCCGGAGTTGATCCGATGTCTATTCCTTCTTCTGATTGGAAGAATTTCACGAAGATTATGATTACCTCGGATTCTCCCAAGGATACGGACGGCTGCCCGATGGAGAAACTCGTCGGTTTGGATCCGGACTACTTCTATCGGATTAAGGAGGATGCCTGGGCGTGGTCTTACTCTTATCAGGACGGTGGTATTCAGTATACCGTGGGAGAGAATCTTCAGAATCCGTTCATCTTTGTGAACACACCCAAGGAAGACATCAAGGAAGGTGAAGCTACGGTGCGAAATACCTTCAAGAAGAAAGAGAAGACTACGACGACTACTGAAGAGCCCGAGCAGCCCGGAGGGTCCAAATAGTCTTTAATGGTAAGATTTAAACAGGTTTTGATATTAATCGACACGCGTATGAAAAAAATATTTGTTCTGATCGCCGCTGTCGCGTTCATCGCGCCGGCTAGTGTCTTCGCTCAGGATGTCAAAGTGACCAAGACCGAGGACGAGAACACCATCACTGTCATCGAGGAAACCCCGACCGCGACGGGCAAGGTGGTCACTACCACCGTCCTGGAGAAGAACTCCGTGTTCACCAACGGTTTCTGGCACAACTGGCAGCTTAGCGCGGGTATCGGCACGCAGATGTACTATGGCGACAATGACTGGAAGGTTGCCAAGAAGGTTCCCGAGATGTTTGCTTTCCCGGCCATCGATCTTTATCTGACCAAGTGGGCCTCCCCGAGCTTCGGTGTGGGTCTCGGCGCAAACTTTGCACCGTTCAAGGGTTTGTATCAGAATACTGAGAGTGGTTTCTCCACCATTAATTTCCGTCCTTCTAAAGTGGAGTATTACACGGGGGCTGACAAGCAGTATGATTACCAGAAGCTTGCTGTCCAGGGAGGAAGTTATCTAAATGTCTTCGCTTTAGCTCACGCTGACTTGATGAACATCTTCGGCGGTTACAAGCCGGATCGCTTCTTTGACATTGATGCTTATGCCGGTGGTGGTGCAATCTTTGGTTTCTGTGATTCTGGCAATGTTCATGATGTTACCTTTAACACTGGTCTTATGAACACTTTCCGTCTCACCGAGCAGCTCCGCCTTTTGCTTAACATCCGTGGCGCCCTCATTGGTGACGCTTTTGATGGTGAGTCCTATCTTAAGGAGACTACCAAGAAGCATTGGCTTGCGAATCACAAGTTCGACGGTATGTTCGGCGCCACCCTCGGCCTGACCTACAACATCGGCAAGGAGTACAGCAAGTGGCGTCTGGCCGAGCGCACCAGCGTCTATCAGTACGACAAGGAGATCATCGAGAAGATTCTCAAGGACACTGTCTATGTTGATGTTCCTGGCCCGAGGGAGGTTCCCGAGGTCTGGTTCCACATCAACTTCGTCATCGACCGTTGGGATCTCTCCAAGAAGGAGCTCGTCAACATCAACGCTGTGGCTGACCTGATTAAGAGCACCCCGAACACCAAGTACCTGGTTTGCGGTTACGCTGACAAGCAGACCGCTACCCCGGCCCACAACCTCATGCTTTCCGAGAATCGTGCGAATGCCGTGTACAACGCCCTCGTGAACGAGTTCGGCGTGAACCCGGACCAGCTGGTCAAGGACTGGAAGGGCGGTGTCGACTACATGTTCTACAACATGAAGGAGCTCAGCCGCTGCGCCATGATTACCTCCATCAAGGAGTAATTCCCCTGTCAGCGAAATCAGCTAAAAATCCATCATAGCCGGGGTTTGGCCTCGGCTATGATTGGATAAAACAGAAG
>JAEEGH010023092.1_pt1 | contig 12686 bp, 5 predicted proteins | sample 9134181 | NCBI WGS metagenome assembly JAEEGH01 (sample SAMN16246544, study PRJNA631951) | gut metagenome | biome: gut microbiome; feature: rumen; material: DP-attached | host: Bos | place: Iran: Karaj | collected 2018-10 | reverse complement strand
GTGGACCACCAGAGCGGCGCCTTCGACATCAACCCCGAGGACATCGAGAGCGTTTCCGTGCTGAAGGGCGCCACCGCGGCGGCCCTGTACGGTTCCCGCGCCGGTAACGGTGTCATCCTCATCACCACCAAGAAGGGCGGCAAGGGCCAGGAGAAGATCGGTGTCAGCTACAGCGGCAAGTTCACCTGGTCTCCCGTCGCCTATTTCCCGGCCCTCCAGAACAAGTACGGCCAGGGAACGCTGGGCGAGTATGACAAGCAGGCCACCGGTTCCTGGGGTCCTGAAATGAGCGCCACCCGCACCGAGGACAACTGGTGGGACGGCACCTCCAAGATCCCCTTCATCGGCACGGAGAATCCCTGGAAGGAATTCTACCGCACCGGTAACAGCCAGAGCAACAACGTGACCCTCGCCGGCGGCGGAAAGGACAACCCGTTCCGTCTCACCCTCGGTTACGACAACACCAACTCCGTGGTGAAGAACTCCAACATCAAGCGCACCAGCGTGGACTTCGTCACCAGCAACAAGCTCACCGACTGGCTCCAGCTGGACGTGAAGGCCAACTACGTGAACACGGCCGGTAACAACCGCCAGCCCCGCGGTGCATACGGTTCCTCCTTCGGCATCCTCACGATGCCCCGCAACATCAGGATCTCCGACCTCGCCGAGCACTGGCTCGATGCCAACGCCGCCGCGGCCGGTGCCGGTGCGGAAGCCCAGATCAACTGGCACGAGGTGAGCCCGAACTGCCAGAACCCCTTCTTCATCCAGAACAACCTGGTGAACGGCGACTCCCAGAACAAGTTCTTCGGCGTGGGTTCCCTCACCATCAACCTGATGAAGAACCTCACCTTCAAGGTGAAGGAAGGTATCACCTGGGCCAGCGTGACGGATAAGACCACGCGTCTGTACGACACCTCCGGCTTCAACTGGCCTGAGTACTCCCAGAAGCAGTCCACCACCCTCGAGAACAACCTGGAAGGCCTCCTCTCCTACAACAACCAGTTCGGCGACTTCGAGTTCGGCGCCAGCGTGGGCGGCAACATCATGCACTACAAGAGCGAAACCCTCCGCGCCGTCGCCAAGAACATTCCTTTCTCCGGTGCCTATTACATCCGGGCCGGCCAGCTGGACGGCGACACCTACAACGACATCTACGAGAAGGAGATCCAGTCCCTGTACGCCTTCGCGAACCTGGGTTGGAAGAACTTCCTCTTCCTGGACGTGACCGCCCGTAACGACTGGTCCTCCACCCTCCCGGCCGCGAACCGCAGCTACTTCTATCCTTCCGTGAGCGTTTCCTACCTCCTCACCGGCATGCTCGACGAGATGGGCATGAGCTACGACAAGGACATCCTCGACTACGGCAAGTTCCGCGCTTCCTGGGCCAAGGTGGGTAAGGATACCGATCCTTATCAGCTGATGACCCTGCTGGGCACCACCAGCGGCATCAACGACCTCAACTACATCACCTACCCGACCACCCGCGCGAACGCTAACCTGAAGCCCGAAATGGTGACTTCCTGGGAAGTCGGTACCGAGTGGCACTTCTTCAAGAACCGCCTCGGCCTCGACCTCACCTACTATCACTCCAACACCGTGAACCAGGTGATGCGCATCGACCTCCCGTACTCCTCCGGCGTGCAGCGCCAGTGGATCAACGCGGGTAACATCCAGAACCAGGGTATCGAGTTCCAGCTCAACGCCGACTTCATCCGCACCCGCGACCTCACCTTCGGCGCCACCTTCAACTTCGCCAAGAACTGGAACAAGGTCCTCGAGCTCTATCACAATGCCGAAATGGGCATCGACGTCGACCGCTATTCCCTGGGCGGCATCAACTTCGCCTCCTCCGGCGACGGTACCGTCTATGCCATCGAAGGCCAGCAGATCGGCACCTTCGTGGCCACGGGTTACAAGCGTGACGCCAATGGCAACAAGGTCATCGGCACGAACGGCCTGCCCGTCATCGAGTCCAACAAGGAGATCGCCAGCGTGGCTCCGGACTTCACCGGTTCCTTCGGCCTCAACTTCGCCTGGAAGGGCCTGAGCTTCAACGCCCTGTTCTCCTTCCAGAAGGGTGGCAGCCTGTATTCCGCGACGGAGTACATGACCCTCCACAGCGGTACCGGCTTCCGCACCCTCGACCGCAGCGAGCGCATCATCGAGGGCGTTCTCGAGGACGGTTCCAAGAACAACAAGCCTGTGACGGCCCAGAACTACTGGAACAACATCCCGATGGAAGAGTGCGTCTATGACGCTTCCTTCCTGAAGCTGAGCGAGCTTTCCCTCGGCTACAGCCTGCCCAAGAAGTTCCTCGAGCGCACCTTTGGCGGCTATGTGGACAATGTCCGCGTCTCCGCCGTGGGCTCCAACCTCTTCTACTTCATCAAGCACACCCCGGGGACCACGCCGGACGGTGCGCATACTGAAAGTTCCCTCATGGCGACCGCGCTTGACCTGTGCCCGTACCCGGCCACCCGCAACTTCGGCGTAGCCATCAACATCGGTTTCTAATCTATAGGGAGACAATGAATATGAAAAAGTTTATCATACCTGTCCTTGCGCTCCTCGCCCTGGCTTCCTGCACGGCCAAGTTCGACGAGATGAACAAACCCACCACGGGCCTTACCATGGACTCTGCGCAGCCGATGTACATCTTCGGCCGGACGCTGTACAACGGTTCCTCCAACGACCACCAGCGTAACTTCAACCTGAACGACGACATGTACGCCCACTACTTCGCCGACGGCCTGGGCTGGACCGATTTCTGGCGCTACAATGCCGGCTGGGGCGACATCTACTGGCGCGACTTCTACACGGACCGTCTCCAGGAATACTGGCTCATCAACGACATCTGCGGCGATGAGGACCACTACAAGTGCATCAAGGCCGCGAACGACGTCTGGAACGTCGTGCTCTGGCTCCGCGTGATCGACCGTCACGGTGACGCGCCTTACTTCGACGCAGAAGGCAACTTCGGCGCCGGCAAGGGTACCACCCTTCCTTACAGCAAAGTCGAGGACATCTATGCGGACCTCATCAAGCGCCTGCAGGCCGATGTCACCGCGCTCGGCAACACCGCCGGCCAGTGGGATTTCGGCGCCTACGACTTCCTGTTCAACAACAACTGGAACCAGTGGAAGAAGTTCGCCAACACGCTGATCATGCGTCTGTCGATGCGTCTTTCCGGCGTGTACGACAACCATAAGGCCGATTTCACGGCGGCCGCCGGCGCCTGCTTCGACAGCCCGTCCGACTACGCCCGCATCAGCTGCGACACCGGCGTCTGGGGCGACTACTACGACCGCACCTTCAACGACTGGTCCAACACCTTCACGAACTGCGACTTCATGGACATGATGAACGGCAAGAACCGGGGCTATGCGACCGGCGTCGTGGATCCCCGCCGCGCATTCTGGTTCCTGCCCAGTTCCGAACCGGCCACGGCCGGCAACAGCGACTGGGACGGCTATCCGTTCGACTACACCTCCGACACCAAGACCGGCACCATCACGGCCCACGGCGGAAACAAGTCCTATGCCCGCCTGAACATGTACGAGCAGAACGGCTTCTTCCACTATAGCGGCAAGGGCAACGAGAACCTCTCCTGGTGCTACAGCTCCTACTCCGAGGCCCTGTTCCTCAAGGCCGAGGCCGCCCTTCGCGGCTGGATCAGCGGCAATGCCGAGGATCTGTGGAAGCAGGCCATCAAGGCTTCGATGGACGAAGTCGCCACGTTCGTCACCCGTTCCGGCGGCGACAAGACGATCAGCGCCGCCGAAAAGGATGCGTACATCGCCGCCCTGCCGTCCTTCGGCTCCAACAAGGAGGACCAGCTGCGCAGCATCATGATCCAGAAGTGGATCGCCCTGTACCCGAACTCCGTCGAGGCCTGGGCCGAGCAGCGCCGTACCGGCTATCCGGACTACGCCAGCCACGTGCTGACCTACCCGGCCGTGAGCGCCAGCTCCGGCGTCAGCGTGGGCAACATCATCCAGCGTATCCCGTACCCGCAGAACGAGTACAACACCAACGCCGGCAACATCCCTGCCGACCATTCGGACTACAACGCGAAGAACATGGAGAAGGGTATCTTCTGGAGCCTGAAGGGCGAAGGCGGCACCCAGTCCGCCACGGCCGCTCCGAAGAACTTCTAACGGACCACCGGTCCTGACCGGTTACAAATCGGGCCTCGGCTTTGACGCCGGGGCCCTTTTTTATGCGTATGCGCAGCGGATCTACCGCACCTCCACGAATTCGTCCGCGCCGTCTTCGCGGATATACCAGAGGGTGCCCGTCACGGGACTGTGTCCCAGTGCCTTGTACAGGTCCATGTAGCCGCGGACCTGGTCCAGATACTTCTTCTCGGGCTGGCCGAACTTGTAATCGATAATGGCGGCGGAGCCGTCGGGCCGGAGGACGACGCGGTCCGGGCGGACTTCGGCGCCGTCCGAGCCCAGAAGCGGCGCCTCGTTCAGGACCTCCACGCCGGTGTCCGAGAACCAGCCGCGGGCGGCCACGGAGGCGATTTCAGCCTCCAGGAAAGCCAGCGTGCGGTCGCGGTCGCCCTGCGGCAGCTCGCCGGAGGCGACAGCGCGGTCCACCGCACGGGGCAGGTCGCCGGGCACGGTGACGGAGGCGAGGATATCGTGCAGGACGAGGCCACGGAGCCGGTTGGAGGCGTCCGGGCCCACGAGGCCGTCCGGGCCGAAGTAGTCGGCCGCGTCGCGGCTGAACTGCAGGCGGCCGCTGACGCCGGAGGCAAAGGACGGATAACCCGTCTGAAGTGGCAGGGCCCGCCCCGCCTTCCGTTCCATCGCGCCGAAGTCATACCGTTTCCCGGCATGGTAGTCCAGCGTTCCGACAAAGCCGTACAGGATCTGCGACAGGTTCTTCCAATCGGCAGGCTGACCGTTCCGCACGGAATCGAGCACTTTACCCGGGGGCGTCTTCGCAATGACCTTCAGGCCGTATTTCGCCCGCGTCAAGGCCACGTAGAAGACGTTGATGTTGTCGATGAACTGGAGCTTCCGCTCGCGGTGGTAATCCTCCGCGAACAGCGTACTTTCACTGGTTCCGCTCAATTCCACGTGATAGACACCGTCGACAAAGGCCTCGAGGGGCGTCCCTTTTACGTCCGGACGGCACCAGTAGGACGATCCCTTGTACAGGGTGACCTTCTCCGCGAACGGGAAGATCACGTACGGGAACTCCAGGCCCTTGGATTTATGGACGGTCATCACGCGGACGGCGGAGCCGGTCTCGGGCGAGGCGATCTTGGGATCGGCGTCCGCCCACTCCCGGAGGAAGGCGGAAAGATCGTTCCCGCGGGCGGCGGACCAGTCCAGGAGATAGTCCATGAAGGACTGGATATAAGGGACTTCCGCCGAGAAGGTATCCGGATCCGCCTCCTGCAGGTCGCGCAGGAGCGATTCCGCGAGGTCCGTCAGCGAATGGTAATGGTCGGGAATCTGGATGTCCATGGACCGGGCCAGGAAGCCGGCCACGGAAGCATGCTCCTCCGTATCGGGCGCATCCACCAGCGAGAGCTGGGACACGAGCCGCCGCACGGTCACGGAAGACTTCACGAACAGCGAATCGTCGGATACGACCGGAATGCCTTCGGACACAAGCCGGGCGGCGATTTCGGATCCTTCCTGGTTGCCCCGGACAAGGATGGCGACATCGCCATGCTTCCCGCCGGCATCCACCACGCTCCGCACCGAGGCGACAATCTCGTCCATCTCGGCATCCTGGTCTTTCAGGAAGCGGACATCGACGGAGCCCTCGGCCGGGTCCTTGAAGCATACCTGCTGCGCAACGTCGTGGTAGATGCGGCTGACATCGTCTCCGCCCAGGAGACCGTCCAGCTGCGCCGCCGCATAGGGGAAGAACGCATTGTTGAACGCCACGATGGCCCGGCAGGTGCGGTAGTTGCCGTCCAGCACTTTTTCAGCCTGCGGCCCCAGGCGGAATTCCGTCTGCACACCGGCGTCCAGCAGGTGCCAGTCGGAGCCCCGCCAGCGATAGATGGACTGCTTCACATCCCCTACGACCAGGTTATCGAACCCGCCGGCCACGCTGTTCTTCAGCAGCGGAAGGAAATTCTCCCACTGGATCATGGACGTATCCTGGAACTCGTCCAGGAGAAAGTCCTCGAAACGGACGCCCAGTTTCTCATACACGAAGGGGGCATCGGACCCGTCGATGATGCCTTTCAGGATGGTGTTGGAATCGTCGATGGAGAGGACGTTCTTCTCCTTCTGCACCTCGTCAAAGGCCTTCCGCAGTTCGGCGGCGATGCCCAGCGTATAGGCCTGGCCGCCGATGAGGCAGGCCGTCCGGTACTGGCGGTACCGGTCCCCGAACAAAGCGCAGAACGCGTTCAGCGGTCCTTCCAGGCTGCCTTCCAATTCTACGCGGTACTTGTCTTTGGCCTTCGCGAACCATTTCGAGGAATCGGCAGCTTTATCCAGGAAGGAATCCGAAGGCGTTCCGACGGCATCGTGCGGGCCCAGGTCCCGGTAGCCGTACAAAGCTTTCAGGAAACCGCGGTTGCTGTCGGCAGGGTCCACACCGTGCTCCGTCAACACGTCCAGGACCGCTTCCGCGGCATCGCGGACATCCTTCACAAACGCATCTTCCAGGGTGGCGCAGCCTTTCTGGATTTCCTTCAGATGGTCCTTCGCATAGGCGGCGTCCTCGTCGATGTCGTAGCGAAGGACGGCCTCCGCATGGTCCGTGGACTTGAGGTTCACGGCCATCTCCTTGAGCGGGGGTTCCAGGTTGAAGCGGTTGCCGCTTTCCAGACCGGCCTTCACGTTTTCGGTGAGCCAGCCCAGCAGGCCCCGGTCGTCCTCCGTAAGGCCGTCCAGGATGCGGTCCACGCTTTCCTCCACGAGGGCGGCCTTGTCCAGTTCCACCTGGTAGGAGGCGAACTGCCCGATCTCGCGGGAAAAGGCCCGCAGCGTCTGCTGGAAGAACTTGTCGATGGTGGATACCGCGAAGGAGGAATAGTCGTGCAGGATGCCGCCCAGCTGCCCGGAAGCCTGTTTCTGCAAGGCATCCGCCGTCGGGAAGACCGCCGGGACGAAGTCCTTGAAATAGGGCGATTCCTGCGGTTTGGTGGACAGGACGAACAGCTCGTCCAGGATGCGGCGCTTCATCTCGTCGGTGGCCTTGTTCGTGAAGGTCACGGCGAGGATATGGCGATAGGCCTGCGGGTCCTTCTTCGTCAGGAGCAGGCGGATGTATTCACGGGCCAGGTTGTAGGTCTTCCCCGAACCGGCCGAAGCTTTCAGGATCTGGATCATCGGCCGCAAATCATTTTGAAGTCACAGAATTCGCAGGTCTTCCGTTCTTCCGTCCGGCGGAAGGGGACGGAAGGGTCCGTCATCTCCTGGAAAAGGTCCTTGAGGCGTTCCCGCGTCAGGCGGGCGAACTCGGCGTTGGCCGGCCGGTCCTGGAGCGGTTCCGTGAACAGGCGGGAAACCGAGTAGATGGAATTGACCACGGGACGGCCGCGGAGTTCCGCCCGTCCCTGCGCCAGGAGACCGTACAGGAACAGCTGGAGGGCGATCTTCGGCCGGCCGTCGTTCTTGGGACCGAACAGCTTGTCCACCACCTCGGCGGCATTGTCGTCGGCGATGTCGATGTCGTTCTGTTCCACCTTGCCCGTCTTGTAATCCACGATGCGGGCTTCGCCGCCGAGATAGCTGTCGATGCGGTCCGCAAAGCCCTTGATCCTGAATCCCTCGAACGTCCCTGTCATCTTCTCCTCCAGGAACAGGATGTCGAAGCCCTTCGACCCGGACCGGACCAGGAGGTCCTTGTCATGCCGGAGCGTCCGGAGGACATACTCGACGATGACTTCTTCCACGACGAGGTCGCGGCCGGTGACATCGACCGTCTTCATCTCCTCGATGATGGTTTTCCGGACCAGCGCCTTGACGGCTTTCCGGTCCTTCAGCATCCCCTCGAGGTCCGCCACTGTCAGGCATCTGTGTTGGAAAGGCCCGTACAGCGCCTGCATGGTGGCGTGGTACACGGTCCCCAGGGCGCCGGCATCCATTGCTTCCAGCACTTCGTCCTCGGTGCTCAGGCGCTTGATGAAGGAATAGTAGAACTTGGCCGGGCAGTACAAGTAGCTCTGGAGGGATGAGGCGGAATGCACCCCTTCCCGGATGAGGTCGATGTCCGCCTGCGTCTTGGGGATGACGTCGGCCTCGGGTGCCAGTTCCATGCGGGACGTGGCGACGAAGCGCTCCAGCGGGACCCGGTAATGGTATTCCAACTGCTTGATATACCGGCTCTCCTCGCCGGTCTTGAGCCCTTCGGTACGGCTGTCGGACACCAGCCACACATGCTCTGCGCGCTGGATCATCCGGTAGAAGTAGTAGGCCCAGACGCTGTCCTGATATTCGAAGGTGGGCAGGCCGAAACCTTTCCGGAGCTCCGGCGGGATGAAGGAAGCACTGGCGTTCCGGCGCGGGAACGTGCCCTCGTTCGCGGAGAGCAGGATGACGTTCCGGAAATCCAGCGCGCGCGTCTCCAGCGGTCCCATCACCTGCAGGCCCTTCAACGGTTCCCCCCGGAACGGGACGGCCTCGCCGGACAGCAGTTCGTCCAGCAGGCGCAGCCAGGTGGCCGGCAGGACGTCCAGGTCGATGTCCCCGAGCAGGTTCAGCGACTGCATGCACCGCTTCGCGAAATCCAGTTCCAGCAGCATCTCCTCCACGCCGCGGAGTTTCCAGCCCACGTAGCTGACGAGGTCGGACAGGTACCGGACCAGCTGGCGGTTCTGATCGGCGGAGGGCTCCTGGGGCCGGGTGATGACCGGCCGGAACACGAGGTCCAGGAGCGGCCCGCCCTGCAGGTCCTCCTGCGGGATGTAGTACTTCACCTGGGACTGCACGGTCCGGACGGTCTTCTCCTCCTCCGGAGTCAGGACGGCGCGGAACAGGCTGTTGGAGAAGATGGACCGGACCTCGCGGTGGTAGAAGTGCCAGTGGCCGGCTTTCTCCCGCAGACGCTGCTGCATCGCTGCCACGGATGTTACGAGGGTGTAGACGGCGCCGCCCGTGAGCGGGCAGCCCATCGTCACGTTGATGTGGGCATGCTCCGGCGGGATGGAATTCAGCAGGGGCATGAGGAGGTTCTCATCGGGTAAGATGAAAGCCGTCTCCACCGGGTCCTCCGTGCTGCAGCGGGCGAGGATTTCAGGGGCCAGTTTCGCCTGTCCCACAGAAGAGGGGACGCTCACGACGTGGAAGGAGGGTTGGCCGAGGCCGTCCGGATCCACGTGGAAAGCATTCGGGAAATCCCGGACATTTTCCCGCATGAAGACGGAAGACTTGTTCCGGGGGTCGCGCACGGCATCGGAAACGAAATCCCAGCAGAATTCCGCCAGGCCGGCGTCGCGAAGGCGCCGCAGGACCGTTTTCTCGCACTCGTTCAGGGCGTTCAGGCCCACGAACACGAACCGGTGCGCCTGCGGAAAAACGGCCGACAGGACATCGGCCACGGCCTCGCCGCCTTTCAGGCGCTCGGCCAGGTCGCGGTACACCATCCCCTCATAGGCCATCCCCTGCGCCCGCAGGCGCCTGCGGAAATCCTGATAGAGCGGATAAAGGATATTCCAGACCTGAAGGAAGCGGGCCTTCACGGTGGCGTCGTCCGTGTCCAGGCGGACGGTGAGCCGGCCGTTCCGGTCGCGGAAATGGTCCACGAAATGCAGGATGGCCTCCCGCTGGACATCGGACAGGTGACTGTAGTCGTCCTGAATATCCTTGAAGTCCGCCACGTCCGTGAAAAGGTCTTCCGCGTCCACGAGGAACTTGTCCACGTCACCGAAATCCGCCAGGATCACTTCGCCCCAGAAGATGAACTCGTCCAGGGGTTCGGCCTTCGGGTAAACCGCCTTGTAGGATTCGTACAGTTCCAGCAGGAGGCGGATGCGGTCCGTCACTTCCCCGCCCTGGACCTTGTAGAAGAAGTCGTTGATGGTCAGGGACTGGGGCGCATGCATCGGCCGGTCCGCGCCACCCTCCTTCAGGAGGTCGCCGAGATACTTCCGGAAGAACACGGCCGACCGCCGGTTCGGAAAAACGAAACAGGTCCCGTCTATGTCCGTCGCGAGATAATGGGCCGCGACCTGCTTGAGGAATGGTAACATGCCTGTCATTTCGAGCGAAGTCGAGAAATCTCTGCAAAAATCGGCTCCCTTTCTGCCAAAAGGCTGCACAAGGAGGAGAAATCTTTTCAAAGTTACATTTTTTCGGACGCTGTTGCAAATGACAGGGATTATTCCTATTTTTGTAAATAGAATAATTCCAAACAACACTAAAAGGATACCCAAACATGAAAAAGAAATTCAGATGTCTCGTGTGCGGCTACGTCTATGAAGGCGAGAACCCGCCCGCGGAGTGCCCCGTGTGCCATGCCAAGGCCGAAAAGTTCGTCGAAATCAAGGAAGAGGAAGGCAAGCCCATGTGGGCCTGCGAGCATGAGCTCGGCGTCGCCAAGGGCTGCGATCCGGAGGTCTGGGCCGGCCTGCAGGAACACTTCCACGGCGAATGCACGGAAGTGGGCATGTACCTTGCGATGAGCCGCCAGGCCGAACGTGAGGGCTACCCGGAAGTCGCCGACGCCTTCAAGCGTTACGCCTTCGAGGAAGCGGACCATGCCGCCCGCATCGCCGAACTCCTCGGCGAAGTCGTCTGGGACACCAAGACGAACCTCAAGAAGCGTTACGAGGCGGAGGCCGGCGCCTGCGAAGGCAAGCTCGCGATCGCCAAGAAGGCGAAGGCCCTCGGCTATGACGCCATCCATGACACCATCCACGAGATGGCCCGCGACGAAGCCCGCCATGGCGCCGGCTTCCTGGGACTCTACAACCGCCTCTTCAAGAAGTAACCGCGGTAGCACAACGCCAAGCGGGTGACCGAAGAGCCAAATGGCTCACGGTCACCCGCTTTCTTTGTCCTTCGCTGCGCTACCGTCCCTCGACGCGGAGGAAACCGTCGGTGCCGAGGATGAGGGCAGCGGCGGGAGCGGAGATGCGGGCAAGGAGGGTGCCCGCCGGGTAGCGGGTAAAGCTGTTGCAATGCGAGCAGCCCGGCAGGGCAAGCTGCGCGCCACCGCTGCCCAGCAGATAGAAGCGGTCCTGGAGGGCGTCGTAACTCAAGGCGGTCGGCTCCGAAGTGAAAACGCAAGGGAGTCCCTGCTCCGTATAATCCAGCAGCCGTTCGCTCCAGACCGTTCCGCGGGCGGAGGTGAAGGCGGCGGGGGTGCCGTCCGGGCCGATGCCGGCGACCATGACGCTGCCGCCGCCGGCCGCCACGGCACGGAAATCCATCGCCGGATAGTAGCCCGTGTACTGGGCGTTGAAATCGAGGACTACCCAGCTGGAAGTTCCGGTCCGGTGCGCAATCTCGCCGGCATCTGTCACGGCCCACAGGGTGTTCCTGTCGCTGGCCAAGGCGCGAAGGCGGCCCTGCACGGGCAGCGCCTCGCGGGAAACGACAGAGCCGTTCCCATCAAGGCAAAGAAGTTTTCTGCCATCGGCCTCCAAGGCGTAAAGTCGACCGTCCCAGGAGGCCAGGGCTGTCAGGGGATGATCCAGCGGACGTTTACGCTGGACATTTCCTGCTGCATCCAGCCAGGCAAGGTAGTCGCCGGCGGCGAGGAAACCGCCGTCGGGCGTCGGAACACCCGTACGCAAATCCTGTCCGTGAGCCGTCAGGCAGGCCACGGACAGGAGAAGCGTCAGGATGCAGCGCCGCGTCATTACTTGCTGCCGCGGCTTGTCAGTTTGAAGTCGGAGAAGGTGACCTTGAGCGGTTCAGCCTGCGGCATGGGCATGCCGCCCCGGCGTCCACCGCCGCCCCGCATCATCATGGGCATCTCTCCCTCACAGGCGATCACGCCCACCTGCACGTCCTTCAGGACGGCCTGCGCCGTGCCCATCTGCTCAAACTTCTTGCCGTCCACGGAGTACCAGGCCGTGTAGCAGTCACCCTGCTTGTCCAGACGCAGCCAGAGGACGTTGTCCGCGCCCACGATGCCGTCCAGGGGCAGGGTCGCGACACTCTTCTGCTGGCCGTTCTCTTCCACCATCAGCTGCAGCTGGCCTGCGGAAGGACCCGCATCCGTCGCCGGACGGCGGAAGTTGAAGGTCGCCGTACGGACGAATTTCACGAAGTTGTCGTCGCACTGGTAGGCCACGAGACCCGCGTTCTGGGCCGGCGGGGCCGGAGTGCATGTCATCTTGGTTTCCGCGGTCCAGTCGGTATTGGCGCTCTGGAGCAGGATGTTGCTGGCGGAGTTGCCGCCCAGGGCGATATCACCCTTGCCGGCGGTCAGTACGAGGCCGTCCGTGCCGGAGAGCGTCCAGGCCGCGGAATCCTCCCGGACCCAGTGCCAGGCCTTGTCCAGCGTGCCCTTGCGGAAGCTGTCGGAAACGCCCTTCGTGCCGAAGTTCACGGTCACCTCGCGGCTGTCGCCGGTCAGGCCGTCATGCAGGGTCACCACGGCCGTGCCAGGCACGGCGGCCGCCTGCTTGACGAGGACCTCGATGGCCGGATCGGCCGCCACGGCCTCCACCTTCGGGGCCTTGCCGGGCTTGAGCAGGTAGCTCAGGGAAGCGGCGTCACCGAGTTTCACGGCCTTGCCACCGACCTTCA
>JAEEGH010023091.1_pt1 | contig 12687 bp, 10 predicted proteins | sample 9134181 | NCBI WGS metagenome assembly JAEEGH01 (sample SAMN16246544, study PRJNA631951) | gut metagenome | biome: gut microbiome; feature: rumen; material: DP-attached | host: Bos | place: Iran: Karaj | collected 2018-10 | reverse complement strand
CGAGTTCAAGTCTAAGATGGCCCAGGTTTCGGTTGTATACAAAAAAATCCAGTCTTTTGACTGGATTTTTTTTAGCTTACTCTACTGTAACGCTCTTTGCGAGGTTTCTTGGTTTGTCCGGGTTGTAGCCGCGCATGATTGCACAGTAATAAGCGAACAGCTGGGCTGGGATTACGGTAAGCAGCGAAGCAAGTGTTGAAGAACACTCCGGTATTTTACATACTAAATCAGCCTTTCCTTCAAATGCATCACCAGAATCCTGGGTAATTACCATTACAGTTGCGCCGCGGCTCTTTACTTCAACCATGTTTGAACCGATTTTGTCATAAAGCTTAGGCTCGCTGGCAATTGCAACAACCAGAGTTGAAGGATCAATAAGAGCTATAGGACCGTGCTTAAGTTCTCCGGCTGCAAATGCTTCAGAATGCATATATGAAACTTCCTTAAGCTTCAATGCACTTTCAAGGGAAGTTGCGCTGTCAAACTGACGGCCGATATAGAAAATCTTGTCTTTATTAAACTGCTGTGAAGCAAACTTCTGAATTACATCTTTTCCATCAAGAATTTCCTGAATCTTAGAAGGAATACTTTCAAGTTCACACAAAAGCTTTGTAGCCTCTTCATCAGATAAAGTTCCGCGAAGTTTTCCAGCCTTAACAGCAAGCAGGAATAAACAAAGCAGCTGAGTTGTATAAGCCTTTGTTGAAGCAACTGCAATTTCCGGTCCGGCAAGAGTATAAATTACATCATCTGCTTCACGGCTGACTGTTGAACCAACACAGTTAGTGATTGCAACAACCTTAAGTCCCTGTTCTTTAGCAAGACGGAGAGCACTTAAAGTATCTGCAGTTTCTCCAGACTGAGAAATAACCATAAAAATATCACTTGGATCAAGAATTGGATCACGATAACGGAACTCAGATGCTACATCAACATCTACCTTCATACGGGCAATCTTTTCAAAAGCATATTTTGCAACAACGCCGGCATGATATGCAGTTCCACATGCAGTAATTACTACACGGCTGGCCTTTTTCCAGGCTTCATCCATCTTGTTTTCTTCAAAATAAACATCAACAGGCTTACCACTTGCATCTTTTACAATACGAGGACGCATTGTATCTGTAAGACCTTTAGGCTGTTCATGAATCTCTTTAATCATAAAGTGTTCATAACCGCCCTTTGTTGCTGCATCCATATCCCATTCAACATGACTAGGCTGCTTAATGATTTTTTCACCATCAAAATTGAACAAATCAACATGATCTGTATAAAGAACTGCAAGCTCGCGTTCCCCAAGATAGTAAACATCACGGGTATGCTCCAGAAGGGCTGGAACATCAGAAGCAATGAAGTTTTCGCCTTTTCCAATTCCAACGACAAGAGGGCTCTCTTTACGGGCCGCAATAATTCTGTCTGGATAATCCTTACAGATAACTCCAATAGCATAAGATCCTTCAAGAACATGAAGGGTTTCAATTACAGCCTTAAAAATATCACCACTTGCCTTATACTTCTGATCAAGCAGGTGTACAACAACTTCTGTATCTGTTTGAGATTTAAAAACAATACCCTGAGCCTGAAGTTTTGCCTTCAAATCTGCATAGTTTTCAATAATACCGTTATGAACAATAGAAATTGAGCCGTCCATATTTGTATGTGGATGGCTGTTCAAGTCACTTGGCTCACCATGAGTAGCCCAGCGGGTATGACCGATTCCCATGCATCCTTTAATGAAGTCACCGGTCTTATCATATAAAGCCATTTCAGTATCAGAAAAATCCTGCTTTTTTACCTGATCAGGAATAATCTCACCTGTAATTTTTTCAGCAAGATTTAAGAGTTTTCCTTTTGCCTTCTGAACAAGAATTTCTTCCCCTGTATATATAGCAACACCAGCTGAATCATAACCACGATATTCGAGCTTCTTTAAAGCCTTAATCAAAACTGGTGTCGCATTTTTATTTCCAACATAGCCGACAATGCCGCACATAATAATCTCCTGAGATTTTAATAGGATTATTCTACAAGAAACCCTTGCTTTTCGCAATCAGTGGGTAGAGGCGTTTTTCTGTCCGTGAGGTTAAACTGTTATACTCTTACAAGTGTATAAACAAAAGCAGAATTCCAGTAAATTGCAACTTCGTTAGTACTGTAACTTGGTTCTGCATCAGCATAGCACTTAAGAGCCGGTTGACCTGCGAGATGTTCTTTTGCATAAGCATCAAGAAGAGCACCACATGGCCCGCCTGCAAGCATTCCCGGATAAACCTTTTTACTTGCACCACTTGGTCTGTGATGAGGATGTACAACAGATTTTGTTCCAGCACCTGTAACATAGCAGTAATTCAAAGGATTGCAGCCAAGAATAAAGTCTATCTGAGCCTTTGCAGCTTTTATGAATTCTTTTCTACCTGTTAAATCAAAAGCCATGAGCATTATATGCGCAAGATCACAGATTGCACCATTACTGCCCCAGAAAACAAATTTTGAACAGTATTTAAAAGCCGATGCATCACAGGTTTCAAGATATTTTTCTGCCTGTGAAATTATTCCACTGTGAATCTCTGAAATAAGGTCTGCATCCAGCTTATCTTCATTTTCCAAAAGAAGCTCTGTACCATAGCCCGAAACAAAAGGCCATCCAAAACCTTCCTGCCAGCCACAGTTCCAGGGATGCTTTGGATCAGGTTTATCATTCTTCTTGTCTTCACGATATTTCAGCGCTTGAGAAAGATAATTTTTCTCTCCTGTAGCTGCAAAGAGAGAACAAAGGGAAAAATAACGTTCATCGCGGACATCATGGTCACCATAACCGCCCGTAGTTATTTCCGGAGGATTGATATAAAATTCATCATCATGTGAAAAAAGATAATTCTGAGCTTTGATTGCAGCCTGCAGAAGTGCAGCAGAAAACTTCGGATCACTTTCCTTATAAAAACCACTTGCATAAGCAAGACAGCCTGCAAAATCAGCTGTAGCTGCAGTAGAAACAGGAGCCAGTACAAGCTGATCTTTTTCTTCCTGAGGCATTATAAAAGGACAGAAATGATAGCAGGAAATCTTATGATAAACCGCGCCATCTTCCCTCTGCATCTGAAGCATCCATTCAAGTTCAAAACGAACTTCACCAAGAAGATCAAAGTCTGAAAATTTCTGAGGGCATTTCTTATAGCCGAGCAATAAATCCATTACGGCTTTTGAACCGGCAACAACATAACGTCCATAGTCACCCGCATCATGCCAACCACCCTGAACATTTTTCTGTTCTCCAGTTCCATAAACTTCAGCAATTCCTGTATGGCAGATTCCCTGCCCGCAGCGTGAATCAGTAAAATATTTTAAGGTAGAAAGAGTTAATTCATCATAAACGTTATCTGAAAGAGTGAAAGGAAAGCTTTTTTCTTCGCCAATCTGGATATAATATTCACCTGGTGTCTGAACCGCAGAAAAATCGCCGGTAAAATATCCGCCGCCCGATTCCTCATCGTCCGGAGCTGCAATAAGAGGACCAGTCAGAACTACTTTTCCACCCGCTTTTTCACAAACAGAAAACTGTTCTGCTTCACCCTTTGCAGTTTTACTTACGAAAACGTTTTTGTTATCAAGTATGCGATAACCAAGTTGATTGATAAAAATTTCTGACTCTTTCATAACATAATGTTATACAGATATTCAGAAAAAATAATTGAATAAAAGTCTATGCTAGTAGTTGAAATTTCCGCAAAAAAGCTGTGTAAGCGGAAGATTCAAGGTTTCTTTACTTCCATCTTTAGATATCAGATTGATTTTTACAAAACTCTGACTGACTTCCGTTGCAGTTCCTTCTCCGTAAAAAGCACCAACCATTTCCAGATATTCATCTTCTGACATTTCTTCATCATTAAAAACAGGAGCCAGGAAAAGATCTAAAATCATTCGAGTCTGTTCATCTGAAGCCTTATAGAAATCTTCCAGACTTTTACGGGTAATTGCTGTTATCAGCTTTCCTTTTTCAGCCTTTATGATTTTTGATGAGAAGATATAAGAGGTCTGTTTTTTATCACACATAGAGATTGAAACAGCCCCACCCTTTTTCTGATTTATTACGATATCTGAAAAACCAGCTTTAGCAAGTTCATAAGAAACAGATTGTGAATCTATCAAAAGGTCACTTGTGGAAACAGAAGAATCTTCTGCTCCCAAACCTGCTGCAGAGTTAATCAGCTTTGCAAAAGCCTCTCCAGATTCACCTTCAAAACGGATATCAACAGAATCATCCTGCCGCAGAGTAAGAGTTATTTCTGTCTGACAGGACATAAAAAGAGCTGCAAAAATCAAAATAAAAAATGAGCATATTGCTTTATTCATACTATTTAAACAAACTTCCAATACCCAAAGTTACCCTGACACCTGTAAAAAATACAAGACCGGAAGATATAGAGTTTGTAAAGGAAAGCGCAGAATTATCAGGTCTGTTGAAAACAGTATAACTTATATCCTGAACAAGTTGAGCTTTTGCCTTTCCAATTGCGATAGACGGAGTTGAAAGTGATACTCCTATAATTCCCGGGAATACAGAAGTCTTTACGTCTTCTCCAGTTACCATCATTCGTGCATTTCCAAAAGTAATTACCGGGCCCGCATAGAATCTGAAATAATCATTTACAGTTGCAGAGAACATAAGCGGAATCTGGAAAACACCCATTCCATAATTAAATCTGAAACCGAGACCAAATCCTGGCTCCAGAGGCCATTTTGTGTAACGCACGTTTGTATGTAAATCAATACCACGCCACTGGAACATAAAGGAATTAGGAGATATCAAAGACCAGTCACAGAAAAGAGAGGCATCTGCTGCAAGGACATCAAGACCTTCTGCCTTTGGATTATAATAACTGCTGCCTTTAAAGCTTATATTACTGCCAGAGTTTCCAGAAGATTTCTTTTCATCAACAAAATCTTCTTCTTCAAAATCCGTTTCATTAGAATCTGAATTTGCCTTTCGTTTACCTGAAGGCAAAAATTGTCCGCAGGCAACATATTTCGGCTTCCAGTAATCCTGTTTAAGAGATGAAATAATAACGCCGGTATTAGGGCCATCACTTATAGCAGAAATAAACTGATTATTTCCTATATAAATGCCAACATGTGTGATTGGTGCAGTATTATTTGTTTTGAAAAAAAGAAGATCACCAACTTCCTTATCCTTATCTGGAACAATACGGCAATAGTTATAAAGAGCCTTTGCAGTACGAGGAAGCTGCTTTTTGATTGATTCACGTGCGGTATAATAAACAAGACCAGAACAGTCAAATTTATCCGGGCCGATTGCACCAAGTACATAAGGTGCTCCGACATGCTTTTTTGCTTCAGTAACAAACTGTTCACGCATAACCTGTGCTTCGGCAGGACTTGTATCTTCTGCGCAAAGTTTTATACAACACATACAGAAAACAAGAAGCATAAGAGAAAGTGTTTTTTTAGCAGCCGCTCGGGCACTTTTTTCAGTTAAAAAAGCCTTAGCCTTATCTATAATCATCATATTTATATTGTCGATATTTTTTTGCAAAAATTAAGTTTCAGACTTAAAATATATCATATGGCAGAAATAAATAATATTCCATGGAAGTACCTTGATGATTTTAGGGGCTCAGAGTTCAAAGGTGAATGGCCTACATTCCCTGAACTCCTTCGCATTCAGGCTAAAAGAAACGGAGAACGTCCGTGCTTTACAGCCTTTGATGGACCAGGAGATTCTAAGCGCACTCAAACCTACAACGAAGTTCTTGCGAATGTGACTGCACTTGCCGACTGGTTAATTGAAAACGGTCTTAAAAAAGGAGACCGGGTTGCCGTTATGGGAAAGAATTCTCCCGAATGGGCGACAGCTTACCTTGCTGCTCTTTTTGCAAATGGTATTGTTGTTCCTGTTGATAACGGATTACACGAACCAGAAGTAGTAAATATCGTAAACACAGCAAAGCCTGAATTTGTTTTCTGTGACGACGATAAAGCTTTTTACTACAAAAACAATTGTCCCGGGGTTAAGATATATTCGCTGAATCCGGAAGCCGGCGAACGATATGTCTATAATCTGAAGGCAAAAACTAAACCTGAACCAAATGAACCTGCTACCGAATATGATACTGCAGCCATTTTGTTCACCTCTGGAACCACAGGAAAGCCAAAAGGCGTAATGCTTTCTCACAGGAATCTTATTTCTGATGGCTTTATTGCACAGAGGAACTTTAATCACTATAACACAGATGTTTTCTACGCTCTTCTTCCAATTCACCATGCTTATACAATGCAGGCAGCCTTTATAAACCCGCTGCAGACCGGTGCTTCAATTGTATTCGGAAAGAGTATGGCTGTTTCTAAGCTGCTCAAAGAACTGAAAGAAGGAAAAATCACCGTCATGCTTGGTGTTCCTCTTCTATATAATAAGCTGCTTTCGGGAATCAGAAGAGGCATTAAATCAAAAGGACCTGTTGTTGCAGGGTTCCTCGCTTTTGTGAGCTGGCTTTCTTATATGATTAAAAAGATTTTCCATGTAAATCCTGGAAAACGGCTTTTTAAAACAGTCCTTGAACAGGCAAGTATTTATACAATCCGTGTTGCAATTTCGGGAGGCGGTCCTCTTGCTGCAAGTGTCTGCCGTCAGTACAACGCTATGGGTATTGATTTTATCCAGGGTTACGGTCTTACAGAAACTTCACCAATTATTGCATTAAACCCGGTTGAACACTTTAAGAGTGAAAGTGTCGGCATGTCTTTTGCACCTTACGAGGAAATCAAAATTCTTAATCCGGAAAAAGTAATTACCAAGAAAGGTGTTGAAGAAGTTGGTGAAATTGCAGTTAAAGGACCTATGGTTATGCAGGGCTACTATAATATGCCTGAAGAAACCAAGGCTATGTTTACTGAAGACGGATTCCTTAAAACAGGAGATCTTGGAAGCATCGACAGCGAAGGCTTTATTAAACTTTGCGGTCGTGCCAAGAATCTTATTGTAACAAGCGGTGGTAAGAACGTTTATCCTGAAGAAATTGAAGATGCATTCCAGTTGTATGATGAAATTCAGCAGATAACAGTTCGCGGTTATTATGCAGATGATGAAAAGACTTCTGAAGAGATTGAAGCACTTATTTATCCTAGTGATGATCTGTATAAATCACTAGGATTTGAACGAAATAATGAGTTTGTTCAGGATGAGGTGCTTGAAGCAGTTCAGAAAATAGTAGCCAAAGTAAACAAAAACTTCCAGGCTTACTCTCAGATTTCTAAAGTAACACTGCTAAAAGAACCTCTTGAAATGACAACTTCTCAGAAAGTAAAGAGAAATTTCGTGCCTAAGACTTACTAGCGTACGTAATTTCTGATTTCTGAACACATTTTGATTAAATCGTCGGGGCGGCGCTGGTAGACTGCATAATAAAGGTCTGGCTGAGCGCCGCCTTTGCATGATGCTGCCCAGAAGCGAACATCATCTGCCTGGCGATCATAAGCCGGAGCTCTATAATGTACCGGTGCAAGAGCTGTCTTATCAGAAAGAAGTGTCTGTGCATCTTCTGTAAAGAACGCTCCAACATATCGTTTACTGTTTGAATTGTCAGAAAGCAGCATTACCGAAACAGCCGGTGCAATCAAACCATAGTTTTCTGCATTCTTATCTGTCGGCATCAAAGAAGATTCATAGTTTTTGATTACGTTATAAGGTATTTTTCTGTGTTCACTTAGCAGAGTAAAGAAACAAGAAAGCTGTTTATCTTCTGCAAAGAACAAAAGGTCATTTCCCTTTCCATTAAACCAGGCAGGATGAGTAAGACCTTCCTTTGGCCAGGTTGTAAGTTCATCAAGAATTGAATGAAGAGTCAGATTCTGACCATCAAGAACAACATCAATAACAGATTCCAGATTCTCTGCCTTTCGAAGCTCTTCAATCAGCTTATCATAAGAAGAAAGACCACCTTTTGCCATCACAAGAGCACCGATAAAATCAATTAAAATACGATTTTCAGCACCATTACAGAAGAACGGACTGAATACAGCGCCTTTAGCAGTATTCAAATAATCAATCAAACTTTTATAGCTCATAGGGATCTCAAGTTTGATTTTGTTCATAACTTCTGTACTGAAAGCCAGCTCACAGTGATCAAGAACAATCGGAATGCTTTTTTTATTTCTGAGCGAGCTTGGAATTGTTTCCAGTACTTTAGCAGGAATATCCTCTGCGACTCCGGAAAGTGCAGATGTAATTTCTCCGTTCCAGGTAAAAAGCATGTCGTATTTAGCTTTTATAATCTGAAGGTCAAAATCTCCTTCAGAAATAACATCAAAATCAAGAATAATATTCTCTTCCTGAGGAATCTGAGCTTTTAGAAGTTCTGTCATCTCCTGAGAAAGCCCGTAAAAAGCAACTCGGACAGTTCTGTCGGCCTTTCGCTTACGGCTTATTTTAACTCCGACACAAATACCAATAATAAGCAGGATAGCACAAAGTGTACTGATGCTATAAATAATTGTTTTCTTGTTGAAAAGCTTTTTGATTTCAAATTTCTTAGTGTTTTTCTTGTTTTTTCCGGATTTCTTACTCATATTAAAAATATCGGATAAAAACGCATCTTTTCTTATCTTTTTTCTTATATATATTTCACTTGCAAGCACTTCCGTTTCATTCTATAATATATGCGTGGCAAAGCTTTTTGTTGTTGGAACACCGATAGGAAATCTTGGGGATATTACTTACAGAGCAATCGAAACGCTCAAAAGCGTAGATTATATTGCGGCTGAAGATACCCGCCATACGTTGCAGCTTTTAAATCATTTTGAGATTAAAAAGCCGCTTATTTCCTGCAGGGCCCAAAACGAAAGAGTTGCTGGGGAAAAGATAGTCAAACTGCTGGAAGAAGGACATGACGTTGCTTATGCTAGTGACGCAGGAACTCCTGGAGTTTCTGATCCGGGCGCTGTTCTTGTTGATGTTGTTCGCCAGGCAGGTTTTGATGTGGTGCCGATTCCAGGCCCTGCTGCGTTTGCAACTCTTGTGAGCGTTGCGGGTACGGGCGGTAAAACACTTATTTTTGAAGGCTTTCTTTCTCCAAAGCCAGGCAGACGTCGAAGCCGTCTGAAAGAGCTGATGGAAACCGGAAATGCGGTAGTAATTTACGAAAGTCCGTTCAGAATTACTAAACTTCTTGCGGACATTGCCGATATTGAAAGTAACCGGCGCATCGTTGTAGGACGTGAATTAACAAAACTGCACGAGGAAATAACCAGTGGAACGGCCGTTGACCTGTACAATGATTATTCTTCGCGACAAGCTATTAAAGGTGAGTTTGCAGTTTTTATTTCTGGTGTAAAAAATATTAAGAATTCTGATGAATCTACCGATAATTAAAAGGTAGAGGGGTAGGACGTTATGATGATAAATGGTGTAAACAGTGTAAATCCACTGAACAATGTTCAGAATCTCCGCAAAACCGAAAGCTCTGCAAAGGTAGACCGCGAATACGATTCTATCAGCGTATCTGACGAAGCCAAAGAGATGGCTGAAGCTTACTACCTGGAAAAAGTTGCAAATGAAACTCCAGATGTAAGAGCAGATCGCGTAGCAGCCGTTAAAGAAAAGCTCAAGGATCCAAATTATTTGAATGATGCCGTAATTAAATCGGCAGCAGACAAATTCCTGTCTGCAATTGGACTCTAATAGCGGCCTTTAATTGACTCTCAAAAGACGGAACACGTTTCCGTCTTTTTTTGTTTAGAGATATAAAATGGAGAATTAGGAGAGAAGAGGAAAAAAATGGCAGATTTAGCATTCAGAATAAATCCAAATATTATTTTAGGGCCTTATACAATCAGCCGTCTTGGCGCTCAGGTTCATGAATGGGGCTCACGCTACATGGTAATCATGGATCCTATGCTCAATGAAGCACAGCTCGCCGGTCAGATTATGCAGTCTTTGATAGACCGTAAAATTGAAAGCTTTGTATTTGCAGAACTGGCCGAAGGTCCTACTACACAGGTTATTTCACGCGCACTCGGACTTGCTAAAGAAGGTCACGTTCACGGTATTATTGCAATTGGTGGAGAAAAAGCCATTCAGGTTGGACGTGCAGTTGCCGCTTATTACAACGAAGTTCATGATTTTTATAATTTCGTAGATGGAGCACTTCCTACAGCTAACGCAATTCCATGTATCTGTATTCCTACAACTTACAGAAGTCCTTTTATGTTTACACAGGACATTCCAATTGTAGATTCACGCAGCCATCAGCTTAAATTCCTTCGTGTTCAGGGTGGTGTATGCAAGCTCGTACTTACAGATCCTAACCTAATGCTCACACTTACAGATAACCAGAAATCTACACTTTCAATTGATTTGATTTCAATTGCAGTAGAAGCTTATCTTTCTCAGAAAGCAAACTTCTTCAGCGATATGTTTATAGAAAAGGGACTCGAGATTCTTTCTTATGCACTCGACGGCTCACCTACTCTGGATATTACAACTCCTGCTGAAGTTCTGCTTGCTCAGGCAGGCTGTCTGATTTCTCTTGGAGCTGCTGCTTCGAGCGTTGGAATTGGAACTCTGCTCTCATTGAGTATCTATTCTCGTTATCACAAGAGTAAGTCTCTTATTTCTTCTATTTTGCTACCTTTCCAGCTTGAAGATGTAACAAAATTTAAGCTTGCAAAGGTTGAAAAGCTTGCTCATATTATCCGTGCATGTCCGGAAGAAGCAAGCGGTGAAGATGCTGCTAAACAGTTTATTGAATACGTACGTCAGAAGATTGCAAAATCTGCCCTGCCTACCCGTCTAAAAGACTTAAACCTGACAATTGAACAACTGTCTTTGCCGGTTGAGGATATTAAGGCTGTTAATCTTATGAACAACCTGCCTCGCAGCATGACAACAGATGATTTGTTTGATTTTGTGAAGTTGGCTTACTAATGATTGAACCCGGCAAACTTTTTCAACTTGAGGGCGGACAGAAACGCCGTAAATTAGCACTTACATTCGGAGCGCTTGAGCGCGATATTCTCGGAATTGCAGAAAAAGGTACGGAGTATACTTTTACGAGTTTGCCGCGCGCCGAATATATACGGCAGGTTGCGGCTGTGTTACTGAGGGATCCTAAATTGAGCGAGGAAGCCGGCGCGCGGCTGCGCACGCTGCTGCAGACAGAACCTCTCGACGAGCTTCGTGTGTGCAACTACGCCCGCAACACACTTTTGGAACTTCTCGGAACCTTTCCTGCGGAGTGGGATCTCGTTATCGCGCCACATGCTGACCCGACCACAGAAGACGGCACCGTCCGCGCTCGCGACTTCTTCCCAGGCGTATGTGTATATGCTGAAGACATCCGCTCGCCATTTAACATCGGTTCAATTTTCCGTACCGCTGAAGCAATGGGCGCCGAAAAAGTTTTAATTTCACCGCATTGTATTGATCCTGAACAGCCGCGAGCAATCCGCTCAGGAATGGGCTGTATAGAAACCATGGGCTGGGACCGTGTTCCCCTTGAACAGCTGCCCTCAGATATTCCCGTTTTCGCGCTGGAAACAGGCGGAACACCAATCGAAGAGTTCAAGTTTCCTAAGCGCGGCATCTGCATCATAGGCTCCGAGGAACTTGGAGTAAGCCCCGAGGCCCTCGCCCGCGCCACCTACGGCACAGTAACAATCCCAATGAAAGGGCTTAAAGCTTCATTAAATGTTGGTGTGGCATTTGGAATTTTAATGCAGAAATGGGTAGAGTCGCTGCAATAGTTTTATTCGCCGTACTCTTTCTTATAACCTGCTTCTAAATCGCTTACAAGCTTATAAAACTGACGCTCATCAACAATATTGAAAAGTTTAAGGGCATATCTATCAATCTGATAAAAATCAACCATTCCACGGGAATAAAAATCAATTGTTTCGGCAACATGAAGAATAGCAACTCTGTTCTTATCTTTATCAGGCACCATAGAAAGTCCATTCCAGCCGACAAGGTCAAAACAAACTCCCGAATCAAAGCCATATCGTTTAGAAGCTACAAGACTCAGATAAGTTGCCGCATTTCTATGCATAAACATGTCCAGAATATTATCTCCATATTCAGGATACTGTTTACTTAATTCAGTGATATATTCAAGCTGATTTTTACTTGCCCCTGCAAGAAGAACTGCACCCATACTATTTAAAAGACCAAGCAGGTACATATATTCTTCATCCTGTGGGAAAGTATCTTTAAAAGTACAGTTCTTATAAAGATTATATGCATAGTAAGCAACCTTTCTTGAATGAAGCAAAATCTGTTCAAAATATTCAGAGTTCTCAACCAGACGGTTATGAGGATTGCTTTCGCTGTAAATAAATTTCAAATCATAATCAGAAAGCATAGCTATTGCCTTCTGAAGATTGAAGCATTGTTTATCCTGCTGAAGCACATATCTGAATGGCAAAATTGAAAGAGATAAATCTTTTCTGACTACATCATAAAGAGACTTACGATCCACTGTTCCTTCAACATTGACAATCTTACTTACTTCATCAAAATGAGATTTCAGAATTGGTATTGAATCTTCTAGATTTACAAACTCATAAGAAAGCATTTCAACACCACAGAAAACTGTTGAATTACAAGGAAGTATAATTCTTGTAACAGTTTCATCACCTTCTGAAAGAACCTGATAATTGTCCTTTGAGAGTCCTACCTTC
>JAEEGH010023089.1_pt1 | contig 12689 bp, 9 predicted proteins | sample 9134181 | NCBI WGS metagenome assembly JAEEGH01 (sample SAMN16246544, study PRJNA631951) | gut metagenome | biome: gut microbiome; feature: rumen; material: DP-attached | host: Bos | place: Iran: Karaj | collected 2018-10 | reverse complement strand
CTGAAATGATCTGCATCTCCATTATGAAGTATCTCTTCGTTACTGGGTAAATCAGAAGCTTGTACAAACGCGGCATTACCTATTTTATTACAGACATCAATCGTGGCTTTTTCAACCGCTTCAGATTCCACTTTATAGCGCTTTTTCCAATCTCTGCAAAGTTCTCCGGTGATAATTGGGAAATCGAATTGTTTATATACCCCTCTAAAACCTAAAAACATCTTTAGAAGATTTGAATAATAATATTCATATCTTTGTTCATAACTAAATTGTGGGTTTTCAAATGCATCATGTTCGCCTTGATGCCATAGGAAGGCTACTATTCTGTTGCTCTTGTTTAAAGATAATCCCATATTAATCATATCTATTGTTCTTTGATATAAAGGATTACCTAAACCTTGTTGATCAAAAGCAAAACCGCTTCCTCCATAGGCGGTTTTAATGACTAATATTTTTCTATCTGGTGAATGAAAAGGTGATTTTTTATATTGTTCCACAAAACCAAGTGATAAATCAGAACAATATTTAGTGCCATCATCATTTTTTCTTTCCTGAAGTTCTCTAATGATTGTTTCTACTGGATAAACAAAGTTTAAACCATCGTATGAACCATCTTCTTTTAACTTCATTCCATATTTGTTTTTATCAATGATTTCATATACGTCAGACATGATAAAAGGTTTGCTATCTAGAGAAACACCATTACCTTCCGCGTTACTTTGACCTGCGATAACAATTATGTCAAATTTCATTTTATTAAAATCTTTTTTCATATAATCACCTAATCACCGGCACTTAATTATTTACTGAAAATTTAACATGATCAATGAACGCTTCATTGAGTAATGATAGTGGTTTGTTTTTTAACCACACAAATAAATATTCTATATATCTTGCAGGGTTTTCTATTTCTTTAACAACGATTTCTGGGTTGTTAATATAGGCTGTTTTAGGAAATAAACTCACACCAATATTTCTTCCCGCTAAAGCGGCAACGTCTAAGTAGTTATCCATTTTACAAACAATGTTTGGTTCAAGATGCTTTTCTTTAAACCATTTATAAATCATTGTGTTTGTGGATTCTCTGGTCGGGACGATAAGAGGCACATCTTTTAACATTGCTAAATCAATTGTGTTGCCTAGAAGACTGGCTAAAGGATGATTCTTGCTCATGAAGGCGTTCATTTTTTCTTGGCCAACTTTAAAACTATTTAACAATGTATTATCACATGGAGAAGTGATGACCGCTAAATCGATAAGACCACTTCTAAGTTTAGTGATTAGTTCATCGCTGTTACCATCGACAATGGTAAATTCAACATTATTATGTTGTTTTAAAAATTCTTCAATCCAAGGCGCCGCAATATTTGGCGCGCTACCTTCTACTAAGCCAATAGAAATCTTTCCATGGATACCTTTGCCCATAGCTTTGATTTCTTCGGCCGTTTTATTAACAAGAGACAGAATCTCTTTTGCGTGTCTATATAATAGTTTTCCAGATTCAGTTAATTGAAGATGTCTTTTACCTCTTATAAAGAGAACTGTGTCTAATTCTTCTTCCAACATTTTCATCTGATTACTTAATGGAGGCTGACTCATACAGAGTTTTTCGGCAGCTTTGGTGATATTTAATTCTTCGGCGATAGTAACAAAATAATACAGAGTACGAACATCCATATATGGTCCTCCTATCATACAAAAAATGTATGATTACCATAATATTATACGTATTTGATTTTATATAATAAAGTATTTAAAATCCTCCTATGTGATGTTGTTATAAAACAACAAGGAGAAAAATACTATGGCTGAGAATTTAGAGAGCTTGTTTGGCTCAGATGCATTTGATCGTAGAGTGATGAAAGCCACTTTAACGACAGAAATTTATCAAAAGTTACAAGAAGCTATCACTCAAGGCCAAGAACTCGATAAAGAAGTCGCTGATGCGGTAGCGGTAGCGATGAAGAACTGGGCGGTTAGTAAGGGAGCCACTCATTTTACCCATTGGTTTCAACCAATGACTGGTGTAACAGCCGAGAAACACGATGGCTTTATTGCCTTTAACGATAAAGGCTTAGCGATAAATGAATTCTCCGGTAAAGAATTAATTAAAGGTGAACCTGATGCTTCTAGTTTCCCTTCTGGTGGCCTTCGTTCTACATTTGAAGCCAGAGGCTATACAGCTTGGGATCCAACATCCTATGCCTTTATCAAAGATAATACATTATGTATTCCAACAGCGTTTTGCTCGTTTGATGGTAAGGCTCTTGATAAAAAGACGCCCTTACTTCGTTCTATGTCTGTTTTAAATAAACAGGCCATGAGAATAATAAAGCTTCTAGGGGTAAATGCTTCTAGAGTTATTCCTTGTGTTGGTCCCGAACAAGAATACTTCTTAATTGATAAAGAAGTTTATAAACAAAGAGAAGATTTAATTATATGTGGTCGTACATTATTTGGTGCGCCATCACCAAAAGGTCAACAACTCGATGACCATTATTTTGGAGCGATTAAACCACGTGTCCAAAAATTCATGATTGAACTTAATGAAACATTATGGAGACTTGGTATTCCAGCGAAGACTGAACATAACGAAGTTGCTCCCGCACAGCATGAATTAGCGCCCATTTACGAGAGTTGTAATATTGCAACCGATCACAACCAATTAACCATGGAAATCATGCAAAAAGTGGCTAGAAAACACGATTTAGTGTGTTTATTAGCGGAGAAACCTTTTGCTGGTGTCAATGGTTCTGGCAAGCATAATAACTGGTCTATAGCCACAGATACGGGCATCAATTTATTAGCTAGAGGCAAAACTCCAGAAGAACATTTGCGTTTCTATCTATTTTTAACAGCGGTCATCAAAGCCGTTGATTTATATCAGGATTTAATTAGGGTCAGTGTTGCCACTGCGGGCAACGACTTTAGATTAGGGGCTAATGAAGCGCCTCCAGCGATTGTTTCCGTCTATTTGGGCGAAGAATTGACTAATGCTCTATTTTCCATTGATCTCGATGAGAAGAATAAGAAGAATTATCTCGATTTAGGAGTTGCTTCTATTCCCGCTTTTATGAGGGATTCAACCGACCGTAATAGAACATCTCCGTTTGCTTTTACAGGCAATAAATTTGAATTAAGAATGCTTGGTTCATCCAATTCCATTGCGTGCGCAAACATTATGCTTAATTCCTCAGTTGCTAGTGTACTAGCAGGATTTGCGGATGAACTTGAAAAAGGATGTAACGAAGAAGCGATCGTCAAACTCATTAAAAGAGAAGCGGAGGCTCATAAGCGCATCATCTTTAATGGTAATGGTTATAGTGATGAATGGGTGAAAGAAGCAGAGAAACGCGGATTATATAACTTAAAAACCACACCTGACGCTCTTCCACATTTAGTGGCTAAAAAGAATGTTGATATGCTTACTTCTATCGGAGTGTTTTCCGAAGAAGAATTACAGGCTCGATGCTCTATCCTTTTAGAGAATTATTCAGAGACATCATTAATTGAAGCCCGCACGATGGTGGAGATGGTTAATAAGAATTATCTTCCCGCGATAAGTGGTTATTCAAATGAAGTGGCTACTTCTTTATTAAATAAAAAAGAAGCTCTTCCAAATATGAATTTTAAATATGAAGAAGAAGTGCTTAAAACACTAACTAATGTGATTGAAGAATCGAAACGTTTAGTGAAAAAACTAGAGACATTAATAAATGACTCTTCTAAAGAAGAGAATGGCAGCAAAGCAATGTTCATCAAAGATTACATCATCCCAGTGATGAATGAATTAAGAATCAAGATTGATGAGGCAGAGACTTTATGTCCAGAGACAGTTTGGCCATATCCAAGCTATCGCGAAATATTGTTCTCCGTTTTATAGAGGTGTCTTTATGGGTAATTGTGCGATTGTCGGTATTAACTGGGGCGATGAAGGTAAAGGTCGTATCGTCGACCTATTATCTAAAAGATATGATTATGTTGTCCGTTATCAAGGAGGAGGCAACGCCGGCCACACAGTAATTAACGAATACGGCAAATTCGCTCTTCACCTCATTCCGTCCGGCATCTTTAGAAAAGGCGTAATTAATGTTTTAGGTAATGGTGTTGCACTCGACCCAGAAAGTTTATGGGAAGAGATTGAAAATCTCAGAAGTCGTGGAGTGGAAGTTAATGAAAACAATCTGAAGATTAGCGATCGTGCTTCTTTATTATTCCCATGGCATAAGATTCTCGACACTTTAGAAGAAGAAAGACTTAAAGATAAGAAGTATGGCTCCACTAAACAAGGTATTGCCCCTTTTTATTCTGATAAATATCAAAAGAAAACAGTTTTAATAGGGGAGTTACTCTATTCCAAACATTTTTATGAACACATAAAAGATATTTTAGAATGGAAAGATTTAACGCTTACTGGTGTTTATCACGCTAAACCAATTGAATATGAAGAACTCGTAAAATGGTGTGAGACATATATAAATAAACTCCGTCCCTTTATTTGTGATACCGGCAAATTGTTAAAGAAAGCCGAAAAAGAAGGAAAGAGCATACTCTTTGAAGCACAACTCGGTTCATTAAGAGATTTGGATTATGGAATTTATCCATATACCACATCCTCTAATACTTTAGCTTCCTTTATCCCATTGGGATCAGGGTTAGCAAGTGTAAATGTTGAAACGATTATAGGAGTGGTTAAAGCTTATTCTACTTGTGTGGGCGAAGGACCATTTGTCTGTGAGTGGGATGGTGAAAAAGCCAGCCTCCTTCGCGAAGCGGGTATGGAATATGGTGCGAAGACTGGTCGTCCTAGAAGAGTGGGACCAATCGATCTTATCGCCACTCGTTATGGTGTGGAAGTGCAAAATGCTACGAGCATTGCATTAACAAAATTAGATGTTCTCTCTTATATGGACAAGATACCTGTGTGTATCAAATATAAATTAAACGGACAAGAAATTGATGAATTCCCGTTCCCATATCAACTAGAAGATTGTACACCCATCTATGAATATTTAGAGGGTTGGAAATGTGATATTTCTAAAGTCAGAAAATGGGAAGATTTACCTATAAATGCGCAAAAATACGTGGAATTTGTAGAGAAAATGATAAATTGTCCGATAAAAATAGTGTCCGTTGGAGCGGATAGAGATGCCTATATTGAGAGGTAATAACATGGAAAATAAAGATCGTTATGTCAGTCCATTTACGGAAAGGTATGCATCCAAAGAAATGCAGTATCTTTTTTCTCCCGACAAGAAATTCTCGACATGGAGAAAACTATGGGTTGCCCTTGCGGAAAGCGAGATGGAATTAGGATTAAAGAAAGATGGTAAGCCTGTGATTAATAAAGAAATGATTGAGGAGATGAAGGCTCACATCTATGACATCAATTATGAAGAAGCCGAAGAATTAGAAAAGCAACTTCGTCATGATGTGATGAGTCACATCCGTGCCTACGGAAAACAATGTCCTAAAGCGGCCGGCATCATCCATTTAGGCGCTACAAGTTGCTATGTAGGTGATAATACAGACATCATCATTATGAAAGAAGCATTAGAACTTCTTAAAAAGAAGTTAGTTAATTTAATTAAGATATTAAGCGACTTCTCTGATAAATATAAAGAACTACCAACATTAGGTTATACCCATTTTCAGGCCGCTCAACCGACTACTGTTGGTAAAAGAGCGACATTATGGATTCAAGACTTTTTGATGGATTTAAATGATTTAGAATATGTCTTAACTTCATTAAAGTTATTAGGATGTAAAGGAACAACCGGAACACAAGCTTCCTTTGTGGAACTATTTGAAGACAAAGACATTCCAAATAAATTAGATAAACTCATTGCAAAAAAGATGGGATTTGAAGAATGTTATCCAGTTTCAGGACAGACATACAGCCGTAAAGTTGATAGTGGAGTGTATAACATTCTTGCCGGTATTGCGACTTCAGCGAGCAAGATGGCAAACGATATTCGTTTGTTGCAGCATCTTAAAGAGATTGAAGAACCGTTTGAAGAAAACCAGGTTGGTTCCTCGGCAATGCCTTATAAACGCAACCCAGTGCGTTCGGAAAGAATTGTTTCTTTATCCCGATATGTAATCGTTAATTCACTTAATAGTGATGTCACCGCGAGCAATCAGTGGTTTGAGAGAACTTTAGATGACTCCGCAAATCGCAGGATTGTCATTCCTGAAGGTTTTCTTGCGACTGATGCGATATTGGATCTCTGTATCAATGTCACCGACGGTTTAGTGGTGAATGAAAAAGTCATTGAAAAGAACCTTCAAAAAGAACTTCCATTTATGATTACTGAAAACATCCTAATGGATAAAGTCAAAGAAGGCGGAAATAGACAAGAATTACATGAAGAGATTCGTAAATTATCTTTAGAAGCTTCTTCTCGTATCAAACAAGAAGGTTTAGATAACGATTTATTTGAAAGAATGTGCGAATCCAAGATTTTAAATATCTCATCCGAAAAACAAAAAGAGTATTTAGACGCTAAGAAATATATAGGTAGGGCTCCTGAACAAGTTAGTGAATTTTTAACTACCTATGTCAAACCAGTATTAGAAAAACACAAAGACTTGCTTGGCATCAAAGTGATTATTGAAAAATAAGAGATCAGTATGGATAAAATTTTAGTGCTTGATTTTGGTGGTCAATATAATCAATTAATCGCCCGTAGAGTGCGATCTCTTTCCGTCTACTCTGAGATTAAAAACTATAACAAAATCACCGCTGAAGAGATAAAAGAAAATGGCTATAAAGGCATCATCTTTACTGGCGGACCTAACAGTGTTTATAATCCCGATTCTCCTCATTTTTCTAAAGACATTATTTCTTTAGGAATACCAATTTTAGGAATATGTTACGGTCATCAATTATTAGCTTATTTAGCGGGAGGCACAATTGCTTCTTCGGATAATAATAGCGAATATGGTAAAACCATTCTTTTTATAAAAGAAAGTATCCTTCTAAAAGGCATTAAAGAAGAAAGTGTGTGTTGGATGAGCCACACTGACTATGTCAAAGAATTACCGGAAGGATTTAAGATAACTGCCTACACAAACAACTGTTCTTGTGCGGCGATGGATGATGTTTCTAGAAACCTCTATGGAGTGCAGTTCCATCCTGAAGTCACCCATACCGAATATGGCCAACAAGTATTACGTAATTTCATCTTTAATATTTGTAAATGTGAACCTAACTGGAAGATGGATGATTTTGTAAAACAAACAGTGGAGAAATATAAAAGAGAACTAGCAGGAAAGAAAGTTCTATTAGGGTTATCTGGCGGACTCGATTCTTCGGTAGTGGCCCTTCTTCTCCATAACGCTATCGGTAAAAACCTCGTCTGTGTTTTTGTGGATCATGGACTATTAAGAAAAGACGAAGGCGACTATGTCACAAAATTATTCCGTGAAAAGTTTGATATCAATCTCATCAGAGTGAACGCAAAAGAAAGATTTTTTAAAGAGTTAAAAGGAATCAGCGAACCAGAAGCTAAAAGAAAGATTATTGGTCGTGAGTTCCTAGAAGTGTTTAGAGAAGAGGCGAAGAAGATTGGTAATATTGATGTTCTCTCTCAAGGCACGATATATCCCGATGTCATCGAAAGTGGCAAGGATTCATCTGCTGTTATTAAGAGTCATCATAATGTTGGAGGATTACCTAAGGACATCGGTTTTAAAGAAATCATCGAACCGATTCGCGATTTATTCAAAGATGAAGTAAGAGAAATTGGTCTTGAATTAGGTCTTCCAAAGGAACTTGCTTATCGTCAGCCATTTCCTGGTCCCGGATTAGCGGTAAGAATTATTGGCGAAATAACCGAAGAAAAGATTAAATTAGTGCAAGATAGCGATGCAATATTAAGAGAAGAATTTAAAAAACACGGAATTGATAAGATGGCTAATCAGTATTTCACTGTATTGACCGACACTCGTTCGGTAGGAGTGATGGGAGATGCCAGAACTTATGGCTACACTTTAGCATTAAGAGCGGTCACTACAGATGACTTTATGACTGCATCTTGGACTAGAGTGCCATATGACGTATTAGAAATTATCGGTTCTAGAATAACTAATGAAATTAAAGGCATTAATCGTGTCGTTTATGATATCACATCAAAACCACCCGCAACGGTGGAGTGGGAATAGGAGGAAAAGTGTATGGAAACAAAATACATCTTTGTTACTGGAGGAGTTGTTTCAGGTTTAGGTAAAGGTATTACAGCAGCTTCTTTAGGTCGTTTATTGAAATCAAGAGGATTAAAAGTTGCGGCGCAAAAACTAGATCCTTATATCAACGTGGATCCAGGAACAATGTCTCCTTATCAACACGGTGAAGTCTATGTCACTGAAGATGGTGCGGAAACAGACCTTGACTTAGGGCATTATGAAAGATTCATTGATGAAGATTTAAATAAATATTCCAACCTGACAACAGGTAAGGTGTATTGGAATGTCCTCACCAAAGAGAGAAAGGGTGAGTATCTTGGAAGTACTGTTCAAGTCATTCCTCATATCACTAATGAAATTAAGAGATTTATTTATAACGTAGGTAAGAAAACTAATGCCGATGTTGTTATCACCGAGATAGGTGGCACAATTGGTGACATTGAATCTCAACCATTTATTGAAGCAGCCAGGCAAGTATCTTTAGAGGTAGGCAGAGATAACTCTTTGTTTATCCATGTAACTCTAGTTCCGTATCTACATGGAAGCGAAGAACATAAAACTAAACCCACACAACACTCTGTGAAAGAATTACAAGGGATGGGTGTTAATCCAAACATCATCATTTTGAGATGTGATGAACCATTAGAAGAGTCTATTTTTGAGAAAATATCCATGTTTTGCAATGTTAAAAAGGATTGTGTTATCGAAAATATTACTTTACCAAACCTTTACGAAGCACCTTTAATGCTTGAGAAATCGCACTTCTCAGAAGTTGTTTGTCGTGAACTAAATATCAAAACCGAAGAACCGGATTTAAAAGAATGGACAGCGATGGTGGAACGTATCAAAGCTAGACCATTTACCACTCACATTGCTCTTGTTGGTAAGTATGTAGAATTACACGATGCTTATCTATCTGTTGCTGAAGCATTACGTCACGCCGGATATCAATATCGCACACACGTGAAAATACATTGGATTAGTTCCGAAACCATCAACGAGAATAATGTTGAGGAAATATTTAAAAATATCGATGGCATTATTGTTCCTGGTGGATTTGGTCCTAGAGGTATTGAAGGCATGATAGTTACCGCTAGATATGCTAGAGAACATAATGTTCCATATTTTGGTATCTGTTTAGGTATGCAAGTTGCAGTTATTGAATATGCGAGACATGTCTGCGGATTAGCCGATGCCAATTCTGGCGAATTTGATGAAAATAGCAAACATAAAGTCATAGACTTTTTACCAGATCAAAATGACCACATCAATAAAGGTGGCACATTGAGACTAGGTGCCTACCCATGTTTGGTACAAGATGGTACGGTTCTTAGTCGTTGTTATCAGCAAAAGACTATATCTGAAAGACATCGTCATCGTTACGAATTCAATAATGATTATCGTGATTTACTAACCAGCAAAGGTTTAGTGATTGGTGGCACTTCACCAGATGGATATATTGTTGAGACGATTGAACTTAAAAATCATTCTTTCTTTGTGGGTGTGCAGTTCCACCCCGAATTCAAATCTCGTCCTAATAGACCACATCCGGTCTTTCTTGAATTTATTGGTAGTTCTTTGAATCTTAAAAAATGAAAAAAGAATCGTTTGTTCATATCGTGATCGCTATGCTTCTCACATTTTGTGGTGGCTTTTGCGATGCCTATACATTTATTACTCGTGGTGGAGTCTTTGCGAGTATGCAAACCGGTAATTTAATTAATCTATTTGTCAATTTAATTGACAAGCAGACTTTTGAATGGATGTTCTTCTTACCAATTATATTCTTCATCCTAGGATGTGTTATTACTGTTTTATCACAGAAATGGAAACATGAATATATTCTCACTCTGGTTCTTTTATTTGCTTCATTCTTAGGATGTGGATTTTGTCCTCAAAACGACGGTTGGAATCTTGTTTGTGTTTGTATTTTATCTGTTACTGGGGCGATGCAGTTCCAAGCTTTCCGTCATTGTATGGATTACTATTACACATCCACGATGTGCACAAATAACATGAGACTATTTTCTGAAAGCATTGTCGAAAGAAACAAAGGCAAAATATTATTCTATCTATCAGTAATAATAATGTTTTCTATTGGTTGCGTTGTGGGAGTAGTGTTATCAAAAGAAATGGGCATTTATTCTTTATGCCCATTTTCAAGTATATATTTGATAATTCTTATTATTGAAATAATGATGAGGACCAAGAAGCGTGAATTAGAATCACAGCTTGCTTAATCTATCTTTAATAATTTTTGGTAAGCGTTTTGCTTCACTTTTATTCATTGAACATAAAGCAATTCTCAAACAGCTCTTCGTGGAGATTAGGTGAACTTTGTTTTCAATAAGTTTTTTTCTTATCTCTTCTGGATTATTAACAGGGACACAGATAAAGAATCCTCTTTTATATGGAAGAACCTTCAAACCAACTTCTTTCGCTGCCTCTAAGAAAACAAGGCTGCGTTCTTCTAACATTGAGACAACATATTTAACTTCTTTTTCGTATTCACGGTTATATTCTTCATTAAGAATTAACTTAGTAATTACATTCATTCCGGCAGTGGAGACAGCGGACCATTTTACACGGCAAGAGAAGTTGCTTGCTTCCGCGAACGCTTTAGCTTCTTTTTCATCTTTGGTCATGATTAATAAAGCACCGATGCGGTAGCCATATAAACTAAATGACTTAGAACCAGAAAATACAAACAAAGTCACCGCGTTATCTGGTAAATCTTTGAGTTTCGCAAAACGGTTTCTTACTATATCTGTATTTGTATTACAAAAATCGATGTATGCGATATCGACAAGGAATACAAAATCAACATCAGGGTTATCTTTTGCTAATTTGATAATGCTGTCATAGTCTTCGTCGATCATGCAAAAACCAGTAGGATTTTCACACGGATCATTGATTAATATCATGATACGTTTTTGACGGGTTTTGATAGCTTTAACTTGTTCAATAATATCTTTGATATTAAATCTATCTTGATCATCAAATAATTGATATGTTTGAGGGATGAATTCCATCTCTTTTGCGCAGTTCAAATAATTCTCCCACATATGATTGGGAAGTAAAACGATATCCCCTCTATCGACATAGTTGGTAAAGGCGAGATTTAACGCCCCTGTACCACCAGGAGTGGCAATAGTTTCTAGATAACATTCTTTCTTAATATCATCTAAAAATTTACCAAAGACTTTTTGAATTACTGCATTTCTATATTCAGGTGTACCTGCGGAATTGACATAAGCATATTTTTCATTTGGAGATAAAGAATTCATGGCTTTTTCCACAACCGAAAAGACATACAAAGAACCATCTTCGTTTTTTAAAGTTCCAGAAGTGGCATTGATGACCATATCATCAAGTTTTTTGGCTTCAGTGGCTTCTTTCGCTAAAGCGAGAATGTTGTTTTTAAGGGATTTGTCTTTAGCACCTGAATTTATAAACATGCTTATATAATATCACTTATCATAAGTATAAAAAATACTTATAACATTAGAACTGCTATATCAATTTAATATACATGCCGTGCCATCAAATGTGGTTTCTCCATCAGAACATAAATAGTGGTATTTCACCAGATGATCAATTCGTGGAAGCGGCTTTTTAAATCTTTAAAAAACATCTATTCATGATATAATTATGATATAAAGAGGTATATTTATGGCAATTATTAGACCAAGTGCGGATTTAAGAAATAGATATAAAGAAATTAGCGAACTATGTAAAACTACTGGTCAACCAGTTTATATAACAGTTAATGGTAGAGAAGATACTGCGATCATTGATTCAAATGTTTTAGATGAACTTTATCAAACAATCAAATTGATGCAAGAAATAAACCAAGGAATTGCAGATGTTAATTCTGAAAGAGTTATGTCCTTGGAAGACGCTAAAAAGAAATTACTATGAAATATAAAATCATTAAAACAATTAAGCATTTATAGGCCGAGTGAAATAACTCGGTTTTTTTGTTCGCGAACAAGCTTAAACACGACATAATTGCGATAGGCAGATTCAGACAAAATAGAATGGATTGATTTAGACAACCACAATATACGACCGTTGCATAATTGTTGGTCGTTTTTATTTTAAAAATTTAACGTAAATAAGCAAGAAGTCGTATTATTCAATTAACTTAAATAGATAGTCGTTCGATTTTCTATCTAAGTTATAATTTTTATATGCTGGGAGTATTTATCAATCGGCAACTTTTTGTCCTCACAACCTTTTAAAAACGCATTTTATAATATAGACACAATCGGAGGAACGAGATGAAACAATTTATAGACTTCTTTGTAAATAAGTTCAATACCTACAGTCCTGACATGTTTGTATGGATTATCTTCTTATGCTTATCTCCTTTAGTGTATCTCTTAGGTATTGTCGTTCTCGATTGGGATTCATCTTTTGAATCCAAAATGGAGAGAATCAAATTCTATCAAGGAGCCACAACATTGACTCTATTTGTGATTGCTTCTTATTGTATATTT
>JAEEGH010023088.1_pt1 | contig 12689 bp, 18 predicted proteins | sample 9134181 | NCBI WGS metagenome assembly JAEEGH01 (sample SAMN16246544, study PRJNA631951) | gut metagenome | biome: gut microbiome; feature: rumen; material: DP-attached | host: Bos | place: Iran: Karaj | collected 2018-10 | reverse complement strand
AAAAAACATGAACCGCAAAAAACAAAGACCGTAAAAAGACTGATCAGCTTAGCCGGAAGGCTGTCACCTATATAGAGTTTTTCTGAGATCTGCAAATCAAAAAATGATCCTGTGATGGCGCCGGTTATACATAGTGCTATCAGGATAAGGTAAAGAATTGTCCTCGGATTCTTTTTCATACTGCCTCTAATTATTAAACGCGTTCAATTTATGCTAACACGCAAACTTCCACTTTTCAATCATTAAGCCGGAAGTTCTACAAAGAGGATTCTCGCAGATGATATAATTATCTTGTCTGAGGGAGTGATCTCTTAGTTTAGATAATAATCAGTAGAATGAATAGGAGTGTTTTTGAGATAGAACCTTGAAAGCCCTTATTTTGTTGAACGATGCACCGTTTTTGGAGTATCATTCAAGCGACAAAGGTCTGTAGGGTGCAACCTATACTGTAAGTAGAATTAATAGCATTCAACTTGCATTGGCAGTAACTTTTAAACCGTTACCGTCGGTGATAGACTCTATCATGAAGGTTGCAATTATGAAGAATGTGTGTAAAGTATTATTCTTTCTCGGAATGTTGATGATGACAGCGGCACTGACGCTGTCATTTATGAATCCTCATTACATGGAGCCTTACGGATTGGTTTACAGAACTCAATATGAGATTCCGGCGGTTCTTATGGAGTATGAAGGTGTCGATTGGCATAACATCGGTCATTGGAAGCCTGTGACAGTTGTTAATCTAGCGATTACACAGAGGGAGTATCAGCCGGAAGAAGTAAAGATAATTAACATCACTGGAGACACCTGCACTATCTTGAAGGATTTTGGCCATGGAAACAGGACATATGCGGATAGTGTTCCTTTAACGAGTCTGAGTTATGATGCTGGTGAAGTGGAGTATGCAAGGAGTATAGATAACGACTTTAGAGCCGAGATTCATTATGGTTCGATGGTTTCTGTTGATTACGGAAACGGAGAAAGAGAGTTTTTCCAATTTGATGTCAGTCAACACGGAGCTGATTATCCTTCCGATTTTATAGGCGTTCCCAAGCGGCATTATAAAAACGAAATGATCATCATTGCACTTATGTTAGTCAATGTGATTATAAACTTTGTTTCTATGTTATTTATGGATAGCAGGTGCAAGCTGAAAAAGGATAACAAAGCTCTTTTGAAGACCCTCATTATTCTGAATGTATTGCATCTCACTGTTTCAGTTTTTGTCTTGTGGTGTTGTATAATTAAATGATAACCGAAGCGGAAGGTTCCGTCGACTCGACGGGCAGAGTGCTCTGATGTTCAGTTTCAGGGACGAAGCTGCTCACAGCGGTAGCAGCCCCGACAAGCTCCGGAAACTGTTGTTGAACGATGCACCATTTTTGGAGTATCATTCAAGTCGAAGATTGACCGATATACTTCGCGGAAATGAGGGTACGAGTCTCGTGCTCGTCTCTATCATTGCGATCATAATCTTAACCGGAGTAATCATCCTTCGTATAACCACGAGTTCTTTGTGGGCATCGGCGGATAAGCAGTATACTCAGGATCGCGCGTATGTTATGGCGACCTCGATGGGGGATTCGATCGATGCGCTGATCCGGGACGGCTCCATAAATCTTGCATCCTATACTTCAAGTACGACCTTTAATCCGAGCGGTAGCTATAATGATCCCATTGAGGCGACTATCGCTCCTGAAGGTGAGAATGGTTACAGAGTGACCGTAAGAGCGAAGGCGGGTAATTCCGAATATGTTTATTCGGCTTACTACACCAATACGAAAGGATCTTATACGAGGCAGATACAATGAAGCGTTTAAGTAAGAAGATCTGCATTATCAAAGATAATTCCGGTGAGTCTATGGTGGAGGTCGTAGTCGCTTTTACATTGTTGTCGATCATGCTCGTCCTGTTCTCTCAGGGAATATCGTGGGCGACAAGATCGGAAGTATAGATAACTTAATCATTTGAAAAGATGATTTTATATGTTTATGCTAAAAGATATACAGAGAGAACGGCTTTCTGGTCGAGACTGCGACAGAGCGATATGTTGAATTCAGGAAAAGATACCCAAAGCTCGCGGAACGCGTTCCGCTCCGTTATATAGCAACATATCTTGGAATAACACCGGAGTCTTTAAGCCAGATCAGGAGTTCAATGAAAGAAGATAATGCAGGAGTATCTGCTTGACTAAGGAGATATGTATATGAAAAAGATCACATACTTTATTGTTCAGATCATCTGGTCATTGGTCCTGGCTGTTGCTATCTGTTTTCTTGCTATGCTTCAACTTCCAGGTCCCGGTGGTGAACCCATCCAGACCGAAGAAGCCTTAGCGGAAGCTCTTGCACCTGTAGGTTCCGTGTTGCTTGGCGGGATGTTAGTATATCTGATACTGACGATAGTATATATTGTTTTCGGGCGCAAGATGGTTAAAGAATGGCGCTGGTGGATTGTTTTGGTTTCGTTGGTATTGGCTCCGATAACGCTTGCATTGGGATATGCCATATGCTCTTGAGCCGGATCGTGATCCCGCTCGTATTGTATAATGGAACAGTAAATCCTGAATATAATCTACTAAGAAGCCTGCGAAAAATGACTCGCAGGCTTCAATAATTCTGGGTTGTTTTATAGCGGGAGATCATCAATACAAATGTAATAGACACCAAGTCTTTTGATCCGCTTCGACTCATCTTGCTTAATGTGAATCACCTCATAGAGTTTCCTTTTTAGCCTAGCTAGGAGAATTGCCAGCGTTCCGCCCCATACGATAGTCGTATTACTTTCCATAAAACTTGATCTCTTCTTTTATATTGTTTGAGTATGACTGAAGATCAGACTCGAACCGCTGTTCAAACTCTTCTTTTGCAAAGACTGAATAAGAATCGCTCTTAGCGGCGTAGTTTAGCCAGTCATCAACCATTGAAGTGACTACATTGAAGCTGTTGATAGGTATGTAATAAATGATCTTTATCTCTGAACCGGTATATTCGATAGCGGAGTACCAGTTGCACCCTAACTTCTTGAAATAACCTAGTTCATATAAGAACAGGGCAAAGTCTTTTGAATAGTATTCCGGCTTCAGGAGCTTGTTTGCATCAAAAACGAACCCGTAAGATATGTCTTTAGTATAAGGAACTCTTTTGGTCGTTGTACCCAAGATTACGTCAGGGGAGATCCTGCATAATAATCGTGTAAGGTCAGATGTAGTAACACAGTGTTCTGACTTTGCTTTAGTCAGTTTTTCGACCTCTGTTTTATATGCAGCTTCCAGCCTCTGGATGATGCTTTCTTCAAAAGCTCTTTCATTGCTGCCGAATCTTCCTCGCCAGCTTATGTATTCCTTGGCTCTAGCCTCATTGCCGCCTTCTGGATCAAAAGCCTGCTTCTTATCGTGCCAATAGTTCAAATATGTATTGAGGGCAGAATTACGATTATCTTCATTATTGATAACGATGACTGTCTTGCCGTCCTGTTTCTCGATATTTATAGAGAAATTATCCTCGAGTTCAAAAAGGATATGCATTATATCCTCTTCTGATTGGATATTTATATCAGAAAGAGCAGCAACATCAACGTCCAAGGCATCAGCGATTTCTTTTAGCTTGTCCATCTTAGGGGTACGGACATTAGTCTCGTACTGCCTGATCCTGTCTGCCTGCAGGTGGACTTTGCTGCCTAATTCAGCCTGTGTATAACCGCGAAGATCTCTGTAAAAACGTATTTTTTGTCCAATTGTCATAAGGTCACGTACTCCTTTGCAAGCTCATTGTACCATAAGCCTCACGGAATTGTAAGAACAAAAATACAAAATAGTACAAAAATGTACTTGCTAAACAAAACGGGATGTTGTATATTAGTGGTGGTACAGTACAAAAATGTACTTGCAGGGCAAATGCAAGGACATGAAAGGTGCGACCCGCAATCGTACTGGTACCGTGAACCTTGACAACTGCATAAGACCGATCTACAGGTATCCCCCTGTATTCGTAGCCAAACTCCACGGGCGCCGAGACCTCTCGAAAGGGAGAGAGCGATAAGCCGTCAGGAGCAAAGGCGGGATTGCTACCCGTCGGGCGACGAAGGATATGGGGAATCTGATGCATCACGCAGCCACAGGCAGAGCGTTGAAGCCGGGACAGCAACCCGGTGAGCCGTCGCACCCAATGGGCGGGGCCGGGGGAAAGACCCGGTGGTGAAACTCCAATGTTGGAACTCCAGCAAAGTTCCTCCTGTAGACGTAGAAAGACCAAATCAAACAAAAACAAAAAACACCCCCCAGGGGAAGTCTGTCCTCTTACAGGGGTAAACAAATCTAATGAATAGGAGAAAAAGCAATGAAAGATAACAGTACAACAATGTTTATCGGAGTAGCTCAGATCCAGAGAGACTGGGGAATCTCAAGATCAAAGGCATACCAGATCATTAAAGATCTCAATGCCGAACTTAAGAAAAAGAATCCCACGGCGCTGGTTGTCTCGGGGAGGGTAAATCGTTTCTGGTATGAAGAGGCTTGCCTTCAGAGAGGATATGCCGGCGATGGAGAGGATTAAGAACCGTACAAAAAACAAAAGCCTCTCCGAAGAGAGGCAAATACGCACCAAGGCACGCATTGTGTTTAGCAACCTAATTATAGTGCCTTTCTGCGTATTTATCAAACGAATAGATACGAGGAGGTATTATGAAAGCTAAGAAATCATTCGTTTTATATACGTCATGGAGAAGCCTCTTTGAGTTACTGGAGGAACCGGAGCTCATAAAGGAACTTCTCTATGCCGTATTCGATCTTGCTGAAGGCAAGGAAGTTGTTATTACCAACAGTAAGGTAAGAACTGCCTTTAATGCGATAGAGCCCGTTATGAGGGAAGATCTCGAAGCATATAAGGTCAGGTGTGAGAAGAACAAAGCAGCCGCCCAAAAGAGATGGAATCCATCCGATATGCATTTGCATACGGATGGATTGCAATCGGATGGTGATAATGTCTATGACTATGATTATGACTGTGAGTATGAAGATGATAATGATTCTGATAATGATAGTGATATTTCTCCTGTCAAGACATGTCAGGGAGCGCCATCTGTAGCAGATGTAATAGAGGCTTCTCATAATAGAGGAGTAGACATGCCGAAGTCTGAAGCAGAAGCGTTTATTTCTTACTACTATGTGGATCTCAAGGGGTTGATAAATGGTGAGCCGATAAGGAATTGGAGAAACCTGCTCAACTCATGGGGCGATCATATGCTTGTTGATACTGATGCTTTGTTAGGAGAAGGCATTAAAGGGTATGACGCTTATCTCACATTGCCGACCGAAGTACAAAAACTTATAGACAGTGATCAGGAACGGTTTGGTGGTCGTAAGATCACTAAAGCCACCGCTGATGCTATAGCAAGATTCAGAAAGGCGGTGTGATCATGGCAGTATTAAAAGATACCGGTAGTGTGTATAAGGGTAAATCTTGGCGAGTTGTCTGTTATTACAAAGACTGGCGCGGAGATCGCATTCGTCACGAGAAGAGAGGATTTACTACCAGACACGATGCTGTTGAGTATGAGCATTCTTTCCTTGCAAAGCAGACTAAAGATATCAATATGTCATTCGATTCGTTTGTTGATATTTATTTAAGAGATATGAAGCCGCAGATTAAGAAGAGCACTTATGCAAATAAGGTACAGATCATAGATAAGCACATCAGACCTTTCTTTGTAAATGTGTCGCTGGCAGAGATCAATAACACCCATATCCTTCAGTGGCAGAACGAGATTCTGACATTGAGGGATGACGATGGAAAAGGGTATTCGGCGACGTATCTCAGATCGATCAACAATCAGTTGACCGCGATATTCAATCACGCGGTCAGGTACTACGATCTTCCGAAGAATCCTTGTAAGGCATTTAAGAAGATGGGAAAGCAGCATGGACCGGAAATGCTCTTTTGGACTAAGGATGAATATATGAAGTTCATCGAGACAATGAAGCGTAAACCGATTTCCTATTACGCATTCCAGATTCTTTATTGGACGGGAATCAGATGCGGTGAGCTCCTTGCTCTTACAAGGGGAGACTTTGATCTCGAGAAACGAACCCTTCGTATCAACAAGACTTATCAGGTAGTGAATGGTGAGGCGATGACCACTTCTCCGAAGACCGAGAAGAGTAACAGAACTATCGAACTTCCGCAGTTCCTGTGTGACGAGATGGCGGATTACTTTGACTCAATATATGGACTTGATAACACCAGCAGAATTTTTCCCGTCAGCAAAAGTTATCTCCATCACGAGATGGATCGCGGAGCGAAGGAAGCGGGCGTAAAGCGCATCAGGATACACGATCTGAGACACTCGAGTTGTGCACTGCTTATAGAACTCGGTTATTCCCCGATACAGATTGCAGAACGCCTCGGGCATGAGACTGTGACTATCACAGAGAGGTACTCGCATCTGTATCCGTCAGTTCAGCGCATGATGGCGGATAGGCTTAATGATACTTTTCTGACTTCTGAGGAGGATTGATATGGGCAAGATATATGGAAAGGTTGATACTCCGAAGAGACGAAGAAGGAAAAAGAAGGTTGATGAACACCGAAGGCATAGAGACATATTTCTTAACTTCCGTATGACTCAGAAGGAAAAGGATCTGATAGAGGCTCGTATCGCAATGACAGGTTTGAAGAAGGCAACTTTCTTTATAGAGAGTTGCCTTTATCAGAAGATACTCGTCAAAGGCAACATCCGGTCATTCTCTGCGATACGCGACACATTGCGGGATCTGTCGGAAAAGATCGACAAGAACCCTGACCTGACATCACTTGAACCGACAGACGCGGAACGGTTGAAGACGATACTGGAGATCATGGATTGCCTGTTCGGCGATAACCCGACTGTCGCGTCGTAAGTTACGGCTGTCCGCAGGACCCCCTCTGGAAGAGCGCCTTATTTTTGATACGCAGTGTCAAAAGTAATAAGGCGTTACTTCTGGAAGAAGTAACAAGACTGACCGTCGTTTTTTCATTCCGATATATTACTGACGAAGGAGGTATTTTATGTCCCGAACAATATCATTTGTTAAAGGCAGAGGAATCATTAACCACAACAACAGAACCTTTACTGCAGAGAATGTTGATGCTTCAAGAACGCCGTTGAACATCACTTATGTAAAGATCCCGATAGAGCAGGCATACGAAGAAATCTTTGGAGATGCAGTCGCAGAGTATAACGCGAAGCAGAAGAGAAACGACCGTAAGATAGATAACTATATGGCTAAGGTCAAGGAATCCAAAAACAATGAGAAGGTCTTTTATGAGACTCTGGTACAGATCGGCAGAATGAGTGATACGGCTGTCCTCGATGAAGACGGTAACATCACAGATGCAGCATCACTTGCTAAAGAAGTGCTTGATGAATATGCAAGGACGTTCCAAGAGCGAAATCCTAATCTGATACTGTTCAATGCAGTTCTTCACATGGACGAGGCAACCCCGCACTTGCACCTTGACTATATTCCCGTAGCACACGGATATAAGACAGGCTTATCTACAAGGAACAGCCTGACTAAAGGATTACAGGAGATGGGGATAGCAAAGGCGGTAAGTAAGAACGATACCGAGACGATGCATTGGCAGCAACGGGAGCGTGAGTATATCGCAGATCTTTGTAGAGCCCGGGGACTCGAAACAGAAGTACTGGGAATAAAGCGTGATGATTATTCTATCCCGGAGTACAAGAAAGCTATGCGCGAGAAAGAGGCGGCGGAAGCCGAGATCGAGATTTTACGATCCGAGAAGGAAGCCGCCGAGACATTACTTGAAACATCGCTTGACCAAATCGGATCCAACATAGAAGAGATCGATGAACAGAAAGAGACGCTGAAAGAGATCGAGAATCAGATCAAGGAAGCAGAGGAAAACCGTACTCGTATTATGAGCGATATGAGTCGAATGGTAAAAGCCGGAGAGAAGGCTGAAGAGGAAGCTGCCAAGATAGAGAGAAGTGCCAAAGAAGTGAAGTCGCTTCTCGACAAAGAACCTATGGTAAAGATTCCTCGAACGACATTCGAAGAACTTGTCCTAACATACCGGGTAACCGAAGCTACCGATATCCTATATCGAGACTGCAGCGCTCGATTACGAGAGCAACAGGGCTTGATCAAGGAACTTAGGGCTGAGATAGCAGGTCTCAAGAACAAGATAAGACAGCTTACAGACTTTATTGAGTCCAAGGGACTCCTGCAAGCCTTCAAGGAGTTCCTTAAGCCCAAGTCTGTTATAAAGACTCTGTCGGAGAAGAAAAAGATAGTAATCGAGCACGAGGCGCGAAAGCCTCAGCTTGTACCGCCTAAAAAGAACAAAGGATATCTGAGATGATGAGAAACCCCTGGTCATGTATTGTATAATAGCAGTGCATGATCAGGGGGATTTTTCTTGGTTATTCAATTATAGATAGAATTAAGAATCTAAATGATGAAAGACATTCTTTGATAGAAAGCATTTTAGTTAAATAGAGTAAGCCAACAAAAAGCCAACAATCGAGAGAGAAAAGCGAAAGAATGAATAGAATGAGTAGACAAACACCACTACATATTGTGCTTAATGGAACACATCAAACACAAGATATGCTTGTATGCATAGAATACGAATAATATACAAACACTGGAAACGCCCGTAAATAGGGCGTTTCAGTTTTTTAAGCCCCTAAAAAGCCCCCATAATTGGATGTTAGCATTTTTGAGAAGTCCGGGCGTTGTAATCAAGAATCCTTTTCCCGGATGCTATAATTATCATGTCTGAGGGAGTGATTCCTTGGAAGAGAAAATCATCAGTTTTATCGGAAAGCAGGTAGTGATCATGGTATTTGACATACTGTACCGTCATTGGGTAACCATATTCACCATCCTGGTCTTTGCCATCAAGCTGTGGCCGGGAAAGAGATTCAGGAATACTGAGACCAAGTATTTCTGGTTAACTGTGCTCAGCACGCTGATCCTTGTTATCGAAGATATAATCGAGGTGCTTTGTGCATCAGACCCATCACTCCGGTTTGTAAGGATCTTTGTTTCAGTTATTGGCTATACGATGCGCTCTGTGGCGGGTCTCAGTTTGCTTCTGGTAGTCCTTCCCTATAAAAAGCGGAGATTTATCTATTGGATCCCTGCTCTTATAACGCTTGCGACAAGCAGCACGGCTTTCTTTTCGGACATAGCATTCGGATATGACGAGAACTATGATTTCTACAGAGGTCCTCTGGGTTATGTAGCGTTTGCAGTCCCCATCTTTTATGCGATCATGATTTTGGTGATCGTCTTTAAGAATTTCTATGAAAAAAGCAGCATCGAGAGATTCATCGTGCCGGTATGTACGATATTCTGTCTGTCCACCTCCTTCCTTGATGCCATGTATGGCGGTGTCAGGCTAAATGAAGCGATCATAATCAGCGGAGTATTCTTCTATCTGATCCTGTATTCCAATGACATAAGAAGAGATTCTCTGACAAACCTTCTCAACAGACAGGCATTCTACGATGACTGCAGCATCTATAACAGGAGCATTGAAGCGGCTGCTTCGATAGATATGAACGGGCTTAAGGATCTGAACGATTCTCTCGGTCATGAGGCCGGAGACAAAGCGCTCAAAAAGATCGGCGAATGCATGATCAAAGCATCCGATGAGAAAACTCTTGTTTACAGAGTCGGCGGAGATGAGTTCGTCATACTCTTCCTTCATTCGGACGAAAAGATCATTTCGGATGTCGTAAAGAAGATTGCTGAAGATGTAACTAAGGCAGGTTACAGCATCTCAACAGGATATTCCATTCGCAGTCATAAAGACAGCATTGATGATGTTGTCAGAGAATCAGATAAACTAATGTATCAGGATAAAGCAGGCTACTACCACTCAAAAGGCATGGAGCATAGAGTAGATCACTATCAGCCTCAAGGAATAACCGAATCCGAAAATGAGTAAAAATGGAGAAAGATCAAGTTTGCTCTCACCCATTTATCTTCATATCATAATATGGCAATTCGTACCAACGGTTTGTTCCTGATAATCTGGTTCGCCGGTTATCATAGTGATGTTGTCGTATTGTTTTTCGGTGAGTCTGAGCATTCTGACAACACCTGTTTTCGGAGCATATTCTTTTATCCGGCGGTAATGCTTCTCGGCCGCTTTCCGGTTTTGAACTATACGCATAAACACTTCGGGAGCAATCCTCAAATACCCGTCTTAGATAAGAAACTTACGAAGATAGGATGCTTAAAAGAGTGAGATAATATGCTTTGTTACTAGACGTGTAAATCCTGAATATATATTTATAATCAAGGATTCTTTACCGGGATGATATAAATACTACGATAGAGGCAGATGCCTTTGACATGAAAATCAGCAGCAATCTCAACTGGAGGAAAAAGCATGACACAATATGAAAGAATGGTGGCAGGACTTATATACGATCCCGGTGATCCCGAGATAGTTAAAGAACAGGTCCCGTTTCAGGACAGATTGTGGGAATTCAATCAGCTTAAACCGTCACAGTTTGCCGAGAAAGAGAGATACCTTAAGGAAGTATTTGCCGAATGCGGCGAGAACTGTTTTATAGAACTTCCCCTGCACGCAAACTGGGGAGGTCATCATGTGCATATGGGTGATTTTGTTTATGCTAATACCAACCTGACTCTGGTAGATGACGGACACATCTATATCGGCGATAAGGTAATGTTTGGTCCCAATGTAACAGTTGCCACTGCCAATCATCCGGTAGATGCAGAGTTAAGAGGCAGAGGACTTCAATATAACAAGGACGTCCATATCGGTGACAATGTCTGGATAGGAGCTGGAGTAGTAATAGTTCCCGGTGTTACTATCGGAGATAACACTGTCATCGGAGCAGGAAGTGTTGTGACTAAGGATATTCCCGCAAACGTTGTAGCTGTCGGAAATCCTTGCAAGGTCATGCGTGAAGTCGGAGAGCGTGACCGGGAATTCTTTTATAAGAATGAGAAAATCGATTGGGAGAATCTCGGGCAGTGAAGATTGAACATATCGCTATGTATGTAAATGATCTTGAAGCGGCAAGAGATTTCTTTATCAAGTATCTTGGCGGCAGATCTAATGACGGATATCACAATGCGAAAACCGGATTCAGTTCTTATTTCATAAGCTTTGAAGACGGTGCAAGATTGGAAATAATGAACAAACCCGGGCTGGCCGATCCGAAGAAAGATCTGAATCGTACAGGCTATGCTCACATTGCCTTTTCACTCGGGAACAAAGAAGCTGTTGATTCATTAACGGTTCGCCTGAAGAATGATGGTTACGAGATAGTAAGCGGACCGCGCACAACAGGCGACGGCTACTATGAGAGCTGCATAGTTGCTATAGAAGATAACCAAATAGAAATAACGATATAATTGGATCAGATAATTAACAGTTATCACTGCTGAAACGATTAGTTTATTGAATCTATACTAACGAACATGGAAAAAATTATGAAAACTTATGTACAGGGAATTATCTTTGGAATTTTGTCTATATTGAGCGTATTGCTGTTTACCGGTATTCCATTTGGAACAGAGTTTATCGAGATTGCCAATGCGGGTATCCTTGTTATCGGAGCAATCACACTGCTGATCTTGGGAATCTTCCTGAAGAAGTATACTGCCGCTCTGATCACATCTGCCGTTTATATGGTTATCTCATTTGTTCTGACGATGTTCATTGAGACGAAAATGAGCGGTTTTACAATTGTATATGTCGGGTTCCTTCCCGGTTTGTCCATGGCAATAACCGGGCTTGTCACATCGATACAACTGAAAGGGAAAAGAAAAGTCCTTGCCGGAATGATACTCAGTGTGATTGGAATACTGATAAATGTTGCAAGTCTTGTCTTGGCGGTAGTTAACGGCTTTGTCGGATAACTAAATCTTGAATGAATCAGATTATGGGATTGTTCTATATGTTAAGTGATAAGACCAAGGCTGTAGTTAAGGCTTTTGGGTTTGCGTTGCTTACATCCGTAGTTTTGACCGGTATTGGGTCTCTTTTGAACTACTTGCATTACAATAAAACTGGCAATCTGGTTTTCTACAGAAGTATCACCGGCGGAGAATACAAAGGACAGGTGGGATTCGGATGGATATCGAACCATACCTTCACAATGGAAGTTTATGGTGAAGCAGCAGGAAAAAACAGAAGCTGGTTGGACTTCTCGGCTACTTCTTTGATTAAGACTGAGATCCTTATATTTGCATGTTGTTTTATTGCCTTATTGATAGTTTTCCTGCTGATCAACAAGTTAAAAAATAAATCTTCTCAAAATGCTAACTCGCTCGATAGCTAACAAATTTGTTTAATTGGGACGTTAGTCAACAATATAATAATTTTAGTGGCGCTAGACAGATGGAAACAGAATCGAAGAAGACAATCAAATATGAATGACTTAGAAACTATCAGGAACAGATTTCCCGGAATAAGCTGCGCATACAGAGACGCGGCAGGAACAGTCACGACAAAGTGCTTTGGCTTCGCAGACAAAGAAGCGAATGTGCCGGTCGATGAGAACACAGCCTTTCCTGCATGTTCAATCTCGAAATTTATTACTGCCATTTGCATAATGAAGGAATATGAGCAGGGCCTAATTGATATCAACAAGCCCGCTAATCTCTGCCTTCGCAAGTGGAAGCTTCTTACTCCGTC
>JAEEGH010023085.1_pt1 | contig 12692 bp, 11 predicted proteins | sample 9134181 | NCBI WGS metagenome assembly JAEEGH01 (sample SAMN16246544, study PRJNA631951) | gut metagenome | biome: gut microbiome; feature: rumen; material: DP-attached | host: Bos | place: Iran: Karaj | collected 2018-10 | reverse complement strand
TGCTGAAGATTGTGGAAGGCGCTGTCTGTAATGTCCCGCCCAACGGCGGCCGCAAGCACCCGCATCAGGATTTTATTCAGATCGACACAACAAACATTCTCTTTATCTGCGGCGGCGCGTTCGACGGCCTGGATAAGATTATCGAAAAGCGCACCAGCAAAAAGTCCATGGGCTTTGAAGCGGACGTGCGCGGCAATACGGACAGGGACGTCGGTGAGCTGCTTGCGCAGGTCCGGCAGGACGATCTTCTGAAGTTCGGCATCATTCCCGAGCTGATCGGCCGTCTGCCTGTAATTGCTACGCTGGATTCCCTGACGGAAGACGACATGGTGAAGATCCTCACGGAACCGAAGAACTCCATGATTCGTCAGTATAAAAAGCTGCTGAGCTTTGACAGCATTGACCTTGAATTCGAAGAGGATGCGCTTCGATGCATTGCCAGACAGGCTATTGAAAAGAAGATCGGTGCCCGCGGCCTGCGCAGTGTGGTGGAAAACATTATGAATGACGTCATGTTCGAAGCCCCGTCCGATCCTACCATAGAAAAAGTAATAGTCACTGCAAAGGGAATCGAGGACGGTACAGGTCCTGTGATTATCCGGGCCGGTGCCTGATAAGGAAACGGAGTTCATTATGTCTGAACTGATGATACGGAAAGAGGGAACCCTTATGCCGCTGGTTGCCCTGCGCGGCGTCAATCTCTTTCCGAAAATGTTTATGACGCTTGATATTGAGCGTAAAAGCTCAATCTATGCTATCAACAACGCCAACAAGGGGGACAGGCTTGTCTTCTTCACGGCGCAGAAGGATATCTTTGTGGATATCCCGGAGGAAAAGGATATCTACACCGTCGGTGTGGTTTGCAGGCTCCGTCAGGTGCTCCAGCAGCCCGGCGGGGGCATGTGCCGCGTCATGGTGGAAGGCCTAATGCGTGCTTCCGCGGAGAATATCTCCCTCAGCACCAAGAATTCCACTGCTGTTGTGAAGCCTCTCGAGGATATGAAGGAAAAGATCTCCGCAGTTCGGCAGGAGGCTCTGATCCGCAGCTGTGTCTCCCACTATGAGGAATATCTGCAGTTTACTGGCGAATTGGTGCCCGAACAGCTTCTGAGCCTTTTCACCAGCACCTCACCCTCTTATATTTCTGACTATATTGCTCATAACACGCCTATCAATCCGCAGGCAAAGCAGCAGCTCCTGGAAGAACTGCACCCCTGCCGGCGCCTTATGGAGCTCGATAAGCTTCTCAACCATGAGCTGGATATCCTGGCGGTTGAGAAAGAGCTGAACGACACCACCCTTGAGTCAATTACGCGCGACCAGCGTGAATACTATCTGCGTGAAGAAATGAAAATTATCCAGGCGGAGCTGGGGCAGGACGGCAGCGGGGAAGACGAACTCAGTGAGTATCGCAGCAAGGTGGAAGCGCTTCCTGTTTCAGATGAGGTCAGGCAGAAGCTGAATAAGGAGATTACTCACCTGAGCAAACAGCCCTTCGGGTCTTCCGAGGCTGCTCTGATCCGCTCCTACCTCGATACCTGTCTGGAACTCCCGTGGGGGAAATACTCCAAAGAAACAGCCGACATTGAAAAGGCCAGAAAGATCCTTGACCAGGATCATTACGGCCTGCAAAAAGTGAAAGAGCGCATTCTGGAATATCTTGCTGTCCGTCAGCTTACATCCAACGTAAAGGGCGGCCTGCTCTGCCTGAGCGGCGCGCCTGGAACAGGTAAAACCAGCATCGCTATGAGCATTGCAAGAGCTACAAACCGCAAGGTAGTCAGAATCTCTTTAGGCGGTGTGCATGACGAGGCAGATATCCGCGGTCACCGTAAAACCTATATAGGCTCCATGCCCGGCCGTATTATCAGCGGGCTCGTACAGGCTGGTACAAGCAATCCCGTCATGGTGCTCGATGAGATTGACAAACTGGGTTCCGATTATCGCGGTGATCCCGCGGCAGCTCTGCTTGAAGTGATGGATCCCGAGCAGAATTTTGCCTTCCGTGATCACTTCCTGGAGCTTCCGTTTGACCTTTCGGACGTCTTTTTTATCACAACAGCCAATAATACGGATACGATTCCGCGTGCCCTGCTTGACAGAATGGAACTCATTGAGCTTCCCAGCTACACCGATGAGGAAAAGGTGCAGATTGCCAAACGGCATCTGATCCCCAAACAGAGGAAAAAGCACGGCCTCAGCGCACAGCAGCTGAAAATCTCCGACAGTGCTCTGCATGCTCTTATCTCTTCTTATACAAGAGAATCCGGCGTGCGCGTCCTGGAGAGAGAAATAGCAGCCATCTGCCGCAAAGCAGCCGGCGGTATTGCAGAAGAAAAATTCAAGGCTGTTTCTGTGAAGCCGGAGAATCTGCAGGAGCTGCTCGGCCCGGCAAAATTCAAGCCGGACGAATTCCGCCTGATTGACAGCGTGGGCCTTGTCAGAGGGCTTGCCTGGACTTCCGCCGGCGGCGAAGTTCTGGATGTGGAAGTTGCCGTCGTGGACGGCAGCGGTAAGCTGGAGCTCACCGGCAATCTCGGTGATGTGATGAAGGAATCCGCAAAAGCAGCTATTACCTGCATCCGCAGCCGGGCAAAACAGCTGGGTATCGATCCGGAATTCTATAAAAACCGGGATATACATATTCACTTCCCTGAAGGTGCTGTCCCGAAAGATGGCCCCTCTGCCGGAATCACCATGACAACGGCCATCATCTCCGCGCTGACGGGTATTCCCGTACGCCACGACATTGCCATGACCGGGGAAATCACACTCCGCGGCCGTGTGCTTGCCATCGGCGGGCTGCGGGAGAAAACAATGGCAGCACTTCGCAACGGTGTTAAAACCGTGATTATCCCAGTCGACAATGAAGCAGACCTGGATGAAATTGACCCGCTTGTACGCGCTAAGCTCTCCTTTATCCCGGCCAGGACGATTGACGATGTCATCCCTGCCGCACTGACAGAGCTTCTGCCGAAAATCGAGGAGTCATCTCTGCCTCAGGGTAATACAGCCGGCCTTGTGCGCGGGCACGACCAGTTCCCGTTGAGATCCTGATTTATGGCCGGGCTTAACTTCAACAGGGCGGAGTTTGTCCGCTCAGCGGCTTCCGATTCCCAGTTTATCCGTTCTTCGAGACCTGCTGTGGTCTTTGCAGGGAAGTCAAACGTCGGCAAGTCATCGGTGATCAATCGTCTCCTCAACCGTAAAAAGTTTTCCCGTGTAGGCAGTACACCGGGCAAGACCGTGCATATCAATTATTTTCTGATCGATGAAAAGCTTTATTTTGTAGACCTTCCCGGTTACGGCTATGCGGATGTTCCACGCAGTGAGAAAGAACGCTGGGCCGGTCTCATGGAAGCCTTTTTTGCGGAGAGCGGCCTGATGTCACTCGGTGTTCAAATTGTGGATGCCCGTCATAAACCGACGGAAGGTGATATTCAGATGATTCAGTGGTTTCAGCAGTCCGGGTGCCCCTTTCTGGTGCTGGCAAACAAGCTGGATAAGCTGAAAAAGAGTGAAACCGAAAAAAACCTTCAGCTCATCCGGAATACGCTTGCCTTGGGAGAGTCTGTTCCCCTCATACCGTTTTCTGCCGAATCGGGACAGGGGAGAGAAGCCCTGATCACTGAGATCATTAAAATGATATAATGAGTTAGTCCCCGGAGAGTGATAAACTCCCGGGGACTGATTCTTTAAAAATCCTTCTATATAAATAAATTATAGTTTACTAAAAGCGTTTACGGCCTTGTCCTGGTATAAGTGTTTTCAACAATAGCGGACAGTTCGGTGATTGTGGGACGAAAATCAGAACCGTCACTGTTCTTCCAGCCTTCTTTGGGAGCTACCAGCTGAATATGAACAAAGCCGTTGACAGAGTTGGCAAATGCGTATGAAACATAGGAATAGGTATCGCAGAACCCGTAGAGATCACCTTTTTCAGCGGAGATCTTATAGGCAGGCATACCGCCGAGGACTATATTTTCTTCTTTCAGATTGGAATAGTTATATCTGTCATCGTCGGAAGCCCTGCTGGTATACTGATTGCGGATATAGCCTGTTACTGCATTGAAGTCCGAGTTGCTGCCGCAGCTTTCGTAGGTGATCATAATGCGGGCAAGATTATACTGGTCAGATGAGGAAACGATCACAAAGTTATAGACATAATCGGCCTGCGGTTCACCGAGCACATCCCTGCAGGAGGCAAAGTCAATATAACCCAGGGTTTCATTTCCGACGACCGTTGCACCCGGAAGATCATCTGCAAAGGAAAAAACCGTCAGGGACAGAAGCACCAGCAGAGCCATCAGAATAGACAAGAACTTTTTCATTGTAATTCTCCTTTTAAAAATTTATTTCAGGTTATTTGCGAACCGGATTGACATTTCCGTTCACCGGCGCAGTATAGCACAGCTTTTGTCACAATACTGTCACACGAAAACAGGTGTTGAAAAAACAATCACTCTTGTATTTTTATTGCTTATTTGATAAAATAAAAAGACTATGAAAGGAGTTGAGCGGGATAGACGTTATACAGGACATCTGGGGAGGCTTTGATTTCACCTATATCCTCAGCATACTTCTCTCTGTAGTGCCGTCACTGCTGTGTATTACCTTTCACGAGCTCAGCCACGGTTTTGTGGCATACAAGCTGGGGGATGATACGGCAAAGCGTGCCGGCCGTCTTACGCTGAACCCCATCAGGCACATTGATCCTATGGGATTGCTGATGATGGCGGTATTCCACTTCGGCTGGGCGAAACCTGTGCCCATCAATATGTACCGTTTTAAAGACCCCAAAAAAGGCATGGCAATCACCGCGCTTGCAGGGCCGGTATCCAACCTGATTCTGGCATTTGTGTTTGTGTTTATCTGGGGGGCGCTTTATCAGCCGCTTTACCGTACTTCCGCAGGCCAGTATCTGCTTCAGATACTCTCTCTGGGAGCCTATATCAGCACGGGCCTTGCAGTTTTCAATCTGATTCCCATTCCGCCGCTGGACGGCTCGAAAGTTCTTCTGGCGGTACTGAGTGATGAAAACTATACAAAACTGATGCGGTATGAACGTTATGGAATGATCATTATGGTCGCTCTGGTTGCAACAGGCATACTCGGCAGGCCGCTTTCCACCGCTGTCAGTACCATCTACAGCCATATGCTTTATCCTGTGGCTGTCAGCGCAAACAGGCTTGTCGTCAATCTGTTTTACAGGTGAACAGTTTTCATGGAAGATCCGAATTTCCACCTTGAAGGTATAATAAAGGAAAAAGACGAGCTGAAGGATTTTGAAGGGCCTCTGAGCCTGATCCTGATGCTCCTGCAGAAAAATAAAATAGAAATCCGGGATCTCAGCATTTCGGAGATTCTGGATCAGTATCTTGCCTGGCTTGATGAAATGCAGCGGCTGGATCTTGAAGTGGCCAGTGAATTCGTGCGCATGGCTGCCTATCTGCTCTACATAAAAACCCAGACGCTTTTGACCTCAGAAGAAGAGGTCACCGAGCTGGAAGCCCTGATGCAGTCCCTTGAGACTCTGAAATGCCGGGATATGCTTACTGCTGTAAAGGAAGCTGCCCCGCAGCTCGGCGAAGCGTATAAATTCGGAGCACTGATGTTTTCCAAACCTCCTGAGCCTCTGCCTGCCACAGCAAGTGAGTATGCCTATACGCATCAGCCTGTCGAATTGCTCCAGGCATTGCTGCGCGTTTTCAGTGCTACAACGGAAAAGCCCGTTGACTATGTTTCCATAGCAAAAGCCGTTCCGCAGCGGATTGTTTACAGCGTACGCGACAAGAGCCGACAGATTATCAGCCGGCTGAAACTCAGAAACCTGGGGCTGAATGAGTTATACAGTGAATGCACTACCAGATCGGAACTGGTGGCGACGTTTATTGCCGTACTGGAACTGTGCAGTATCGGAAGCATACTGGTTTCTGTATCCAGGAAGGGGGACGGTTACGATCTCTCCTTTGCCGGCGGCGATGTTGATGAAATACTTGAAATGATTGAAGAGTGAGCTATGACAGCTGTTTGTACTTATCTGGAAGCGATCCTTTTTGCGGCAGGAGAACCCGTTCCCCTGAGCAGACTGTCGCTGGTTCTTGGTGTTTCCGAACTGGAAGTGCTGGATGCTGCGCAGGAACTGCAGAACCTTCTTGATGAGGGCGGACATGGTATATGCCTGATCCGTCTTGCCGATAAACTGCAGTTATGTACCAGAGCGGAAACTGCCGGTGCTGTGACGAAAATCCTGGAACAGAGAAGACCTCCCTCCCTTTCTTCCGCCGCGATGGAAACGCTTGCCATTGTTGCGTATTACCAGCCGGTGACGGCTGCCTATATCAGCCGTATCAGAGGGGTTGACAGTTCCTATTCTGTCAGTTCCCTGGCAGAAAAAGGGCTGATTGAAGGGAAAGGGCGTTTGGAGGCTCCGGGGCGGCCTACACTTTACGGCACAACGGATCTTTTCCTCAGAACCATGCAGATCACAGATCTCTCCGATCTTCCGAAGCTGCCTGAAGTTGCTTCTACAGAAGGAATTCAGCAACTCCAGCAGGCGATTGACGCCCTGCAGGGGAAGGAGAAAGGCGGAGAACAGCTTACACTGCAGACCTCCGAGGGATAAAGAATCAGGAAACATAATTCTGCAGTATCCTGTTCAACTGACAGAAAGGGGTGAAGGGCTTTGCTTGCATTGATTATACTGCTGGTGATCGCACTGATCATCTTTCTGATCGGCAGGATAACCGTGGGCGTAGAATTACGCTATGTCGGCGGGAAGCTGACGATTTACGCAAAGCTCTGCGGTCTGCTGAAAAAGATATACCCGAGGGAGAAAAAACCTGCTCCGGAGAAAGAGAAAGAAGAAAAAGAGCAGAAACCCAGGGAAGAAAAACCGAAAAAAGAAAAGAAGCCTAAAAAGAAGAAGAAAAAAGAAGGCCCCGGCCTGATGATCAGCGGAGATGAGCTGATTGAAATGCTTCAGAAGCTGTTGAAAGGTCTGGGAAAGTTTTCCAGAGGAATCAACGTTGATCACTTCCTTCTTCACCTCATAGTGGCAGGGGAGGATCCCTATAATACAGCAAGGATATTTGCTTATCTCAATGCATTGCTCTCCTCGCTTGCGCCGCTTTGTGCACAGCGCTTCCGCTGCAAGGATCCGGATGTGTGGACGGATATCGACTTTAACAGCGGCAAATGGCTGACGGATATAGAAATTGCTGTGGTGCTGAGGGTTGGAGCAGTATTTGCCATGCTGTTCACAATCCTTTTCGGAATTCTCGGCGTACTGATCCGCAATAAGTGGGAATGGTTCCGCCTGAAGCATTTTGACAAAGAAGAATATGAATTCCGGATTGAAAACCCCGGTATCGTCACAAAGCTGATCCGGTCGCTTCTTCATAAGGAAGACGGGGAGAAACAGGAAGAAATCACCGAAGAAGAACTGAAAGATATTAACGAAGATAAACAGGATATTAATGAACAGGAAAGGACAGCTTCAAATGGATAACATCGAAAAGAATCCCATCAGAGATCTGATGCAGAACACAATGGAGAATGTCAAGAGCATTCTTCAGACTGACACCGTAACAGGTGACCCGATCTATACACCGGATGGGATTACACTTGTTCCCATCTCCAGAATCAGCGTGGGCTTCGGCGGTGGCGGAGTAGAATTCGGCGCTGCACGCAAAGCAGAGCCGCGCCCTTACGGCGGCGGTAATGCCACCGGTGTAAAGGTGGAGCCGATTGGCTTTCTGGTCATCAAGGAAGGTGTTGTCCGCATGGTGAATATCACGCCTCCGGCCAACAACACTGTAGACAGAATCATCGATCTTGTCCCTCAGGTCATTGACCGTGTTGATGCATTTATCGAGAAGCAGCAGAAATCATAATGAAAATACAATCACCGCTTTTATAGCGGTGGTTTTTATAGCGGCTGAAAGCAGCTGATTGTACGAGGAAATCATGCAGGAAAGAATACAGAAAATTATTGCCGCATCCGGGATGATGTCCCGGAGGGCGGCGGAAAAACTGATCGCTGACGGAAAAGTCACAGTGAACGGTGTCACGGCTGTTCCGGGTATGAAAGCGGACTTGCAGGAGGATAATATTCTTGTCTCCGGCAGACCGATCGGAGGGAAGAGCTCCTGCCGGTACCTGATGCTGAACAAACCTGCGGGTGTTGTTACAACACTCCGGGATGAGCAGGGCAGACGATCAGTGGCTGAGCTGCTGCGCGGCGTCGGAGCACGCGTTTATCCCGTCGGAAGGCTGGATATGTATTCCGAAGGGCTGCTCCTGCTTACGGACGACGGGGAGTTTGCCAATCTTCTCATGCATCCCTCACATGAAATCCCTAAAAATTATTATCTCCGGGTTAAAGGAGAGAATATTGAAGAAAAGATCAGCAGCCTTTCCAGACCCATCGTAATAGACGGCCGTATGACAGCACCTGCTTCTCTCACGGATATAAAGATTTCCGGAGAAGAAGCCACATTGTCGGTGACAATCCATGAAGGACGCAACCGTCAGATACGCAGGTTGTGCGAAAGGGCAGGGCTGAAGGTGCTGTGCCTGCGCCGGATGAAGGAAGGGCCGGTTTCCCTTGGTTCCCTGCGAAGCGGAGAGTGGCGCGATCTGACGGATGGAGAAGTGAAAGCACTGCGGGAATCTGCGGGAGGCGGTGAAGCATGAATATACTGGGTACCTGTGACCTGGCTGTCGTCGGAGGAGGAGCTTCCGGCCTGATGTGCGCCTTCACTGCGGCGTCCGAAGGTTGCAGCGTTGTTGTCCTGGACGGCAACCGCCAGGCAGGGCGGAAGCTACGCATTACCGGGAAAGGCCGCGGCAATGTCACAAACCGCTGCACGGTGGATGATTTTATGAAAAATATCCCGGGGGACGGCCGCTTTCTCTACAGCGCTCTGAACCGCTTTTCACCGGAAGATACCATTTCTTTTTTTGAAGAAAACGGAGTTCCGCTGAAAACGGAGCGCGGAAGCCGTGTGTTCCCGGTGTCGGACAATGCAAATGATCTGGCGGACTGCCTTTTCCGTCTCTGCCGGGAAGCTGGTGTGCGCTTTCTGCGTACCAGAGCTGACAGTATCCTCCTGACGGACAGCGCGGTCTCTGCAGTGCACACCGCTGAAGGGACTGTCAATTGCAGGGCAGCGGCGCTGTGTACAGGCGGGCTTTCCTATCCGCTTACGGGTTCTGACGGTGCAGGATATGTCATTGCCCGTTCTCTGGGCCATCGGGTTACGGACCTGAGGCCTTCTCTGGTCCCGCTGGAGAGCGATGACCCCTGGTGTGCGCAGCTGCAGGGCTTCAGCTTGAAAAATGTAACACTCCGGGCTTATGAGGATGAAAAACTCGTTTACCGGGAGCTTGGGGAAATGCTCTTTACACATTTCGGAGTATCCGGTCCGCTGGTTTTGTCGGCCAGCGCTCATATGCGCCGCTTCGGCTCCTCCCGTTACCGGCTGGAGATTGATCTGAAGCCGGGTCTTGACGAAGACAGGCTGGATGCCCGCATACTCCGTGATTTTTCTGCGTCTCCCAATAAGCAGCTTGTCAATATTCTTCCGGGGTTGGTCGGCCGTTCGATGACGCCTGTGGTTCTTCAACTCTCAGGGGTGGACGGTTCATTGCCTGCCCATGATCTGACGGCAGAAAAACGAGGCAGTCTCCGCAGACTGCTCAAAGCTTTTCCGGTTTCTGTCAGAGGTACGAGACCGGTTGAGGAAGCTATTGTAACATCCGGCGGCGTCAGCACAAAAGAAGTTAATCCCCGTACGATGGAGTCAAAGCTTGTGAAAGGGCTTTATTTTGCAGGTGAGATTCTTGACCTTGACGCCTATACCGGAGGCTTCAATCTTCAGATTGCCTGGTCAACCGGAAGGGTAGCAGGTGAGTCAGCTGGTAAACAACTCAAAGAAGGAGATTTATAATATGCAGAAATTTTATTCCATAGCCGTTGATGGTCCTGCCGGTGCAGGCAAGAGCTCTCTTTCCAAAAAACTGGCAGAGGTGTACGGCCTTGTCTATCTGGATACAGGTGCTATTTACCGCACAGTCGGGCTTGCCTGTTATCGACGCGGTGTCGACCGGAAAAATGAGACGGCAGTCTCTGCTGTGCTTCCGGAGCTGGATATCCGTATCCGGTATAATGAAGAAGGACAACAGCGTATGATCCTCAACGGGGAGGACGTCAGTGAGGCAATCCGCATGCCGGAGATTTCCCTCTGCGCTTCCGAAGTCTCTGCGCTGCCTTCCTGCCGTGCCTATCTGCTGGATATGCAGCGCCGCTTTGCCAGAGAGTATAATGTCATTCTTGACGGCCGTGATATCGGCACAGTAGTACTCCCGAATGCCGACCTGAAAATATATCTCACAGCCAGCAGCGAAGCCCGGGCACAGAGGCGGTTCCTTGAACTGCAGCAGAAAGGCGTCGAAGCGAACTTTGAGGAAGTTCTGCGGGATATTATCCTCAGGGATGAGCAGGATATGAACCGCGCCATTGCCCCTCTCAGACAGGCGGAGGATGCAGTGTTAGTGGATACCAGCGAGCTGAATCTGCAGGAAAGTCTGGAAGCGCTATGTGCTCTCGTTGATGAGAGGCTTCCGGCGCTGACAAGAAAAGCATGAAGGAAATCAAAGTAGCGGAAAGTGCCGGCTTTTGCTTCGGCGTTAAACGCTCAGTCGAAATGGCAGAAAAGCTGCTGGAGGAAAAGGGAACCTGTCTCAGCTACGGAGAGCTGATCCACAATGAGGATGTTGTAACCGAGTTGAAACGGCGCGGTCTCCGTATTGCGGCCTCACCTGAAGATATCCGCGAAGGGGAGAGCGTCATCATCCGCGCACACGGCGTCCCGGAGGCTACGGTTAAGGCCCTTGAGGCAGCCGGAGCGAATCTGTTTGACGCTACCTGCCCGAAGGTAAAGCACATTCATAAAATCGTACGGGCTGCTGCGGAAGAAGGTTCAGCGGTGCTGGTGATCGGCATGAAAAATCACCCTGAGGTGGAGGCTATCTGCGGCTGGTGCGGAGAGTGTTATACCGTGGAAAACCCGCAGGAAACAGAAACATTTCTGAATGAATATCCCGATTTTTCGTCAAAACCGCTATGCGTGGTTGTCCAGACAACACAGACGCTCGGCAATTTCAATAATTGCATAAAAATCATAAAAAAAAGATGTACAAACGCAAAAATTTTTGATACAATATGCCTTGCGACTTCCACGAGGCAAAATGAGGCGACTGAGCTTGCGTCCGCCTGCGACGCGATGGTTGTCATCGGCGGCAGACACAGTGCCAACAGTGTCCACCTGGCAGAAATCTGTCGGGAACACTGCGGGAATGTTCAGTTTGTTGAACGGGCGGAGGAGCTGGATCTTAAAATCCTTGCAGACAGCAGTATCATAGGCATCACAGCCGGCGCATCTACACCGTCGTGGATAATTAAGGAGGTTAGAAACAAAATGGATGAACTGAAAGTGGAAGAGTCCACAGTGTTCGAAAAGGCCGCAGAAGCGGCTGAAGAGACAGCGGAAGCTGTTAAGGAAACTGTTACAGCAGCGGCAGAGGAAGCAGCAGAAGAAGTAGCAGAAGCAGCAGAGAATGTTGCGGAAGCAGCCGGTGAAGTGGCTGAAGAAGCTGCGGCAGCAGTTGAAGAGGCAGTAGAAACTGCAGCAGAAGAGCCCGCACCGAAGAAGCCCGAATCAGATTCTTTTGACGCCATGCTGGAAGAGACTCTGAAGCCTATATATAATGGGGATAAGGTAAAGGGCGTTGTTACCGGCATCAGCAGCACGGAAGTAACGCTTGATCTCGGCACAAAGTACACCGGCTTCATTCCGACGACGGAGTTTACCGATGGCGGAGCGAAGCTTGAAGATGCTGTCAAGCTCGGAGATGAAATCTCTGCCATAGTCGTCAGAGTCAATGACGTGGAAGGCACAGCAATGCTCTCCAAGAAGCGGCTTGACAATATCCGCTTCTGGGATGATCTCGAAGCAGCTGCAGAAGAAGGCGGCGTAGTGGAAGGCACTGTCACCGAGCAGAACAAGGGCGGCGTAGTCGTCAATGTCAAGGGTGCACGTGTATTCGTTCCTGCTTCTCAGACGGATCTCCCGCGTGAAGCTGATCTGGCCGAGCTCCTCAAGAAGACTGTTCACCTCAAAATCACTGAGGTCAACAAAGCAAGAAAACGCATCGTCGGCTCTATCCGCCGCGCTGCTTCCGCTGAGCGCCATGCCAGAGCACAGGAACTCTGGGAGAATATCGAAATCGGCAAGAAGTACCACAGTGTTGTAAAATCCCTCACCAGCTACGGTGCATTCTGTGAACTGGTTCCGGGTATTGACGGCATGGTACACGTCAGTGAGCTCAGCTGGGGCCGCCTCCGCAATCCTGCAGAGGTTGTAAAAGTCGGCGACGAGCTGGATGTCTATGTAATCGGCTTCGATAAGGACAAGAGAAGAATTTCTCTCGGTTACAAAGATCCTGAAGCAGATCCCTGGAAGATTTTCCGTTCCCAGTACAACGTCGGTGATGTGGCCAGCGTTAAGGTTGTTAAGCTCATGCAGTTCGGCGCTTTCTGTGAAGTTGTTCCGGGCGTTGACGGTCTTGTCCATATTTCCCAGCTTGCTGACCATCGTGTTGCCAAGGTTGAGGATGCTGTGAAGGTC
>JAEEGH010023084.1_pt1 | contig 12692 bp, 9 predicted proteins | sample 9134181 | NCBI WGS metagenome assembly JAEEGH01 (sample SAMN16246544, study PRJNA631951) | gut metagenome | biome: gut microbiome; feature: rumen; material: DP-attached | host: Bos | place: Iran: Karaj | collected 2018-10 | reverse complement strand
ATCAGCTGATTGAAAACAGCTTCTTTCTCACCAGCAGGCACCATATCAAAGAACAGCGGCAGAACACTGGATGTCTGAGATCCATTGTCAAAACACTTCTTCTCCGCATTGTAGTATTTCTTGATGAAAGCCTCTTTCATTGCATCAGCCCGTTGTGCCCAAACTTTAGCGTCATCGTTCTTATTAAGCAGCTTGGCATACTTTTCCATCAAACGCAAATTTCCATAGAAATAGGTGGTGGCAAGTACGCCTTTCGCTGTTTGACGCAGTGGATCCTTTGAGTGGATCAATTCCGGAGATTCCGGCGGGCAGCACCAATCACCGTATGTATCTTTTTCAATCACTCCATCCTCAGTAACATACGTCTGCATGAGATCCATCCACTTCTTCATACTGGGATAATGTTCCGCAATCACACCGGCATCGCCATACAGATCGTACAACATTTCAGGAATGATCACCGTCGCGCTTGGCCAGGTCACATCATCATTGTACAAGACCCAGTAATTCGGAGAAACATCAGATACGCTTCCGTCTTCTTCCTGAGAATCCGCCATATCACGCAGCCATTTGGCATACAAAGGAGCAATATTGAAGAGCAATCCTTCACCGCGACACTCCGCGGCACGATCTCCCAGCCAGCCTAAACGTTCATCACGTTGAGGACAATCAGTCGGCATGCTGCGGTAATTGCCGCGAGTACCCCAGAAAATGTTATGTGCTATGTGATTCACCATCGCGTTGGAGGTCTCAAAGGTGCCAATTTGATCCAAATCATCATGCACTACGCATCCGGTAATGTCACCTACTGTTAAACTGCCGGGATAATTATAGACTTCCACAAAACGGAAGCCATGATAGATGAACCGGGGTTCATAAACTTCTGTAGTTCCACCCTTCAGAATGTAACGATCTGTCACCTTTGCGGAACGTAAGTTATCCATATACAAAGTTCCATCAGGTTTCAGTGTTTCCGCATGAACCAGTTTGATTTCAGTTCCGGCAGATCCCTTGACCTTGATCTTGCACCATCCCACCATGTTCTGGCCCATATCTACGATATACGTACCACGATCCGTCCGTGTTACACTCTTTGGTGTCAGCACGGTGGTCACACGAATAGGAGGCATCATCTGCGCCTGAACCTTGCCGGGAGCAATCTTACCGGAATCCAATTTGACCGCTTTTTCCCATTTAGAGGCATCATATCCTATTTTATTCCAACCCGGAAGCTCCATTCTGGCATCATAAGTCTCACCATCAAATTCATTATTAAAACGAATGGGACCTTTTTCTGTGGCTTGCCAGCTTTCGTCAGTAACCACTTCCTGAATACTTCCATCATCATACTGGATGCGAAGCAGCGCACGGGTCACAGGCTGACCATAATGCTTGCCGACACGGGGATTTGTATATCGTCCATTTCCCAAGATCACACCCACGGCATTCTTGCCATTCACCAAATCTTTTGTAATATCAAAAGATTGATACAAAATGGTTTTCATATAATCCGTCACCGCATGATCCAGCACATGATCCCCTACTTTATCTCCATTCAGGTAAAGTTCAAACAAACCCAGTCCCGTGATATGAGCTACCGCGGACACCACTTTCTTATTCGGATCCAGTGAAAATTCTTTGCGGAACATCAAAGCCGGCAAATTGGGTAAATTAACGCCAACTTTCATATCTGTCCAGGGAGATGCTCCTATTTTAGCTTCAGCAACAGTCTTTCCCCATCCATCTTGTGTCAACTGAGCAGAACCCCATCCCGTGGGTTTATCTTTACAGGATTGCCAGGTATTATCTGTGGGTATCTGCAAACTAGTTCCATCTTCAAAAATCACTTCCACAATAGCCGCCAAAGCCGCATAACCATCCCTGCCATTCTCTGCTGCTACAGAAATAACATTCTCGCCATTAGTTATGACCTTGGTCAAATCGTATCCACCGGGTTCTCTCCATGCATAAGTATTTGATTTCCAGTCATGATTTTTCCCCACCAATTTTCCATTGAAATAGCAGTCATAAGCATCATCCGCGGTTATCACCACGAAAGCGCTCTTCACTTTCTTGTCTGATGGAAGCGAAAAAGCTTTGCGGAAATAACGAACACCTGCCGGCAAATTCTGCGGTTTTCCTTCCACACCTTCTTCGGTCCAGATCCATTGAGCCTTTTCTGCAAAACCTTTTCGAGAAAAAGCTTTTTGGCCAGAAAGATATTCCGTATCCATACTGATCCATTGTGCGTTTTTCCAATCAGCTTCACTGTCTGGGCCATAGCTCCAAGATGCCGTAGGACTCCATTCGGAAACTTCACCGTTTTTATCCCATACACGCACCTTCCAAAATACTTTCTCCAAACCATCCGGACGCTTTCCAACGTATGGGAACAAATGGGACCAGTCACCTTCTATCTTTCCACTGGAATAAAGATCCGCTTTCTCCGGTGTTAAAAGAGCTTCACTTGAAGCCGCCAAAACTTCAAAAGCTGTTTGCTTTTCATTCTGGGCATTGGATTTCAACTTCCAGCTCAACCGGGGAGAATCCGCGTTGATCCCCACCGGGTCTACCATAAATTCACAGCGCAGATCACTTAAACTGACTGTCGCATTTGCATTTGCGGCCATTGTCATCAATAACGCTAACAGGCCGATATTCCTAGAAATATACTTCCTTCTCACGAAGAAAATTGAACCACAAAATACGGCTAAAAGAAAGGAAAAAGAATCCAAAACATAAAAAAATCACTGTGTTTAAAACAGTGATTTTTCTTAAAAATTAAAATAAAATGTAAAATGTTTATTTTAAGGCTTCTAATGCCTTTTCAACATTTTCATAGATTTCAAAAATCTTGCTCGCGCTTGTTATCTCAAACACAAGCTTGGGTTTAGGCTGCAATGCTGCCAGAACAAACTTTCCCCCGGCATCAGTAAACTCTTTGAAAAAGCGGACAATTAAACCCAACCCTGTGCTGTCAATGTATTCCATTTCAGAGCAATCCATAATGATCTTCTGGGATTTTTCAACAAAACTGGCCGTTTCAGATTTAAAAAAGCCGTCACTTCCCACCGTTAAACGACCTTTAACTGAGACTACCAACACCCCATCAACTTCTCTACTCGTTATTTGCATCTATTATTTTACTCTTACAAACAGAATCAACTGCATACCTGACACTGCAGGTAGCATCAACAGTAACAGAAAACAAAAATAATTGCAAGCTTTTCACACAATAATCAAGAATCGAAAACTTTTTAAAAACAAAAAAAACAAAAAAATACTTGATATGTTTCTCTCGAAAAGGCACACTAAACCCCGCTTTGGCCGTGTATGGCAAAGCATAGGTGGCTGGATAGCTCAGTTGGTAGAGCAGAGGACTGAAAATCCTTGTGTCCCCAGTTCGATTCTGGGTCTAGCCACCATTTTTATTTTCTCATTCCGGCATCCCTCATCTGCCTTGATAAGAATTCCTCAAGAATATCCACTTAGTAATTGACACATATCAAAAAATCTGATATATCTATTCATCTTGATACGTTAATACGTTATCAGCAAAAAGTCTTAATTTGTTATGAGCAACAGATATCTTTTTTCCTCCGAGTCCGTCGGAGAAGGTCATCCCGATAAAGTATGTGATACAATTTCTGATGCAATTCTGGATGCCTGTCTTGCACAAGATCCTATGAGCCGTGTGGCTTGTGAAACCTTTGCCAAAAGCAACATGGTTGTTATTGGCGGTGAAATCACAACACAGGCCAAATTTGACTATAATGAGATCATTCGCGGGGCTATTCGCGAAATCGGTTATACTCATGATGACGACGTTTTTCATGCAGACAAGGTCTTTATTGTAAACATTTTGACAAAACAAAGCCCTGATATTGCCCAAGGTGTGGATGAACGTGCCGCCGAAGGAAAGGAAACGGCAGAAATGGGTGCCGGCGATCAAGGTCTCATGTTTGGCTATGCTTGTAACGAAACTCCCGAATTGATGCCCGCTCCTATTATGTACGCGCATCTGTTGGGACGGGAACTGACTCGTCTGCGTAAGGCAGGCAAAGCGGAATGGCTGCGCCCGGATGCCAAGTCTCAGGTCACGGTGGAATACGTGGATAATAAGCCAACGCGTATCACTAACGTTGTGATCTCTACTCAACACTCTGCCAGCGTGGATAATAAGACGATTCGTGAATTTATCCGCGAAGAACTTATAAAAAAGACTCTTCCATCCCATCTGCTGGATGAAAAAACTCAATTTCTGATCAATCCTACCGGACGTTTCGTGGTGGGTGGTCCTCAAGGTGACTGTGGATTGACCGGTCGTAAAATCATTGTGGATACCTATGGTGGTATGGGGCGTCATGGCGGCGGGGCTTTCAGTGGTAAAGATCCCAGCAAAGTTGACCGCAGTGCTGCCTATATGGGACGTTATGTGGCAAAAAACATTGTAGCCGCAGGTTTGGCTACTCGCTGTGAAATCCAATTTGCTTACGCCATTGGCTATCCTTACCCGGTCTCCGTAAATGTGAACACCTTTGGAACCGGCCAGGCTGATGACTCTGCCATCACAAAACGTGTATGTGAAGTTTTCGATTTCCGTCCGGCAGCTATTCTCAAACAGCTTAATTTACGTCGTCCTATCTATAGCAAGACAACTAATTACGGTCATTTTGGCAAAGTTGATGATGTAAAATCTATTACTTGGGAAGCCACCGACAAGGTAGAAGAACTCAAAAAAATCTAATTCAATAAAATTTATGTCAGAAAATTGCAAATCTTGTTCTACAAAAAAAGATTATAAAGTAGCAGATATTTCACTGGCCGAATGGGGTCGTCAAGAGATCACCATGGCGGAAAATGAAATGCCCGGCCTCATGGCACTGCGGGCAGAATATGGCAAAAGTAAACCTCTCGCCGGAGCGAAAATTGCGGGCTGTCTGCACATGACTATTGAAACAGCGGTACTGATCGAAACTTTAGTCCACTTGGGCGCGGAAGTCCGTTGGTCCAGCTGCAATATTTTCTCCACACAAAACCAGGCCGCGGCCGCTATTGCCGCTGCCGGGATCCCTGTCTTCGCGTGGAAGGGTGAAACTCTGGAAGAATATGACTGGTGCATTGAACAGACTCTTCACTGGCCTGATGGTTCCCAGTTGAACATGATCCTGGATGACGGTGGCGATTTGACCAACGCTGTTCATGATAAATTCACTGATTTGCTGCCCGGTATTTATGGTCTCTCTGAAGAAACGACCACTGGTGTACATCGTCTGATCCAGCGTGAACGTTATGGCACCCTGAAGGTCCCTGCTTTCAATGTGAATGACTCCTGCACAAAGAGCAAATTTGACAATCTTTACGGCTGTCGTGAATCCTTCCTGGATGGTGTCAAACGTGCCACAGATGTGATGGTCGCCGGCAAAATCGTTGTCGTTTGCGGTTATGGAGATGTTGGCAAGGGATGTGCTCAAAGTGCCCGAGGAATGGGCGCTCGTGTCCTCATTACTGAAATTGATCCCATCAATGCGCTGCAAGCTGCCATGGAAGGTTATGAAGTCGTTCTGCTGGATGATGTTTGCAAGATCGGCGATATCTTTGTGACAACCACTGGCAATGTGGATGTTATCACCCGTGCTCACATGGATCAAATGAAGAGCGAAGCCATCGTCTGCAATATCGGTCACTTTGATTCTGAAGTCGATGTGGGGTCTCTCTACAATGATCCATCCATCAAACGGATCGTTGTCAAACCACAGGTAGATATCATGGTTTGGCCTAACGGCAAACGACTGATTGTTCTTGCTGAAGGTCGCCTGGTCAATCTGGGTTGTGCAAGCGGTCACCCCAGCTTCGTCATGAGCGCAAGCTTCACAAATCAGGTTTTGGCTCAAATCGAAATGTGGCAGAATCGCGGTACCGGCAAATACACAAATAAAGTGTACATTCTTCCAAAAATTTTGGATGAAAAAGTTGCCCGTCTGCATCTGGGTAAATTAGGAGTTAAACTCACAAAGTTGACTCAAAAACAGTCTGACTATTTGGGCGTTCCTATCGAAGGTCCTTATAAAGCTGAAAACTATCGCTATTAACAAAAAAGAGAATTTAAGTATATGAGTCGTTCATTTCATGTGGCTGTCGTTGGTGCCACGGGTGCTGTTGGCATTGAAATGCTGAAGACACTGGAAAATAGAAATTTCCCGGTGGGGAAATTAACTCCCCTGGCTTCTGCTCGTTCCGCAGGTAAAAAATTAAAGTTTCGTGGTGAAGATGTCACTGTCCAGGAATTGACTGAGAATTCTTTCTCCGGTATTGATATTGCTCTTTTCAGCGCGGGTGGAAGTGTATCCAAACAATTCGCGCCGATCGCCGCCAAAGCCGGCTGCGTGGTCGTAGATAATTCCAGCGCGTTCCGCATGGATCCCAATGTTCCCTTGGTCGTTCCTGAAATCAATGCTGAAGATATCAAGGCACATAAAGGGATCATTGCTAATCCGAACTGTACCACAGCCATTACTTTGATGGCACTCTACCCCATGCATCAGATGTTTGGAGTCAAACGCATTTTTGCCTCCAGCTATCAGGCCGTCTCCGGCACTGGGGTTAAGGCTTTGGTTGAACTCCAAAATCAAGTGGAACAGATCGTCACCGGTAAACCGGTTAAAATCGAAGTATATCCCCATCAGATCGCCTTTAACGTTCTGCCGCATATTGATGCCTGGCTGGATAATGGCTATACTAAAGAAGAGATGAAGATGGAAAACGAAGGGCGCAAAATCATGCATCTGCCAAATTTTAAAGCAAGTGTTACCTGCGTCCGGGTTCCGGTTTACAGAGCTCATTCCATTGCTGTCAGTGCAGAATTTGAAAAAAACGTCTCGGTAGAAGGTGCCAGAGAAGCCATTCTCAAAGCTCCCGGCATTGACCTCATGGATGATCCGCAAAACAACATCTATCCCCTGCCGCTGGCGGTAACTGGCAAATACAACTGCCAGGTAGGCCGCATCCGCAAAGACTGCGCTTTTGATAACGGCTTGTGCTTCTGGGTAGCGGGAGATCAGCTTCTCAAGGGAGCCGCGCTCAACGCGGTTCAGATCGCGGAAGAACTAGCAAAGAACTGGTAATAGTTTTACGCAAAAACAAAAAAGAGATGGAGATAATTCTTCATCTCTTTTTTCATTTTATAGCAAAATCTTTTACTGCGGCTGCATGGCCAGCCACAAAGCCCGATAATATCTCATAATACGAACCGGATCATTGTTTTCCGGAATTTCCGCCAATGTATATCCGCGAAAACCATCTCTCACTAAATTCGCAAATAATTTTCTCCAGGGATAGCGCTCATCCCATAGCTCAATGATATGGCAGATCTTGATCTTATCCTTAACCAAGTTGTAATTGTAATCAAAACCTTCTCCGCTTAAATCATCCATATTGGAATTCCAGCATATATTCGCATTAGGATGATCGGCAACATCCAGGATCACTTTCATATTGGGCAGCAAACAAGTCTGAGGACCATGAACTTCCATACGAATATCAATACCCAGATTCCAGCCAAAAACAGCCACTTCCCGGAAGGCTTTTCCAATCTGTTCCAATGTTTTCTCTTTGGGAACACCGGCGGGCAATCCATTGGGACGCACTTTCACCGCGGAAGCTCCAACATCGTGTGCCAACTGGATATACTCTTTAGTCTCACGAATATTTTTAGCAAGCACTTCTTGATCTGGCATTTGAAACTCAAATGCGCTTCCGAGACTGACTAAGTTTACCGGAGAATCTGCAAATCTCTTTTTGACATCCTCACGCTCCGAAGCAGAAAGATTGACCTCCACCTTGTGGGCATGAGTTGTACGCAGTTCAACTCCCTCAAAACCGGTTTTCTCACAATTACTGATCAATGTGGGTAAGTCCATATCTTTACCCAAATTATAAGTGACTAATCCCAGTTTTAATTCACCCTTGGCATGATTCCTTTTTCCCTCAGCTGCACAAAGATTTACACTATTGGCAACGGATGTCGTGGCTGCCAATGCCCCTAACTGGCAGAGAAAATGACGACGATTTGTTTTTTTCATATCCCGTATTCGTTTATCTGATTGTTTTCTATCACAAACTCAAACACAAGTCCCTCTTTACTATCCATTTTTCATGATTCTTTCAAGAATATTCTGTTTTCTTTGAATTTTTATCTCAAATCCTCCTCAAACAGAAATCATTTTTGATGTCATTTTCACATGATGAAAAGGTTTTGATTGATTCCAATCAGATTTTGCAATACAGTTCAATTCATGTTAAGGAACGTACTATTGTACACCATGGGGCTTGCTGTTTTGAGTCAAGCCAATACACTTTGGAGCGCAGAAACTTCTGCCGCGGAAACGGCACCATTGATTAAATGCTCCCCCTATCTTCAAGCAATGGATCAAAATTCCGTTACTGTTGTCTGGCATACCACCCGGCCTTCCATCTCCTGGGTCAATTATCAAGAAAAAGGCACGGATGAAAAACCAATGACAGCTATTTCTTCCACATACGGATTGAAAGATATAGGCTTGATCCAAAAAATCACACTGAAAGATTTGAAACCGGGCACCACTTACACTTATGAAATCAATTCCAAAGAAGTCACTAAGCTGGAACCTTATAAGTTTGATTTTGGTGCGGAAGAAAGCATGAAGGACAAAAATGGCAAAACATTTACTTTTACCACCTGGCCCGAAAAAGCGGATACATTCTCCTTTGTCATGATCAATGATCTTCATGATGACAATGCCAAGCACGAAAAGCTGTTGAAAGCCACCAATGCCGATACAGCGGCGTTTATTTGCTACAATGGAGATATCGAACCGGACAAGATGAATGACAACGATATGTTCACCAAATTTCTCAATGTTCCCATCAATACTTATGCCTGGGAAAAGTGCTTCTTCATGCTGAGAGGAAACCATGAAACCCGCGGTGCAATGTCCCGCAGAATGCATGACTATTTCCCAACCAAAACAGATCAGTTCTATTACACTTTCCAATATGGGGATGTTTTCTTTGTCAATCTGGATTGCGGCGAAGATAAAATAGATGGTAGCAAAGAATACGGCGGACTGGTGGACTTTGATTCCTATCGCAATGAACAGGTGGAATTTCTCAAAAAAGTTGTCAAAATGCCGGAATACAAGAAGGCCCGCTATCGCGTCTTCTTCTGCCATATTCCTCCTGTAGGCGGCAAAGACAGCGACTTGATCATCCGTAAAACTAAACTGGACGGCACTGTCGAAGATTCCAAAGTTCTCGATGGTGATCCCTGGCATGGAGATATGGAAATCTATAACAAGTTCCTGCCCTTTATGATGGATAACAAAGCGGATTTGCTCCTCTGCGGTCACTATCACAGATTATTCAATACCGACTATATCCAAAATGGGAAAGTCCTTCCGGTTCTGGTCAACAGTAATGTACACGGGGTCCGCCTGGATGTAACACCTGAAAAGATCACCTACCATATCTTCGATCAAAATGGTAAAGAAATTTTCTCTAAGGATATACCTGCGAGAAAGAAGAGTAGATGGAAAATTTTCTAATTGAAACTGTGTTATTAGTATTATGAAAAATATCGTTAAAATGGAAAATGCGTTTGGCGGCAAGGGTTGTGTAACTCTTGAATGTCTGCTGGATGAAAAACAATTAAACAATAAATGCGGTCTATATGCCCACGCTATCATTGAACCGGGTTGTACCCTGGGATATCATGAGCATCATGGTGAGGCCGAAGCCTACTACATCCTTTCCGGCAAGGGAATGTACAATGACAATGGCAAGAAATTTGAAGTCAAAGCGGGTGATGTCGTTTACTGCGCGGACGGCAGTGGCCACGGCATTGATTGCATCGGCAATGAGACACTGCATTTCATGGCATTGATCATCAAGGCATAATCATTTGATCCAAACAGCAAAAGAGAGACCCCGCAAAGAGGTCTCTCTTTCATTTTCCTCACAAAAACACTTACAAGGCTAAACGGAAGAATAACTTCCCGGCTGTGGTACTTATAGAATCCGCCTTGAATATGTTGTATTTATTTTGTTCCCGAATAAATTCCTCTGGAACAGACTGCCATTCAACAAGATCTTGTGAATACTCCAATGTTCCGTTTACTTCTGCCGGCCACTCTAAAAGCAATCCGTCTTCCCCTGTACAATAGTGAATATCATGGGCATTTAATACGGCATTAAAAGTAGACATACTTTTTAAATAAGGATAACCATTATTAAAAGACGAGCTCATCCCCCAAACAGAATTGAAATCCCATCCCGTATAGGAATTGCGCTGTTTCATCTGCTGAGTAGTCAACCCCAGATTTTTACCAAAAGAGGTATCACTACCTATGCAAACATCCAAACCGCTCAACTGCTTATCCCAATAGGAGTTGGTGATATCCCTACCACTGTACCCGGTCAGTCCGCCTACATTTGACTGTCCATAAATATTTCCCGCAGCATAGCATTGGTCGATGGGATTAGAACTCTGCCCGGCCAGACCCCCAACTCGATCAACACCGGAAACCGTTGTTCTCGAATAACAAATGGAAATTTTTTCATGACTCCATCCAGTCAAACCGCCCGCGTATGTTCCGTTATTATTTGCGACATTTCCGATACTATAACAATATGAAAGAGTACTTCCTGCTAAATTCTCTCCAACAATGCCACCCACATAATTTGCCCCATACACGGAAATCTGATCCGCACAACTCTTGGAGATTGGTGTCTGATAAGATTGTCCTACAATACCCCCGGCGTAATTCCCATAACAGGAAACGTTACCGCTAACTTTACAGCCGGTCACACTGGAACCATTCATATACCCTGCCAAAATTCCCGCGTACATTTGTCCGGAAACTGTACAATTTTTCAAATTCAAATTCTCAACGCTTCCGCCTTCCACATATCCCAACAGACCCACATGCGGACTCATCCCGCGATTGACATACAGATTGCTGATAGTGTGATTCTTACCAATGATTTTTCCTCGGAATTGACTAACTTGACTGCCGATTGGCTGAAATCCCTGTCCACCATACCATGAGGAAGTTTCTCCGGCATCAATATCATTAGCAATTTCATAATAAGTGCCTTGTGATGAAACAACATTCATACTCATCCACAGGAGATTCCCAACAGACTTGATCTGATATGGACTGGCCGCATTTCCTGCGCCTTCCGGTTGTTCCGGCGATTGGGCTGATGCTGAAATAACTCCCATCATCCCTATACATAAAACACTTAAAAGAGTTTTCATGAATTTCCTTTTGATATCGTTCATACTCATTAATAAGCCGTAACATCCAACGGCATACATATTATAGCACAAATTTTTCAAATTTCCACCGTCACTCCGTTTTTTCTGCAAAATAAAAACGGCCTTCCCGCTTTTGGAGAGAAGGCCGTCTTTGTTTCAACCGGACTTGTTATCGTCCGGTTCGTGTTTCTACTTCAGCCTATTCAACCAGTCTGAAGTACGCAGTGCCGGATTCACCATTGTAGATGTAGCCCTCGTTGGAGGCATTTTCAATCTGGATCCACGGTCCTTCCGCAGTCGCACCGATTTCAAGTTTGCCTTTTTCCCAGGTCAGGATCAAACCCAGATCTGTCATCTCGAAGGAGAGAACAGGACCTGCCGGAGTCTCGCCGCCCATACCCTTCTTGTAGATGGACTCGATCTGATCCGCGCTCAGCGCATAGCCAAACACAGCCGGTTCATCAATGTCGCCTTTGAATCGACGCCCGGTATTGACGGTATCACCGCCAATGCTGAAAGAACCGGTCAGTTTCGCGGCCGCGTGTGTAGCAGTATTCACCGCTGATGTCAGGTTGCCCTCGGAGTCACCCAGATAGAAGGTCGCTTCTGTCGGGGTCACCACCATGGCGACCATATTCCACGCTCCATCCGTGAGCTGTAAGCCGGATCTGTAATTGTACTGAGTATCATTCCAGTGATAGCAAGGCTGATTGTCCGCGATGTCTATACCCACCGCGCTGCTACCGCGGTCGAACAGGATACCCGTGTAATTATTGATTGCACCGTCCGGTTTGATCCAGACCAGCATTGTCATGGTATCACCGGTATAGCTCATTCCCGGAACGCTCGCATAGCTGGTACCGTCAAATGTCACCGCAGTATCGGTGTCATTGGCGATTGCACCCGCCGCGCCCAGTGTCTGATGCTCATCGTAAACACCGTTGAAGTCGCTGGCATACTCATAGGCTGTCGTACCTTCAGCTTCGCCCAGTCTCCAGTAGGCCAACGGCACCAGACTGGCAACCAGAGCTTCATAATCGCTCTTGGGCTGATAGAAGCTGATCACCGCGGGTTCGGATTCGGCCTTGCCGTAAGCATTGCTGACTACCGCTGTCCAGCTGCCGGCATTAGCCGCTGTGCGGGCGATCTGCACACTTTCACCTTCATAAGCAGTCTCGTTGCCGTTCAGATACCACTTCACTGTCATCGGAGGTGTGCCTGCCGGCCTCACCGAGAGTGTGTATGTTCCGTCATTGGCATAGATCTCACCACCGATCGGCTGAACATTCACTGTAGGAGCCGCGCCCGGACCATATTTGCCAACATTGTAGAGCAGATTGACATCTTCTTCTGTCAGAGCTGTTGACAGCACTGCCACATCATCAATATCACCACG
>JAEEGH010023083.1_pt1 | contig 12692 bp, 8 predicted proteins | sample 9134181 | NCBI WGS metagenome assembly JAEEGH01 (sample SAMN16246544, study PRJNA631951) | gut metagenome | biome: gut microbiome; feature: rumen; material: DP-attached | host: Bos | place: Iran: Karaj | collected 2018-10 | reverse complement strand
TCGGTCTTGTGACGGATATCTACGAAAAGAGTTGGACGCAAAGTTGGGGCCGCCATCCGTTGCATCGCGTTTGGAATTGGGATCCAGGCTTGGTTAGTTGCGCAGGGCTTGGGCTATTGGCGATGGAAGGCGAGACACGGCTGCCCGAAGCCGCCATGATCGTCGAATTCCGCCGCCATCTGCGCGATTATCTGACGTTTGGGCTGGATTTCGATGGTTGCGGTCATGAAGGGCCGAGCTATCTGTCATATGGCATCGGAGCAGGCGTCGAGTTCGCAGAATGCCTGCGGCAGATGGGGCGCGGTGATTTGTTTACGGAAACAAACTGGCACATCATCGCGCCGTGGATTGTTTCGGAAATGCTACCGCATCGCGGCTTATGGAACAATTTGTCCGACTGCGGGCATGGCCGTCTGCCTGGTTGCCCCGTCTACAGTTATACGTGTGGTCGATTGGCGGAATTGGCTCGAAAGGAACCGTTTAAGGAAGGCGAATGTCTTGCTCCCACCGTTGATTTGACGCATGGATTGGATTATCTGCAGCATTTCCAGGAGGCTCCTGGAAAGCGGACGCTGAGCTATGGCGCGATGGCTGCATTGATTGGTTGGGCATGGAATCATACGGATTGGGAGAATTCTGTGAAGGAACTTGCTCCAGCCTCCGCTTTGGCCTATACGCTGTTCCATGAAGACTGCGTCGCCATTGATGATCCAGGCAAGATTTTGCCGGAAGGACTGCTGTTCAGAGGGCGTGGTCTTGTATCATCACGCGTTGGTTATGATAAAAACAGTCTATTTCTCGCCGTGGAGGCCGGACCGCATGCGGCCGGCCATGATCAAGGCGATAAGGGAACATTTACTTATTATGGTTATGGCCAGGACTTTTTCATCGACAGCGGTTATGGCAACGATGGCTTCGCGATGAAGAGTGGCGGTAGTTTTGCACACAATGTTGTGTTGGTCGATGGCGAAGGGCAGCCTTGCCGTTGGCATAACAATAGCAGTGGCGAAATCACGGGATACCATTATTCTAAAGAGTTCGACTGGATTCGTGCGGATGCAAAGAAAGCATGGAATGCCAATTTTACACAGTGGGTTGAACGGCCTACGGGACGCAACATCGCCGTCGCGGAACGGCAGTTCGTCCATGTTCGTGGCGATGGTGGCGAAATTCCGCCGTATCTCGTCATCTATGATGATATTCGCAAGAACGATGACGAACTGCACAATTTCACATGGCAGTGGCATTATCAAGGGTACATGCACTTGGATACCAAGGAGAAAGGACGTTGGACACTGGCCGCCGCGCGGCTGGATTCGAAAGTTCTGACGACGCGTTTGGACTATCGGAAAGGCAAGGCGTATTTTGATTTCACCGTTCCAGCGGACGGCGATTACAAGTTTTGCGCGTTGACGGCGGCAGGCGGCGTTGATCCAGGCAAATCGGATAGCTTTGTCATCGTCATAAATGGCGATTTGATCGCATCTTGGGATACAAGCCAGTCACCGATGCTCAGTTGGACGCCTGTGTTCGATCGCGGCGAAGGCGTGCCGCGAAAATATGCGTTCAAGCAAGGCGAAAAAGTGACGGTGGAGCTCCGCTATCGTGAACCGGAGACAGAATTGGCCTGCATGATGATGATGCCGTTTGCGACGGAACTGCCTGTCGGTTTGAATGACAAGCCGGAAGGAAGCGTCGTTCTGACGGCGGAACAGGCCCGTCTGGATGATGCTAACCCGTTGCTATTGGCCGACTTCAAGTCGGCCAATGTCTCCGCCGCGCAAGTTACCGTTTATCCCGTGACGTCGCCAGATGGTGAGAATGAAATCACGTGGTTTGAGACGAGCCGAAACGGTATCCATCCAAAACTGAGCCATACGGTTAAAGGGTTGAAAAATCCGAACTTCCTGATGGTTATCGTGCCGCAGCGTGACGCCAACGGCCCATTGCCGACGACTGTTAAGAAAATTGATGATGGATACTATCTTGGAGTGGAAATCCATTGGGGCGACAAGATTGATAGAATTGTTTTCCCGCCTGCAGAAAGCCGCGATAAAAACATCAGCCGTGGCTGTGGATTTATTCGGAATGCAGATGGAAAAAATATTATAAAATGGAATGAGTATTAAATGAAAAGAAACTATTGCCAAATATTTGCTATTGTACTTATTTGTATGGGAACATTGCAGGCCAAGACCATTCGTGAATACATCTTCAATGGAACGGAATTTGACGCAAACGGGCCCAAATTCACAAAATTTGGCGACCAGACGTCGCAAATGATCAATGCGAATGCCGTCGTCAATGGACAACAGCTTCAGCCGCAAGTGATTGTGAATCCAACAGAACGGAGCTGGGGCTATTTCATCTGCGACGTGCCCGCAAAAGACATTCCGGCCGGAGGCAAAATCCGCTTGACGGCATGGGTGACGACGAACAATCCGCAACATGCACAAGTCCGCATGTCTGAAGGTGTCCGTTTCGGCGGTTTCTGCCCGCGGCTCGTCGGCAGTTTTGCCAACGTCCCATATCAACGCCAAGCGGTGAGCATTGAATACACACGCCATGACGATAATGCGTTCATGTCTCTGGCGGTCGGCTTGGACTATAGCAGCGCAAAAACGTGGCTGATCGTCGATCGTATTCTCTTCGAGCATCTTGCGGATGGCGAAGAGTCGATTGCGAAGGATGATGCCTATCCATACGAAAGCCTCAAACTTCCGATGGAGATCATTACTGGACAGACATCCGATGGACAGAAACGCATGATCACAAGCGCAGAGGAATATCTTAAACGCCTGCAGGACAATAAACAAGAGGAAGCGGCCGCATATCTTGGAAAACTGATTGACGATTGGCGCGGCGTATGCGAAGGGCGGTTGCCGCTGTCGGAGCTGACAAGCATCGAAAAGCGGATTTTCGATGCGTTCATTTCCTGCCAAATGAAGCCAGATATGACGCAATTCAATCCAGACACGGTTCTTCTGCCGGGCAATACGGAAAATTGGCAAGCTTTTGCCGCGCAGAATGCGAAAGACAATGCTATCCTATTGGTAGGCAATCAGTTCAACATGCCGTTGTCGTTCCAAATAAAAGCGGATGGCGAAGCGGCTTCCAACATTGTTGTCAAACGGCTTCATTGGGTTAGTCGGTCGCCGGATTGTCCCGTTCCCATGCAACGGGACGATATCGTAGAAATCAGCCCGCAGAGCATCGCCGGATTCGAAGTCGTTTTCGCCGCGAAGAATTTGAAACCAGGCAATTACAAAGGCAAAATCACGATTTTGCCATTGGATAACGCCTATCCCGTCACGGAAATTCCATACGAATTTCAAGTCGTCGGCTGGAGGATGTCGGACGACCTTCCCGTATGGACGTTTACGTTCGATTATGGCATCGCACGCGATCCGAAATCGTTGCAGTTCCTCCGCGAACGCCGCGTCAACACGTTCCATGTGACGCTTCACAAGTTGGATGATTTCAAGCAGTTGCTGGATATCTTTCAAAACGTGGAGGCTGCTGGTCTGAAAGAAAAGAGCCGCTTTTTCGTGGAAGTCTGGTTTGTGCGCGATGCAGGCGGTTGGACGAAGCCTGAGTTCACGCCATGGCTGAAACAACTTGTCGAACACTTCAAACAACATGGTTACGACTACGATGCATGGACGCTACATATCTACGATGAAACACTTTGCGACGAATTCTTCCAATCCGCGACAGCCATTCGTGCCATTGATCCGAAGGTGAAAATCTATTCAGACATGTTGCCTCATGATATGGCGGAAATGAACAAATTCAAATCCGTCGTCGATTTCTGGTGCCCCCATATGGATACGCAAATGACGAAAAACAAAGAAATAAAAGAGATGAGTGACGCTTTGCGCAAGACAGGCCTCCCGTTCCATATCTATAATTGCGGCTCGATGCCGACCCATCCGTTGACGCTTTATCGCATTGAGCCATGGATGTCATGGCTCAATGGAGACGACGGCATCATGTTTTGGACAGCGAACGCCTGCCAAGTTCGTCCGTCACTGACGAATCCGAACTACGGCATGTCCTATCGGTTGAACGGGGAGTTGCTGTCCAGCCGTCGATGGGATATGTGGGCGGCTGGATTTGAGGACTATCTCCTTCTCTGCCAAGCGAATACGATTGATGCGGCGCAGACGAGACGGCTGGCGGAAGAGGTCGTCAATTCTGTCAATAAGCCAGATTTCCCGCAGATTCTGTTCAACGCCCGCCGTGCGCTTTGCGAAATGATTGCGGCATCACTTGAATAGAAGGCTAGAGATTTTGGAAGCCTATTGTGCGTTTGCCAATTCTTCTTCCTCTTCTTCCAACATCTCTTCTTGTTCATCGTCATCGGTCTCATGCGGCATGGCTATTTCGCATGTCTCGCGGCGTGCGTTGATTTCGGTCTCAATGGATTTTTGAAGCTCCAAGTCGTTCTGAATGGCGAGCTTAGTCTGCTCACGGCCTTGTGCAATCTGGATGTCGTTCATGGCGAACCACGAGCCACGCTTTTCAAGAATGCCCATGTCGATGGCGACATCAAGCAGCGATCCTGCGCGGGAGATGCCTTCCGCGTACATGATGTCGAATTCGCATTCCATGAAGGGTGGCGCGAGCTTGTTTTTGACGACTTTCACTTTCACACGGCTGCCAGCGGCGACGCCATCGGCACCTTTGATGGTGGCGATGCGACGGATGTCCAGCCGGATGGACGCGTAGAATTTCAACGCGCGTCCGCCCGTAGTGGTTTCCGGATTGCCGAACATCACGCCGATCTTTTCACGAATCTGGTTTGTGAAGATGACGCAAGTATTTGTCTTTGCGACGATTGCGGTCAGTTTTCGGAGAGCTTGAGACATCAGACGGGCCTGCAGGCCGACATGGCTGTCTCCCATCTCTCCTTCGATTTCCGCACGCGGAACGAGTGCCGCAACGGAGTCGATGACCAACACGTCAATGCCACCGCTTCGGACAAGCGTTTCCGCGATGTTGAGAGCGTCTTCGCCGCAGTCCGGCTGGGAGACGATCAAATTGTCCGTATCGACGCCGATGAGTTTGGCGTATTTCGGATCGAGAGCGTGCTCTGTGTCGATGAATGCGCAGCAACCGCCTGCCTTCTGGGCGTTTGCGACTACGTGCAGGCAGACGGTCGTCTTGCCGGAGGATTCCGGACCATAGATCTCAATGACGCGGCCGCGCGGGAAACCATTGCAGCCCAATGCGATGTCCAATGCGATGGCACCGGAACTGATGACATCGACGGCCTGTTGCGGGCGGTCCCCCAGACGCATGATGGAGCCTTTGCCGAATTCCTTTTCAATTTGGCCGAGGGCGAGTTTGAGGTTGCGTTCACGGGCTTCGGAGACGGATGTGAGGGTGTTTGCTTTGACCATGGTGTGTGTCCTTTTTGTTTTGGGTGGGTGGCTTGGATTTTGTTGTCTTGAATGTCAACGCATTTAAGATAAATCCGAGACCTGGACAGTTTTTTGTCCACCATGATCAAAGAAATGATATTATTTCAATTTTTTGGGAATAATCATTATTTAGATAATGTATATAGGGCCTTCGCAAATGACTCTCCAACAGGCAGAATTTGTATATTGGCGTGCTTCGGGAGGTATTTTTCAGCGTTGCCAGAGGCGACGATGTGGCCGCCGTTCTCAATGAAATTCAAAATCTGCTTTTTATGGAACTCGTTCTTCATCAAGTTTTTGTAGGATAGTTCAACGCCGTCGGGCATCACGATAACGTCGTAATGGCGCAGACGTCCATCATTGATTTCATGAAGAGTGAAAATTTCCACGTCAAAAGAGGGCTCTTTGTCCAACGACAACATTTCTTGAGCGGCACGAGGCCCTCTGCAGGCCAATGAAAGCCATCCGACGCGCAATGGACGGTTGATTTTTGCAGGATAGAACGGAACGGGCTTGACGCCTGTCACGGCTAGCACATAACCTAGGGCGATGTCATGGGTTGATTCGTAGGATTCTGGATGGCAGCTACTTGCGAGAACCTTTCCTTTTCCGTATTGCCCCAGAACGACAGCCGGCGTGTCCATGAAATTAAAGGGTGCCTTGCCATAAGCACTGACGGAGCTTTTGAAGACTGCCAAAACCTTCGCCTCCCCCATGGGAGCGGTCGGTTCCGTTGGTTTCATGATATTGCCGCCATGATATCGGATGAGATGGCGTCCGGGCTTGATGTCCAGTAATTTAGCGCTTTCTTTATCGAATTCGAACGCAAGATCCGCCAACTGCCCTGATGCGTTTGGAATATAGTCATACGGAAGAAGGGCAATTCGTCCTTCGCGGTTCATCGTGTTGAAACTTCCTGCGCAGACACCGATGTAGCTGCCGCCGTTTTCGATGAACTGCTTCACTTTTTCGACGCCCTCTGGCCCCATGGCGTCATATTGCGCCTTGCTAGAACCGCCCGGACAGAGCAGTAGCTGCAATTCGTCCAGTTTGCCGTTGCGTATGTCGTTGGCGTCCAGCAGTGTCAAATCCATTTGCGGTGAATGGGCCAGCAGTCTGGCCCATTGCAATGCGCCGTTGCCACGGCAGCCTTTATCGAGAAAAAGACCGACCTTCACCTTCGGGCCGTCGTAGGCGGGTTGGGTGGTTTCTTCAACAACTTTTGTCGTGGCGCAGGATGTCAACATCATCATGGCGGTTATGCTGAAAAAGGTTCCCAAAAGTCTATTGTCCATGATGTCTCCTATTTGGATGCAAAAATCTTTTTATAAGGTTACCATGGGTTTTATGGATGAATTTTTTATGGCGTTGTGGATGCAAGGATGGCCTGCGTTTTTTCGATGTCCAAAGCGATTTGATGTTGGAGGGCAGCAGGCGAATCGAATTTCATGCTCGGGCGGATGAAACTGTACAGTTCGATGGAAATCGGCTGGTCGTAAAGGTCGCCGTCGAAATCGAAAAGATGCAGTTCGAGAAGGATTTCGGGCGGGCCGTCCTGACGAATGGTGGGGGCGTCGCCGACATAGGCGATGCCGTCGATGGCCTGCGTTGCGGAAAGCCGTCCGCGTGCCGCATAGACGCCATAGGGGGGAATCAAATGGTCGGCGACGGATAGATTGGCGGTGGGACAGGAAAGAACCGTTGTACCGATGTGATGGCCGTGGGAGACGTTGCCTTCGATGGCGAACGGGCGGCCGAGCATCCGGTGGGCAAGTTCCAAATCGCCGTCTTGCACGGCTTTGCGAATGCGTGTGCTGCTGACTGTTTCGCCGTCCATCATCACGCTGGGGACGATATGGACTTCAATTCCGTGCGGTTCGCATAATTTGCGGAGCAATAGTCCGTCGCCATCGTTTCCATGACCGAATCGCCAGTTTTCGCCGACGCAGAACGCCTTGACGGGAACGTTTGGCACGAAAAAGAACTGTTCGAGAAACTGCTTGGGAGAGAGTTTGGAAAGCTCCAAAGAAAACGGGAAACGGATGAACGTTTCCAAACCTGCATCCTGCATCAGCCGAAGGTTTTGCTTGGGATCGCAAATGGCTTGCGGGGCGTTGTTTGGATGGAAAATTTGCTTGGGATTCGGAGAGAAGAAGAGGGCGGCCGGGCGGGCTCCAAGATGTTTGGAGAGTCGCTCAAGTTCTTGGAAGATAGCCTGATGCCCAAGATGGACACCATCGAAAACGCCGAGCGAAATGGCCCAGTCGCAATCTTTTGGCAAATCTGTCGGATACGGGACGATCATGGAATCAGAGGGAGAAGATGGTTTTGCAGTTCGGGAAGCTCCCAGGCTTTGATTTGGTCGATGGTGACGGCGTTGTCAAGATTGAAATCGCCGCTTTGGAGGCGGCGGAGTTCAAGCATATGTGCTCCACAACCGAGCTTTCGGCCGAAATCCGCGCAGATGGTTCGGACGTAAGTGCCTTTCGTGCAACGGACGGTGAAATCGACATCCGGAAGTTCAATACGCGTGATATCAAATGAATGGATCGTGATTTCACGCGGCTGGCGTTCGACGGTTTGTCCTTTGCGGGCGAGCTTGTAGAGCGGCTGGCCGTGGAGCTTGATGGCGGAGACCATGGGAGGCGTCTGTAGTTGCGGACCGATGAAAGCGGCGGCCGTTTCGCGGATTTGGGCTTCCGTGACGGCAGAGCAATCCGCCGTCGCAATCACTTGACCTGTACGGTCTTCCGAATCCGTCTCCACGCCAAGACGCATCGTCGCGGCGTAAGTTTTGTCCTGCCCCATGAATTGGTCTTGGAATTTCGTGGCCTTGCCGAGAAGAATGACAAGCAAGCCTGTGGCGATAGGATCCAACGTACCGCAATGGCCGACCTTTTCGACGTTGAAGCGGCGTTTGACGCAGTTGACGACGTCGTAGCTAGTCCAATCCATCGGCTTGTCCACGACAAGAATGCCATCGACTTTATTCTTCATGGTGGTTTTCGTCTTCTTTGTCGTGCGCGGGATCAGGCTTGCCGGCGGAAGCGTCCGGCGTGTTGTCGAAGCCGAGTTCGTTGATGATGGCCATGACGCGATCCGCCTTGGCGGCCGTCTTGTCCAGCTTGAAATGGAGGACAGGCGTGTATTTGATGATGACTTTGTGGGCCAGTTCGGACTGGATCATGACGCGGCGTTTGTTGATGAGTTTCATGACGCGATCACATGTGGCGTCGTCGCCATAGACGGACACGAAAACCGTTGCGTCACGGAGATTTGTGGCTGTCTGGACGCCTGTGACGGTGACAAGCGTGTGCGCTTCCGGGCAGACAAGCATTTCGAAAATGCCGCCCAATGCGCGGTGGAGGAGTTCGTTGACTCTGGTAATTCTATCAGCTGACATAGTCTATAGTGGTATGATTGGAAAACATGGCCGCCGCGCGTTTTGGAAGGCGTGCGGCGGCGGAAATTGTCGATCAGTTCGCAAACGGATCGACGGTGACGACGTTGAAGAGTTCCAGACGGTCGCCGACTTCGAACTCTTCGAAATTGTCCAGACGGATACCGCATTCGTTGCCTGCGGAGATTTCGCGGACATCTTCTTTGAAGTGCTTAAGTGACTGGACATGACCGAGATAGATAAGCTCTTTGTCGCGGAAGACTTTGCATTTGGCGTTGATTTTCATAACGCCGGACTTCACGCGGCAACCGCAGATACGGCCAGCCTTGGAGGTCTGGAAGATCTGGATGATTTCGGCCTCGCCGAGCGGCGTTTCGCGCGTTTCGGGAGCGAGCTGTCCTTTCATCGCCTTGTCAACTTGTTCGAGCAGTTCGTAGATAACGGAATAGAGGCGGATATCGACGCCTTTCTGCTTGGCCAGTTTGTTGACGCCGGGCATGACGCGAACGTGGAAACCGATGATGATGGCCTTGGAAGCGGCCGCCAAGACGATATCGTTTTCGGAGATTTCGCCGACGCCGCTGTGGATGATATTGGCGGTGATCTTGTCGTTTTTGATCTTGGCGATGTTTTCGGTGATGGCTTCGAGTGAGCCGCGGACGTCCGTCTTCAGAACGATCTTGAGCTCAGGCTTTTCCGCCTTGTCGAGCATGGAGAAGATATCCTCCAGAGAGGTCTTACGTTCGACATTGAGGCTTTCGTTCTTCTTGCGTTCGATTTCCTCTTCAGCGCGTTCCTTCGCTTCGCGTTCGTTGGTGCATGTGACGATCTTGTCGCCTGCTTCCGGAACGCCGTTGAGGCCCATGACTTTGATCGGCGTGGAAGGCAGAGCGCGTTTGACAGGCTTGCCGAAGGAATCGATAAGGGCCTTTACCTTACCGTAGCATGTGCCGCAGAGGAGATAGTCGCCAAGGCGGAGAGTGCCGTTTTGGACGATGATGTTAGCGGTCGGTCCACGGCCGGATTCCATCTGCGCTTCAATGACGAGGCCTTCGAACGGAGCGGACGGAGCGGCCTTCAGTTCGAGCATTTCCGCTTCGAGCAGGATGCGTTCGAGCAGATCATCGATGCCTTGGCCAGTGACAGCGGAAACGGGAACGACAGCGACGTCGCCGCCCCAATCTTCAGGCGTAAGTCCATGCTGCTGAAGGCCGAGGAGCACTTTGTCCGGATCGGCGCCCGGCAGATCCATCTTGTTCATCGCGACGACGATCGGAATTCCGGCCGCCTTCGCGTGGTTGATGGCTTCAATGGTCTGCGGCATGACGCCGTCGTCCGCCGCGACGACCAATACGGCGATATCCGTTGATTTCGCGCCGCGTGCGCGCATGGTCGTAAATGCTTCGTGTCCAGGCGTATCGAGGAATGTAATCGTCTGGTCACCGACTTTGGCGACGGACGCGCCGATGTGCTGCGTGATACCGCCGGATTCGCCGGCCGTCACATGTGTATGGCGGATGTAGTCCTGCAAGGAGGTCTTGCCGTGGTCAACGTGGCCCATGAAGCAGACGACAGGCGGACGCGTTTCCATTGGATATTCGCCTTCGGCGGTAGATTCGGACGATTTCGGCTTGTCGTTTTCGCGTGGTTTTTCACGGCGTTCGCGGATGAATTTGACGCCGAATTTATCACAGATCTTTTCGACGGTCTCGACTTCAAGAATCTGTGTGATCGCCGCGAAAATATTCATGGACATGAGCGTGAAAATCAGCTCGTTGGGCTTTTTGCCCAGTCCTTCAGCGAGGGCGCCGACGGTGATCGGCGTCTTGAGATGAAGCTCAGGCTTCTCAGCCGGCGGTTCTTCTGCGGCCGCTTCCTTCGGCTGCTGCGGGGCGGCTTTGTCAGTTTTTTCCGTTGTGGGTTTCGCCTTCGATGCATCTTTGGCAGGCTTTTCTTTCGGAGCGGCTGCCGCAGCGGCCGCCGCCTGACTTGCCGCCTGTTTCTTCTGCCTGGAGGTGATAACCGCGTCCCGAATCAAATCTGCGATGTCGGCTTCCAGCGTGCTGGAATGGGATTTGACGGTAAATCCTTCCTTTTCAAGCATCGCTATGAGTTCTTTCGGGGTGAGCCCGAGCTCGCGGGCCAGATCGTAAACTCTCACTTTGTCACTCATGCGGAATCAGACCTCCTGAAGATATATTATGGTGTATGGATATTATTTCATGATGAAACCTGCTGTCTGGGGTGGAACGGCTCCACGGTGGACTTCAGATAACGGACGCTACTTGGTGGCCGCGATGGCCTTGATGGCCTCAGCGGAAGCACGGTCGAAACCTTCCAACGCGGCAAGGTCATCGACATCTGCGGCGGCGACCATGGCCGCGCTGACGAAGCCATGGAAGACGAGTTCCTTGGCGAGTTCAGGATCGAGCGAGAGGGCTGCGGCAAGAGCGTCAATGGCGTTCTGCCGTTGCTCTTCGAAATTCGGCTCCGCCGGACCGGCGACGTTCTCCGCCTTGACGATGTCGATCTTCCACCCCGTGAGTTTGGAGGCCAGACGCGCGTTCTGTCCTTTCTTGCCGATGGACAGGGAGAGTTGGTCTTCCGGAACTTCGATGCGGATGGATTTTTTCGCTTCGTTGACGGTGATGGACGTCAGTTTCGCGGGCTTCAACGCGTTTTCGACGAATTTGCGGATATCGGGATCCCAATGGATGATATCGACCTTTTCGCCGGCCATTTCGCGGACGATGATTTTGACCCGCGAGCCTTTCACGCCGACGCATGCACCGACGGGATCGACTTTCGGGTCTGTGGAGGCCACGGCGATTTTCGTGCGATAACCCGCTTCACGGGCGATCGCCTTGATCTGCACGAGGCCTTCGGAAATTTCGGAAACTTCCCGTTCGAACAGTCGGAGGACGAACTCCGGGCATGCGCGGGAGACGAACAGCGTCGGGCCGGGCTTATCGACGTTGATTTCCGTGAGGAGGGCGACGACCACGTCACCGATTTCATATTCCTCTCCGGGGATCTTGTCGCCATGGCGCATGGCGCCTTCGGCCTGATCAAAGATGATGTCGATTTCATTGCGGTCGATACGGCGGACTTCACCAGTGATCAGCGTGTTCACTTGATCTCTGTACGACTCACAGATGTTCTTTTTCTCCGCCTGGCGGAGCTTCTGGACGATGATCTGTTTCGCGTTCTGCGCGGCGATGCGGCCGAATTCCTCCGATTTGACTTCCCATTCAATCTCTTCGCCGAGATTCGCGGTGGTGTAGTTGCGCTCCGGATATTTCTCCTGCACCTTCTTGAGGGCGATTTCGTCTTCCGGATGCTCCACTTTATCGACGATGAGGAGCTTGGCCCAGCATTGAATGTCACCAGTCTGGCGGTTGACTTTGACGCTGACTTCGCGGCTCGCGACAGCGGCCTTGCGGGCGGCGGTGAGCAGGGATTCCTCAATGGCTTCGAGCAGCGTCTCGCGGTCGATCCCGCGGTCGCGTTCGAGCTGTTCAAGGCTGTTCATCAGTTCACTTTTCTTCATGGCTTATGCTTCCTCGTTTAAAAACGGTCTAAGATTTTGATAATAGCCAAGCCAGGCCCTGTTCAATTGACAAAAAAGGCGGGGCAAACCCGCCTTTCCAGAAGAGATCAGAGCTCGTTCGGCATTGCCTATTGATGAAATGCGCTATTAATATATAACGTATAGGCCAAAATACAAGCTGAAAGCTTAAAGCTTAAAGCTAAAAGCGCAGGGAGGGTCGCACTCCAGTGCGACCGTTTGCGCAACGCGCAAACAACCATAGACACGATCTGCGCGTAAAAACATCCTTGACATGCGGCGACAAATGTCGCTGCGG
>JAEEGH010023080.1_pt1 | contig 12694 bp, 6 predicted proteins | sample 9134181 | NCBI WGS metagenome assembly JAEEGH01 (sample SAMN16246544, study PRJNA631951) | gut metagenome | biome: gut microbiome; feature: rumen; material: DP-attached | host: Bos | place: Iran: Karaj | collected 2018-10 | reverse complement strand
ACCGACTGGCTTGACAAGGACCCTGAGTCTATCGTGGCTGAGGATGAGGCATTCAAGAACTTCCGCAACTTCCAGGGATATATTGAGGAAATCTATGACCTGATTCCTGACAAGCAGAAGGCCAACTACTGTACTTCATGGAACTGGGGTGATGACGCTCTTCACAATCCTGAAGGCTATGCGCACATGGATCACCAGTGCGATCTTGGTAACTATCGTGACCTCTGGGACGATAAAACTCCCAAGCAGTGCTGGCTGAATGGTGCCTGGGATTCTCTTTGGGGAAGCTCATGGTACTGCATTCGTAAGTGTAACATGGGTATTGCAAACATCAAGTCGCTCGTCGGAACGGATGAAGAGCGTAACCTGTTGCTCGGACAGATGTATTTCTTCCGCGCGTGGTGGCATTTCGAGCTGATGTGCTACTTCGGTGGTCTGCCCTATATTGACGAGGCATTCCCCGCTGACGCCATCCCCGAGCTGCCCCGCCTTTCCTTCCAGGAATGTGCTGACCGCTGTGCAGAGGATTTCGAGAGAGCATACGACCTCCTTCCCATGGATTGGGACGAGACGCTTGCCGGTATGCAGACGGAAAGCCAGAACGACCTGCGTGTCGATAAGTTCATGGCGCTCTGCTACCTGGGTAAGGTTTATCTCTGGGCTGGCTCTCCCCTCATGAAGGAGTTTGAGAAGACCAAGAACGGTGGTGTTGCCCAGCTGTTAGGCGCAAGCTCCAACGGCAAGACCTACGATTATGACGTGGCCTATTGTAAGAAGGCTGCCGAGTGCTTCGGCAAGGCTCTTGACTTGGTTGCCAAGAAACAAGTCAAGTACAAGCTGGTAGGTTTCAAGTATTCCAACATCTACGACCACACGATGGACGGGAATGCTGAAAACTGTTACTCAGACATTTTCTATACCCTCAAGCTGAACTGGAAGATGCCAGGTTCTACCGAGGCTATCTTCCGCGGTGCATGCCCGGGTGTGAACAGCGCCCCCTGGAACTGTGCAAAGCTCTTTGGTCCTAAGGTGGATGGTCTCGTGGAGCACGACAACATCATTCATCACCCCACAGCCAACCTGGTTGACCAATACGGTATGGCCAACGGACAGCCCATCTATCTGGTTCGGAATGGCCAGTATGTGCTGAACGAGGCTTCTGGTTGGGATCCCGAGCATCCTTTCAAGAACCGCGACCCGCGTTTCTATCACGACATCGTGTTCGACGGTTTCCACTATGTGCTCAACAGAGAAGGTATGACAGAAGCTCAGAAGGCTCATGTCCTCGACTATTGCTCGCTTTACACCGGTGGTGCCATGCGTGAGATTGACCACGGAAGTGCTTCTGGCTACTTCATTCAGAAACTGGTTCCTCACCAGTGTAACAAGGGTGACAAGTATTATGAGTGGGATTGGGCCATCCAGACCTATATTCCTTATATGCGCCTTGCTGATGTGTATCTGATGTATGCAGAGGCCAGAGCCGCTATCGCAACAAGTATCAGCGACATCAAGGAAAGACCTACGTATTGTCCGACACTGTCTGCCGTGGAGGCCATCAACGTGCTTCGCGACCGCGTGAACACCAGCGATTACCCCATGGAACATGTACAGGCCAACCTCATGGACACCAAAGAGCACTTCATGGATGAAGTTCGCCGCGAACGCGCCGTGGAGCTGTCCTTCGAGGGCTTCCGCTGGTGTGACCTTCAGCGCTGGCTCCTCCTCACTGAGCCTCCTTATACAACGAAGTACTCTCATGAGTTCGAACGCTTGGAGACGGATGACTGGTACTATAATCCTACCACATTTGAGCCACAGCACGATCCAAAGGATGCCAGGGTTGGTAACTTCCGTAAGAAGGATATTATTACCCGCCACTTTGATTCAAAGCATTACTGGTTCCCACTTCCTGATGACGATACCTATCTTTATGAGGGATTCCCCCAGAATCCGGGTTGGTAATCAATTGATAATTGATAATTGATAATTGATATAGATTATGAAACATATAAAAAGAAACATATTTCTCTTTGCCATGTTTGCTGTAGCGCCACTGGCGGTCAATGCCCAGACCACTGACGATGCAGATTCCACCGTGGCAAAAAAGAAGGTCCATGTTGCTTTCCGCGAAATTGATGCCGATCATCTTCTCGGAGGAATTTCCTACGTTGACATGGAAGAGCTGTCGAAGAAAGACTACACGATGAGCAGTCTGGAAGACATGTATGCGCTTGTCGGCGGATGGAACGGCAACAACCTTTGGGGTATGGACAATGAGCGTCTTGACAATAACGACAACAGCAACATGCCGCTCGTGATTATCGATGGCGTAAAGCGTCCGTCCAACAACGTGTTGCCCTCGGAGATTGAGCAGATTACCTTCCTGAAGGGAGCACAGGCCGTCGTACTCTACGGTGCCAAGGGTGCCAAGGGTGCCATCGTGATTACCACCAAGCGCAGCAAGGTAGATGGCCTTCAGATTACAGCAAACGCCAACACGGGCTGGCACTTTGCCAAGGAGTTCCCTGAGTATCTGGGTTCTGCAGAATATATGACGCTCTACAGAGAGGCTTTAACTAATGACGGACTCGAAATTCCTGATAAGTACTCTCTGCAGAACATTTATAACCATGCTTCTGGTTTGAATCCTTATCGTTATCCCAACGTCAACTATTATTCAAGCGACTATATCCGTAAGGCCTATAACCGCTCTGAAGGAACGTTGGAGATTCAAGGTGGTGGTACGCGTGCACACTTCTACACGAACATCAACTACTACCGCAGTGAAGACCTCCTGAACTTCGGTCCTGCCAAGGACAATTATACCGACCGCTTCAGCGTACGCGGTAACGTCGATCTCGTGGTCAACAAGGTAGTCAAGGGCTTTGCCAATGCAAGCGCTACCTTCTACAATGAAAACAAGAATAAAGGAAACTTCTGGAGTGAGGCATCCACCATGCGTCCCAACTTCCCGGAGAACGCAGCACCGCTGATTCCTATCGACATGGTCGATCCGAATGCTACCAATGCCCTTTCTATCCTTGGCAAGTCGCTGAACCTGCTTGACGGAAAGTATTTCCCCGGTGGTACGAAAGTAACGCAGACCAACTCCATTGCAGACTGCTACTTCGGCGGTAAGACAACAGCCGTTAGCCGTCAGTTCCAGTTCGATGCCGGTATCATCTACGACATGGACAAGTTTGTAAGAGGCTTGTCGTTCAAGACCTTGTTCTCCATCGACTATGCTGCCAGCTATAGCCTCTCATACAACAACAAGTATGCGGTATTCATCCCGACATGGAGTAACTATAACTCAGAGGATGCCATTGTGGCACTGACCCAGCAGAACGATGAGCTGGTCACCGGTCACATGTCACAGTCAGACAGTAAGTATCGCCAGACCATCAGCTGGAACGGACATTTCGACTACGACCACACCTTTGCCGGAAAGCATCACGTAACCGGTATGTTGCTGGCCAACATGTACACCACCACAGCCAGTGGTACTTACCACCGCTATGCCAATGCCAACTTGGGTCTGCAGTTAGGTTACGACTTTATGGGTCGTTACTATGCTGACGTATCGTTGGCTGGTGTCCACTCAGCCCGCCTGGCTGAAGGGCATCGTGAGGCCATCTCACCTTCGTTCACCATTGGCTGGAACCTCGCCAAGGAGCCTTTCATGAAGGGCAGTTTCGTTGACGACCTGCTGATCAGCGCTTCCTACAGCGACCTGAACGAGGACATTGACGTCTATATGGGTGAGAAGTACTACTATCTGTATGATGCCTTATGGGAGAATCCTAATGATAATAACGGTGGATTCTCATGGAACGAAGGTTCTTCGGCAAACATTACTTTCTCTACTGCTGGTAGTAACCCTACGCTTGACTACATCCATCGCAAGGAGTTGGCCATCAGTCTCCGGGGTTCGTTCTTCAATAATTTGATTAGCACACAGGTAACCTATTTCAATACGGATATGGATGGCTTTATCATCCAGAACCCGACTCAGTTCCCCTCACACTTGTCTAATGGCCTTTCCGGCGGTTCATTTAAGCCGGCTATCAACAACAATATCCAGAACCGCAAGGGTCTTGACTTCTCCGTAACATTTAAGAAGCAGTTTGGTAAAGTTAACGCACAACTTGGAGTTGTTGGTACTTATCTCAAGACAGAGTGGAAAAAGTACGATGAAATTATTGACGAGACAGCACCTTGGCGAAATTCACTTAAAGAACTTGCCCATGAAGGCAGGCCTCTTGATGCCATCGCTGGCTACAAGTGCTTAGGCTTCTACACAGCTGCCGACTTCAACTACGATGAGGCTACCGGAACATACAAATTGAAGGAAGGTATGCCCCAATCTACGCTTAGTGGAAATAATAACCTTCAGCCAGGTGACTTAAAGTACGAGGATGTGAATGGTGACGGCAAGATTGACAACAAGGACCAGGTGGAACTTGGCAAGTGGGGAACCTATGGTGCTCCGTTCACGCTGGGTGTCAACCTCACACTCAAGTATAAGAACTGGACGCTCTTTATGCTGGGCAATGGTAACTTTGGTGCCAAGGGCATGATGAACGGCAGTTACTACTTCATGAGCGGCGACGCCAAGTACTCTGTCAATGCACGTAATCGTTGGACACCGGAGACAGCTGATATCGCTACCCATCCGCGTCTGACCACAAAGCCTACGGCCAATGGCGAAGCTTCTACCTTCTGGCTTTACAGCACGGACCGTTTCAACCTTCGTAAGGTACAGCTGACATACGACTTCCCGAAGGAAATGTTCGATGGAAAAGTTGTCAAGTCTCTCTCTATTTATGTAAACGGAAACGACCTCCTCACCTTCTCGAAGCATCGTAAGATGATGGAGACCAGCGTTGGCAATGCACCACAGACTCGTTTCTACAATCTCGGTGTTAAGGTAACCCTTTAATTCTAATTGACAATTGAAAATTGATAATTGATAATTATGAAGACTAAAAATATTATATTGTACTTCGTTGGTCTGCTCGCCTTGTGCTCATGCCAGGATATGTTTGAGCCGGCAGACGAGAACAACCGAACGGAGGATGCGATGTACGAGGAGTCAAAGTATGCCGATGGTCTGCTGATATACGGCTATGGTCGTCTTCCCTATCTAACGACCTGCCAGACGGACGTTGCCACAGATGATGCTGTTACCAACAGCACGACCAATAATTATCTGCTCATGGCAACTGGTTCATGGGCTTCCGACAACAACCCGATGTCTGTCTGGGATGCATGTAAGGATGGTATCCAGTATATCAACCTCTTCCTCTCGAAAGTAGAGAAAGTAAGATGGGCACCCAGTGCAGAGTCAAAGCAGAAAATGTTCATTGACCGTCTGAAGGGCGAGGCTTTCGGCCTTCGCGCGATCCTCTATTATTATCTGCTGATGGCTCATGGTGGCTATACAGACGATGGCGAACTCTTAGGCGTACCCCTGCTGACAACTCCTGAAGACGGTAGCTCCGACTACAACCAGCCGCGTGCCACGTTTGCAGACTGCGTCAAGCAGTGCTTCGCCGACTGTGACAGTGCCATGGCATTGCTTCCCTATGATTATGCAAACATCACGGCCGATGCGGAGATTCCTGCCAAGTATAAGGAGGTTGGTGCATACGTGACCAGCTACAACCTCATTTTCGGTCAGAAAGCAAAAGGTCTCTTGTCAGGCAAGGTGGCCGAGGCAACCAAGGCTCAGGTGGCCCTGCTCGCAGCAAGTCCTGCTTTCCGTGCTCACAGCGGTGTGACATCTGCTGATGCCGCCAATCTTTGCGCCAACGTGCTCAAGCACATTGACGGAGTAAACGGATTAGATCCGACAGGACACAAGGACTGGTGGAATTCAGCCTATAAGTCATTGATTGAAACGTTAGATAACCCGGAGATTCTCTGGCGTGAGGACCGTCATAAGAATTCTAATCAGGAAAGCGATAACTATCCGCCCACGCTCTATGGTGATGGCCGCATCAACCCGACACAGAATCTTGTTGACGCCTTCCCGATGCGTAGCGGTCTGCCTATCACCGACCCTGCTTCCGGTTATAATCCCAATGATCCCTATGCCAACCGTGATCCGCGTCTGAGTGATTGCATCATCTATAACAATACGACCTACAAAAGGGCGCAGATTATCACAGGTATGTATCCGAACGATGCAGGCGAAACGGAAGACAACCTCAACACTGGCAGTTACTCAACACGTACGGGCTACTACATGAAGAAGCTCCTCCGTGACGACGTAAATCCACTGTCAAGCAATCTGATTGAGCAGCAGCACATCTATCCTCGCATCCGCTACACGGAAATCTTCCTGGCATACGCAGAAGCTGCCAATGATGCATGGGGACCGACAGATGCTCATGGAAACGGATTCTCTGCTTACGATGTCATCAAGGCCATCCGTGCTCGTGCAGGACTGGCAACCGACGAGATTGGACAGCCCCTTACACAAGGTGATGTTTATTTGGAGGAATGTGCCACCGACAAGAATAAGATGGCCGAGTTGATCCGCAACGAGCGTCGTCTTGAACTCTGCTTTGAGAACAAGCGTTTCTGGGATCTCCGTCGTTGGATGCTTCCCCTGAATGAACCTGCAAAGGGTATGAAGATTACACGTGACGATAGCGGTAATCTCACTTACAGCATCATTAACGTTGTTGAGGAACGCAAATACGACAACGCTTATCAGTGCTATGGCCCCATTCCAAAGGGTGAGCTGCTGAAATGGAGCAACCTCAAACAAAACAAGGGGTGGAAGTAAATGGAGAATTGACAATTGATAATTGATAATTGAAAATTAAAGATTATGAAACTCAAGAATTATATATACGGAATAGCCTTGGGGGCCTTCTCTCTCACCTTTGCATCATGCTACAATGCAGACAGAGAGTTCCCTGACTATGAAGGAGGTACAACAGCCTACTTCGCATATCAGTTCCCGGTACGTACACTCATACTTGGTAACGACATCTATGACAATACGCTCGACAATGCGCACAAATGCCGCATCTGGGCAACCATGGGCGGTGCCTATGGCGGACGTAACGCATCGGTAGATATTCGGGTCGATGAGTCGCTTTGCGACAACCTCTATTTCTTGGATGCCAACGGAAATGTAGCAGAGCCCGTGCGTCCGTTGCCAACAGATTGTTACAAACTGTTAGCGAGCAAGATTGATTACAATGGTGACCAGCGTGGCTATGTGGAAGTGCAGTTCACGGATGAATTCTTCAAGAAGGAACATGCCATAGACAACTACTATGTCATTCCTTTGGTGATGAGCAATCCACAAGGCATTGACCATATCCTCACGGGCACACCGCTCGAAGGCCTCAATCCTTCCCGCACGAATACCGTAGAATGGAGTACACTGGCAAAGGACTATGTGCTTTACTGCGTGAAATACAAAAATCCTTGGGATGCCAAGTATATTCGTCGCGGTGTGGACAATGTAACAGCAAACGGTACATCCACACTAGTGGTCCGCAAGGATTTCTCGCTGGTCAATACCGATGTGGACCACTATACGGAGAATCCCGTGAATGCGAACGACGAGGTTTGCAGCATTACCACCAAGAACATGACGCAGGCCATCTTCCCAGTATCTTTCAAGACTTCTGGTGCGTCCATCAATTGTAACCTTCTTCTTACCTTCAGCGGTAATCAGTGTACGGTATCTACCGACGATGAGAATGTCACCGTCACCGGCTCTGGCGAATTCATCGCCAAAGGAACGGAGATGGCTCAATACAAGGACTACCAATGGGGAAGCATGAACGGAAAGCCTGTTCAGCGCGATATTCTCCGTCTGGCTTACAATGTGGAGTTCAACGACAAGAACATTCAGGTATCAACAACTGACACGCTTGTTGTTCAGACTCGTGAGTCGAACCAGAAAGTATTCTTCACACCCCAATACGTAAACAATAAATAGGAGGCTAAGAATATGAATAAGATTTTTAGAAACTTATCTCTGATGTTAGTAGCAGGTGCACTTGTTGCTTCCTGTGCCGACTACAATGAAACAGACAATTTCAAGGCTGATCCGGATCCGTCTGTCGTAGCACCTTATAAGGACCTGAAGCCTGTTAAGTCGTATATTGACAGGTCAAAGTATCCGAATCTGTCGCTGGGTGCCCAGCTCAAGGTGGCTGATTTCAACAAGCAGGAACTGGCTCATGCTGCGGCTATTACCAACTTTGACGATGTCTATTTCGGAACCACCCTGATGTCTGGTGCGATTGTCAATGCCCGTGGTGTGATGAACTTCCTTGACATGAATGATCTTCTTGACCACATGGACGAAATCGAAGGTACGGTGTTTGGCAGTCCTATCTTTGCCAACGCTAATCAGGCTGACGACTGGTTGAATACATTGACGTCACCCATCGAAATCATTGTGGAGTATGTCGAAGGCAAAACCGTGAACTTCAACGAGTGGCCTTTAGGCAATTACACAGGAACGATTGACAAGGGTAAGGCTTCTATCGTCAATTATGACGGCCAGCACGTTCTTCAAATCGGTACAGCATCTAATGTCCGTATCATTGAAGATTTCGAGTATGACCCACTGGCCAAATATACCACCACATTCTGGGCCAGGTCTGACAAGGACATTTCATTCTTCATCACTTTCTCTGGCCAACGGGTTAACGGACCCACCAGTGATGGAAAGTGGACCCTTAAAAAAGACAAATGGACAAAGTTTGTGATTGAGAGCCAGGGTGCACCCGATGCTACAGAGGGTTATTTAAGAATTGAGAATGGTAAAAACGGTGCCATCAATATTCAGAAGGTGGATGTAGGTTACTATCCTGACAACCACCGCCCACAGACAGAACAAGAGAAGAAAGACACCATCAACTATGCCATTAATGCATGGTGTGAAGGTCTGATGGGTATTGTGAAAGGCCGCATCAAGTCATTCGACCTCATTGACGAGCCCATCGATGTGAATGCAGAACTCTCGAACGGTATGTTCGACATCAAGCACTCTACCGAGAAGATTTTCTGGCAAGACATCGTCGGCAGTGAAAACTATGCTCCTGTAGTAGCTGAGGCTGCCCGCAAGGCATACCAGGAGAACGAAGGTAATCTGGGTGAGCTGAAGTTCTTCATCAGCGAAACCGGTCTGGAGGACACCAAGAAACTGGAAAGTCTGCTATACTGGATGGGCATCTGGGACAACAAGGGTGCAAAGATTGATGGTATCAATGCCAAGCTGGACCTCAGCTATAGCGAGGATCCTGCAACACAGGCTGCTAACGTAGCCTCACTGAAAGCAATGCTTGACAAACTGGCTCAAAGTGGCAAGCTGATCCGTCTCTCTAACTTCGACATCAAGTATCTGGATGCTGATGGTGCAACTGTTGCAACAAGTAAAATCACTGAAGCTCAGCGCCAGTTGCTGGCCAACTATTATGCCGATGTCATCAAGCTGTATATGGAAAAGATTCCAAATGACAAGCAGGCAGGTATGTGCAAGGGTAATATGTTGGACACCAGCGAACCTGTAGGTCTCTGGACAACTGACAAAGAGACCCTGGACTGGGTGCGCACCGCCACCTACGAGGCATTCTGCAAAGCACTTAGTGGACAGTAAAGATCTCTTATAGTTGTCAGGGAGGTCTTCTGACCTTCCTGGCAATTATCTCTCTGAACTAATTATCTAATTTTATTTATTTTTATTTTTTAATTCATTTAATTATTAATCTAAATTATTTCTATTATGAAGAAATTATTTACAATCGTTGCTCTCCTGGCATGTGTCATGGGAGCAAAAGCTGCAAACTGGGTAGAGGTTTATACCATCGACTACTCACAGCTAAGTGAATTCCCGTTCTATGTGATGGGTTATGCTCCAACCTGTAATGGTACCGCCATGGTTGATGCTCCAACTACGCAGAAACTGTGGAGAGGAAATGAACAGGATTTCCCTGGTGAAGCAGAATGCACAGGAACGGTTACAGTTAATGGAACCACTTTCTATGTACAGGAGTTGGGAGAAAATCAGTGGCGTCAGTATTTCATTGCTGATGGTATTCCCACACAGATTGATGGCTCTTACAAAGTAGTTGCTATGGTTAAGGCTTCAGAAGCTTGCGACATCAACGTCAACATGGGTTGGGGTTGGGGTGGAGGCGAACAGGCCAGCTGTTCAGTCTCTATCGGCACAACTTGGACCGAGGTTGAATGGGAGTACAGCGGCATCGCAGGTGCCAGCTGTAACCTCGTTGCACAGCCTGGTACTGCAGCTGCAACCATTGAGTGGAAGTATGTGAAAGTTTATGAAAACCAGAAGCCTCAGGCTCCGACTATTTGGAAGGAGTGGCTCACCAGCGATGGACAGCCTGTTATTGTAGAATCTACAGTTGATGCTATTCCTAACTGGATGGGTAATGCTGATACTCCTTGGCCCAATCCTAACGTAGCCTTCGACGACCAGACTCAGAACTACCTGATTTGTGCTTGTAGTAAATCAAATCAAAGCGAACCGTACCCCTCTCCCATTGAGTCGGTTGATGGCAGCAATGTATTCGTTGTTCATGCAACTGACTGTGTTGACCCGACTGCTGAGGCTTCTGGATGGGACAACCAGTTCTGGATTCAGTCTCCTCGTGAGTGGCCGGCTGGCGAGCAGCTGAAGATTCACTTCCGTTACAAGTGTTCTAAGGCAAGCGTTACGACAAACACTCAGATTCACCATCAGAACCCCTCTGACTACCTCATCTGGCACGCCATCGGTGACATTACCTTCACTGATCAGTGGCAGACCTTTGACGGTACCATGACAATGGCTGACGATATGGCCGGAGGTTGGTCAATTGCCTTCAACCTGAACCCGAATGAAAAGACAGCTACCGACTTCTACTTCGATGATCTCTCTTGGCAGAGCATGAAGCTCGATGAGGGTTACTTCATCGCTGGTTGTAACACCAAGACTGGTCTTGACTATGACTTGGCCAATGCTGTACAGTTTGAGGGAAGTGGTGATGAAATCACTGCTGTTGTTGGTGCAGACGAATGGGTAAATCAGGTGATGATTTCTACCGTTCGCGGTAACGACGCTGCATTCAAGAGCCACACCCTGAAGCCTGCTGGAATTCCTGAAGGTGGTATCGAGAGTGATCCTGAAAACTGGATGGACTACGAACCAGCTAGTGTCGCTAAGCTGGATCTCGCACTTGCTGGTAAGTGGGAGGTAACTATTGACACCGCATTCAGCAGCATGGCATTCGAAATGCTCGAGGGTGAAGAAGCTGGCATCAGCAAGGTTGTCTTCGACTTCACAAATGGTACCCGCAAATTCTACAACCTCGCTGGTCAGCCCGTATCTGAGGACTACAAGGGTGTTGTAATCCAGAATGGCAAGAAGGTCGTGAAGAAGTAAAGCCTCTCCCCTAACCCCTCTCCCATAGAGAGGGGAACTTTGAGAGCTCGAACTTTTGCTCAAGTTCAAGAATAAGAAATAATTAATAACACTTTACATGATAAAGGCTCTGGGCTTGAAAAAGTCCAGAGCTTTTTTGTTACATGAGAAAAAGTTTTTGAGAGTTCCAGCGAAAGATAATTCAAAAATCTTTTGTACCTTTGCACGCAAAATGCGAGGACGAGGCGGCACCTCGGCAAAGAACGAGCTCTCTGCACTCGGTTTGCACCGTCCTTGCAGCCGAAACAAATTATGTTAATAAAAACTGCAATGAAATTATTGAAAAAAGTAAGCGTCTTGACATGTACGCTTTTGGTTTGGGGCGTTGCTGCCCATGCACAAGTGAGCACTAATCCTAACAAGTTTCTGGGTAACATTACCACGCGGGGTAGCGTGGAGGCCGGAGGCGGCATACCAGCGTATTATACGCTCTGGAATCAAATCACTTGTGAGAATGAGTCAAAATGGTCATCAGTAGAAGGCAGCAGAGGCAACTTTAACTGGGGAGGAGCCGACAGAGCCTTTAACTACGCCCAACAACATGGCTTCACCTACAAGTTCCATGCACTGGTATGGGGCGCCCAGTATCCAAACTGGTTGGAGTCGCTGTCAGCCAATGAGCGCTTTGCAGCACTCACCAATTGGTTCGACCATGCCAAGGAGCATTACGAGACACTGCCCATGATTGACGTGGTGAACGAGGCAGTGGGTATGCACCAGCAGGGTAACCCCATGATGAAGGAGACCTTAGGCGGTGGCGGCAAGACGGGCTACGACTGGCTCATCAAGGCATTTGACATGGCTTACGAGCGTTGGCCGAATTCCATTCTGATTTATAACGACTACAATTCTATCCAGCATGACATAGACAATTACCTCGACCTCGTACGCACCCTTCGCGATGCCGGAGCACCTATTGATGCCTACGGCAACCAGTCGCACGCGGTGACTGGCATGAGTGCCACAAACCTGTCTAACGCCTTGGAGAGGCAGCAGAACACACTGAAGATGCCGATGTTCATCACCGAGTTGGATATTGACGTTGCCAACGATGCCCAGCAGAAGGCTGAGTACCAGAAGATACTGCCGGTGATGTGGGAGAAGCCCTACTGTGCCGGTGTCACCCTGTGGGGCTATGTACTCGGCGCCACGTGGGTCAACAACTCCGGCCTTTACAGGAGCAATGGTACGGAGCGTCCTGCCATGACCTGGATCAAGGAGTATATG
>JAEEGH010023077.1_pt1 | contig 12696 bp, 12 predicted proteins | sample 9134181 | NCBI WGS metagenome assembly JAEEGH01 (sample SAMN16246544, study PRJNA631951) | gut metagenome | biome: gut microbiome; feature: rumen; material: DP-attached | host: Bos | place: Iran: Karaj | collected 2018-10 | reverse complement strand
ATCTACTAGATACGACCATTCTGGAAGATTCCATGAATATTCTTTTGAATTATAAGCAAGATTTGAGTATAACATTTTGTTTTTCCTCTAATAAATATAATAACATTATAAAATCAAAAAGCAAGGGGGCATAAAAGGTCATATTGAAGTAATGTGACCTAAATATGACCTTTTTATACTCGATATGGCCTTGAAATAATTAAAAATAATACTAGTATACTGATATGAAAAAAGGGAAAAATCTATGAAAAAACAATTATTATACTTACTATCAATTTGCCTCTTCTTATTTAGTTGTAAAACTCTTGCCTCATACAAGGAGACTGGAAACTGGATAAGCAATGTTCCTCCAGTAAATGCAGAAAAAATAGAAGAGGGAAACATCATTGTTGAATTGGGGAAGGAAGAAATGTATACCGATTTTCTTCCTCCTTCTAAGGATTTATTTTTAGACATGACACTTGGCTCAGAAATAACGAGATACGAGCGGACTGGAAAAGTTTTTTTATCTGAAAAGGACCTTCCTTTTTTTGTCAAGTTCTATGCTTCTTCAACGGCTGATATCAATCATAATGCTTATACTTTAGCTTCTGCAACAACCGTTAAAGATGAGATGACATTCTTGGAGACAACAGGCTCTGCTCCAAGACGGGCTCCATTAAAAGTTGCAACCTATACTTCATCATCTGGAGAAGTATTTACAATTCAGCTATGCAAGGAAAAAGAGTATGTAGTTGAATCTGCTTCCGAGGATTACAATGCTTATGACAACAAAGTCTGGCCTATGACGGCTTTTGATGATATGTTTTATTTGAAGGAACAGGAAATCCAGTTGCTGGATAAAAATGGTACAGTATTGGCAATGGCGGATAAAAACAGCTATGTTCTGTATGATACCTGCACCGATAAGCAGGCCGCAAAAGATGCAATAGGCTTGTTTTTTGCAGTGCGTTCCTGCTTTGAAGCTCATGAACAGTATATTACTCAGGACTATGGCTGGAGTATAAAAAAAGGAAATAAAAAATGAAAAAAAATAACGGGAAGAAAATTATAATTTTAGCAGTGATTTTATTTGCAGGTCTGTTTTTCAATTCATGCTGGTTTGGTGGAACCTGTTCGATTGTTGATGCAGAATTGCTTTCTGATAATAAAATCCGTGTCAATATAGAAGGAATGGACAGAACAGGCAGACAGTTTGAGTTTGATGTTCAGGTATGGCTTGAGAATAAGCAGCAGTTTGATTATTACATAACTAATACCAGCTGGGGCAACTACACAGACGGCGTTATGTGGAAATACTATTATGTCATCACAATGAATAAAGATTTCCCTTCTGGCTCAAAAGTATATATATATGCTGCTGGAAATGATTCTCCCATGTCTGGCTCTACCGTGTTAGAAATAGAATAGAAGAAACTCAACTATATGAAAAAATGTATACTTCTATTATCAATCACAACAACTTTATTCACCTCGTGCCTTACGTTAAAGCCAACTGGAAATATTCACGAAATAACAATTGTAGATAATCCTTCAGAAATACTTGAGGAAGGAAAGATTTACTATTCCAGCTGGCATGATGATAAAGCAATAAAGATTCCTGACATTCAAGATGAGGCGTACCTTTTATTAAAAGGAAAAATAATGCTAGAAGATGGAACTTCAAAAACAATTATAGGAAATTATAAATCGCAGGCAAAACTTTTCGGAATAATCGAATCTTCAGAAAATAGCTCAAATATATCTACAAAAATTGAAATTGATGCAGAAGTTTATAGTGACAAAATCTTTGACAATACCCTTGTTTTTCCTTGCAGTATTTCTGATTCGTTTGTTTCTATTGAAAATGCAGAAAAAATAAAGGCTGATTTGAATTACGCGAATTATTATCAAAATGATTTATTTAAGCCGGTTTTGCTTATCAGTGATGAATATTCTGTTTACAAATGCTGCTGTACAGAATATATCAAAAGCGATAATTCCTATTACTATTCACCTGATATGAATGACATTTATGCTGAATATCAGAAGTTTCAATTAATTAAAGAAAATCAAACCGGCGATAAGACATTGCTTGCAGAATGGAACGCAGATTCATACAAAATCTTTACTGACGATTCCATTTCTACAACACAAATAAAAGAACTGATAGGGATTTCGATTTTAAGAATTGAATGGTCAAAATTATTTGCAGAACTCGACTCTAAACAGCAAAATGAGTTTAATCTATTCTAGATTTCTTGGATTTAAAGGCTGGAAATCATTAAATATGACCTTTTTGTACTCGATATGACCTTGTAATATTCGAAAAATGCATTATATAATTATTTTTGGATGGAGATACTATGTATAAAAAAGTTTTATCTTGTGTGCTTGCAATCAGTTTGGCTATTTGTGTTTCGGCTAAAGAAAAATCAATAAAGCAGCAGATTCATGAAGATTTTCTATATTTTAAGGAATGCATTACTCAGGCTTATGTAAATTATGATGAAGCAAAAAAGGATTATGGTTTTGATATTGATGACTGCATAAAAGAGGCTGAGAAAATGTATCTCAAAAAAAGCGGTCGGAGCAAGGAAATTGACAGGGTATTAATTTCATATTGCATAAACACATATTTCTATGATCATTTGGGATTTGTTGATGAACATTTTGGTATAAAAGCACAGTCAGATTTTGTTAATTATTTTGATAGAAATTATGCAAACTTTACAAATATTTTCTTTGAAAAGAAAGATGATGATTTTTTTGTTTATAGTTCTGATGAGCTTAAAATAAGAAAAAACGACAAATATACCGGGAATCAGGATTCTCTGAAAAAATGCATTCATGACGGAAAAATTTTATACAGGTATATCGTAATGGATAAATCTGATTTGACCGAAACTGAGATTTCAATAAACGGAAATACATACAAAATAAAATGCTTTTTTGATGGATATGCAAATAAGGAGGATTGGTTTACTTTCAAAGAAACGGACAAATCACTGTATTTTGCACTTAAAGATTGCATGTATATTCCAGATGCCTTACATCAAGAGGACTATAATAAGATAACGGAGCAGTTGATTAGTATTTCTCCAGAAAAGAATATAATCCTTGATTTGCGAAGTAATATGGGAGGAGATAAACATCTTCTTGAGGAACTTCTGATTCCAATGTTCTATAAAGTTGAATATAAAGATTTTAATAATTATAACACATTGAGCAATATTGTTTATTCCGGCTCAAAGACATTGAATTCTCTTATGATTTCAGAAGCAAAATTAAAAAATGCTTTGAAATATAATTATTCACTTGAAAGCATGGCTTATTTTAAGAATGAAGTTGAAGAACAAAAGAAGAATCCTAAAAGATATTACAGCGGACTTGAGAATCTCGGCTATAATTTTTTGCCTCAAAACGGTAATGAAAAACTGAATGGGACCCTTTATATCCTTTTGGACAGAAGTACAGCCTCTGCTGCCGAACATGGAATTGCATTTTCTTATTTATTCAACAGGGATAAGGTAGTTTTAATCGGTACAAACTCCTGTGGCGCCCTTGAATCTGGTGGGGCTTATACTTACACTCTGCCCAATTCAAAAGTTGAAATAGAACTTCCATCCCGAGATTACAGAAAATCAACACTGCTTATAAACAATCCACATTGGAATGGCGATTCAAAAGGCTTTTATCCTGATTACTGGACAACAAACGAAGATTTAATACCGACCTTGCAAATTCTTACCGGTGATGATTCTGTTCCAGCGATTTTAGATGGTATCAAAAATGGGCAATTATAATAAAAATTGGAGGAAATTATGAACACTATGTTTCTGAATGTCATTATCCAGACAATGCCAAAGACTCCGGCAAATGAGTATCGCGATGCTCAGCTTATTGTAAAATCGCGGGAAGCCTGGAAAAAGGACAGGACAAAATATATCACGCTATTGATTTGTTCTGTTGCAGCTTTTTTCTTGACCGACAAATTCAAAATACCTTATATCGGCAATTTATTTTTCTTCTTCGGGATTTTTGGATTTCTTGCCGGACTGTTTTTTAGTTTCCGTGCAATTATGGTTTATAAATATTATTACGACATCTATAAAGAAGAAGATATAAAAAAATTGGAACAATAACGAGGCGTGAAAAAATGACATACTATTGGCTGAATCTCCTTAAAAAAACTTTAAAACATGAAGAAAATCCGGAAGGTAATAAAAGCGAAAGATTTATTCTTCGTGAGCGTGGATATTACAAGTCCTGGATAATTAATAATATCCTGATATTTTTTGTTTCCCTAGCAGTATTTCTCTGCCTTACAAAAGTTCATTATGCTGGCCCTCTGTTCTTTTTAGCTGGTTTCTGCGGAATGTGTATTTCCATTCTGCATGGTTTCAGGTCAATCTTGATATACAAGAATTATGATGAACTTGAGAATGAATGTAAAAAGGTTGAATAGAAAAAAAAAGGAATTATCTCATACTTACCTATTCAGGTACAACTTCTATAATGTACAAGATGTGAAAGTATGATATAATTAAGTAATGATGTTTTTATGAAATCAAAAGTTATTACAATTCTATTGCTTGTTCTGTTTTCATTTAGTGCGGCTTCAACCGAAAAGGAGTTGGACGAAAATCTTCAGTATTTTAAAGAAATCTACACACAGGCAAATGCTCAGTATGAATACGAAAAGGAACTGGGGCTTAATATTGATGCAGTTGTTAGCGAAATCAAACAAAGCTATTTGGAACAATGCAAGCCTGATAATCCAATAAACAGCGATATACTGGTTACCTGTTATGGAACCGTTCTTGAAAAAGTCCAGAAGGTTCCCAACAATCATTTTGCTGTTTATAATCAGAATCACTTTTACGGGGCAAAATATTGGCTTTGGAATTATTCACTTGTTGTTTTTGAAAAACGGAATGATGATTATTACTGCATTCAGCCTGGTTTTACAAAAATTAAAAAGGGCGGGAAATATACTGGTGATATTTCAAACCTGTTCAAGTTACCAGATAAAGAAGGTAAGGGCAAGGAACTTTATCGGTTTGGTATTTTAGACGAAAACTGGATTGAAGAAGGAATTGTTTCTGTAGACGGAAATGATTACTCGGTTCCGCTTTACGGATTACCAAGCCATTCGCATGATGAATCTGGAATAGATGTTAAAACTACTGATAAAACTTTTTACATCTGTTTTAACAATTTTACTTTTTCTTGGGATGATGCTAATAAATATCGTGAGCTTCAAAATACACTGAATGAATATCTAAAGCTGTTTGATGATAATGAATATGAAAACATTATTGTTGATTTGCGTGGAAATATGGGTGGAATGGAAAGAAGTTTTTATCCTTTTATGCAAAGACTAGCTGCTGGTCGGGATTATGGGAAGCAGCGCGAGTTCCAAAAGAAGCTTGATTCTTTATACAATGGACGTAAGCAGTATTATTCAGATTATATAAATCAAAATTTCCTCGAAGTAATGAAAACTAATCCTGGCAATTATGATAAGAAGAAAGAGGAAAAACTGAAAAAGAGCAAAGGTTTTTATTTTGAACAGGATAATCATGATTACTATGATTTTGACTGTAATTTTAAAGGCAAGCTCATTATCCTTATGAATTATTGGACAGCTTCTGCTGCTGAATTGTTTATTACAGAATCCTACATGTTTGATAATGTAATTTTACTTGGTTGTAATACAAACGGTTGTTTTGATTTTGGCGGAAAGTTGGTTTATAAGCTGCCTCATTCGGATATTTCAATTGATTTGTGCAGTGACTCGTTTAAAGAAATGAAGTTTACACAAGAAAACCCACATTGGCACGGAGATTACAAGGGCTTTTATCCTGATTATTGGGTAACAGATTACGCTTTATTGCGTACACTTGTGTATTTAACTTCAGACAAAAAATTAAAGCGGGTGCTCAAAGGAATTGGGGAGAGCTTTTGTGACAAATAAAATGACTTACAACTTATACAATAATTTGGTAAAACTAATATTTTTTTCTTTTATCTTTTTGAGTTGTGCAACTTCAAAAGTCCAGAACCAAGTAAAAACAAATGTTTTAGAAGATGATGTTTTCTTTTTTTCAGGGGAAAGACCTATTGTAAACATTATAATTAATGGAGAAGTTTTTCAGTTTTTGATTGATACGGGTACAAATTATAATTTACTAACAAGGGGCGGTATTAAAAAAATAATAAAGCGTATCCAATATTATGACTATGAAACAATAAGGAAGAAACCAAATACAATAATAAATCTTCATAATGAAAAAATAGGTGATATAAAGTTTAATATAGAAACTAACGACACAACAGCTTTGTATGATGGTATTTTAGGAATGCCTTTTTTAATGCAAAAAAGTAATACCGTAACATTTGATTTTATCAATCACAAAATTATTTTCTTGCCAAATAATCTTAATGGAATGGAAGAAAAATTAATTCCTGTTTCGGTTGAAAATTATCCTCCGTTGTATTTCATGGAGATAAAACTTAATGATTCTACAGAATATTTTATAATTGATACAGGAAATCAGACTGTTGCATTACGCAGCAATTATGATGATGAAAAATCGGAATATCCAACAGAAGAACTTTTGCTGTCATTATTAAATAATGATTATAATAAAACAAACAGGTTTAAAAAGCTGAAGCTTCCCGATTTTTCTTATGGCAGTACAAAATATAATAATTTGGTTGCGGTATATAATGATTATATTTTTTCAAAAGCTGATGGTTCTGCCAGAAAGATGTTGTCAAAGTTTTCATCAGCGGGAGTTCCTTTTTTTGAAAATCGTATAGTACAAATAAATTTTGATAATAATACAATAATTATTGTAAATAAATGTTCACAAGGGATAATTACAAGATTTTAATAATTTCAAGATTTATGATGTCGTGAAGTTTGATTAAACAATAAGCCTGAAAGCTATAGAGAACAATAAATAAAAAGACTACAATAGATGTAATGAACAGAACAAAGCTGCACGAATCTATAATCAATAATTCTCAAATGACCTTTGCCCGTAGTGGTGGTAATGGTGGCCAGAATGTGAATAAGGTGAATACAAAAGTTCATCTTGTGCTGCCTGTTTCTGCCTTGGATGGTCTGACTGAGGCTGAGCTTGCGCGGTTGAGGACAAAGCTTTCTGCAATCATCAACAAGGAAGACTGTCTTTTTATTGATGTTGATGATGAACGCTACCAGGAACGAAATCGTGAAATTGCATTGTCGCGGTTAGAGGCGCGGATTATTCAGGCTCTGGTGATTCCCAAAAAGCGAATTAAAACAAAGCCGACTCTTGCCAGTAAAGAACGAAAACTAAAGCTAAAGAAAATCAGAAGTGAGATAAAGAAGAACAGGGGAAAAATCTGGTAAAAAAAGATACAAATTGTAAAAGGCGACATAACAAAAACTGTGCCGTGATGGTTTGCCCCTTACATCATAAACAGTTTAATCACAAGCTCTCCATCTTGATTTATTGTAACTTTATGTTTTTCAAAATTGCCTGGGGCTGATTTTCCATTGTAATTACTGAAGCCGAAGGGTTCTTTTGGTATTCCGACTAGATTTGAATTAAGAGTGTCATCGTTGTTCAGATCCTGATAAAGACAGAAGGCAAAGTCTCCATCGGGAAGATTTACTGTTGTTTCAATTTCTTCATTTGAAGCTTGTAAGATAAGAGTTTTATCTGGAATATGATTTTTAAAGGACTCCCTGGAACCGTGTATGCTCATTACAATTTTTCCCTGGTTCGCTTTTATATTTGTGATTTTTATTTTTATTTCATTTGAAAAGGCGAAAGATGAAATCAGCAAAAGTGTGAAAAGTAAAATTATTTTTTTCATAATTCCTCCTAATACTTTCCAAAAAGATACTGCCCAAAAATCTCTTTTCCAATAATAGTTATTGCCTGCTTTGGGCAGGAATTAACGCACCTGTAACAGATTGTGCAGTTTGAACCAGTAAGCTTTGCTACTCCGTTTTCAATTTGGATTGAATGGGTAGGGCACTGTTTTTGACATAAGCCACAGTCGGAACATTTTTCTGCAGCAACCTTAAAATCGTGACGATGTTTTTTTGCGGCATTCATAAACCAGAGGCGCTGACCAAAAAGTCCTGCAAACTGATTATAAAAATGAAGTCCTTCCTGAGGATATTTTTTGTTTTGAAGCATTTTAGAAATTGCCGATATTTTTTCTTCTGTATTTTTAATTATTTCTTTATTTTCTTCAGAAGATTTTTTCAGCAATTTTACATCAGCGACCGTATCGGGCATTCTCAGATGCAAACCACCAAGAATGTTTGCGCCACATTTTTTCAATAGTCTTGCTCCACAGCCGGTACCATCTCCACTAAAGGCTCCCATTGTTGCAATCAGAAAAATATTTTTGCCGGAAAAAAGCGAACTATTTTTTTGAATAAAATCTTTTACAATAAAGGGAATGTTGCTGAAGTGTACAGGATATGCCAAGATAAAATCTTCGGACTCTTTTATCAGCTGGATTGCATTTTCGCTTTCAATTGATTCAATTTTTCCGCTTCCTAATGCTGATGATAAAAGTTCCATGCAGTGCTTTGTGTTTCCGTTTCCACTAAAATAAATTATGTTCATTCTGATTTTCCTCCATTTAATTCTTTGCAATTAAAAATAGTTATAAAATCGTGAAGTTTGGATTTCCAGTCGCAGTCGTAGTTTACATTCTTCATTGTGGCAAGAGAGGTAAGGCCGTGGATATAAGCCCATAGAGAGATAACAATATCATTTCGTTTTGTTGCTTTGATTTTGTTGGTAATTAAAATCTGATTTACAAGATTCTTGAAGAATTCGTATGGCTTATAGTTTTTTTCTGAATCTGCGTTTTTTGTTAAATCAAGATTGATGTTAGCCTGTCCAAACAAAAAGTGGAAATAATTCGGATTATCAACAAAGAAAGAAAAATAAGTCTTTCCAAGCTCTTCCAGAGGATTTGCTTTTTTTGAAGAAGTAGCAATTGTTTTCTGAAGTTCAGCTGAAAACTTTTCGGTTATATATTTTTGCATTTCTTCAAGAAACTTTTCTTTGTTTTCAAAATGACTATAGGGCGCCTGATGAGAAACATTACATTCGACCGCTAGCTTTCGTAATGAAAAAGATTGAAAGCCTTCTTCTGATACAAGCTTAATTCCCGCTTCAAGAAGTTCTGCTTTTAAGTCTTCATGATGATAAGTAGATTCCTGTTTTTGCATATTGCCTCCTTTAATGTTGACAGTGTCAATTTAACATACAAAGTTGACACTGTCAAGTTAATAAAGAGGCTTTTTTATCTACTCTAATTCATCTATCACTTTTTCCAAATCAACCTTGCCGCACTCTTCGGTAATGTCCACTGCTTGTCCAAAGCGCAGGTAATAGAGCATACACTTAATCTCAGTGTTAGGCACTCTAAACATTGCTGCCACAGCTTGACGGTAACAGGCCAGCTGATTGTAGTAAAGCTCCGGCACAATGCCCTGGTTTGTTTTGTAATCAACAATGGTATAAGTTCCATCCTCGTTCTGGAAAATAAGGTCGATAATTCCCTTGATGATTTTGCTTCCAACTCTGCTGCGGAAAGGATACTCTGCCTTGTGCCAGCCAGCCTTAATTGCTGACTTGCCAAGCTCTGATTCGCGAAGCTTTTGCTGCATTTCCTGACAAATTGCAATAATTGTCGCCAGACTTTTTGCATTGTTTTCAAGTCCTACAATATCCCTATTGGAATAGCTTGCCTGCTCTCCGGTAACAACAGCTTCCATATAAGCGTGGGCGATTGTACCAAAGTTTGTAAAGGCAAAGCGCGGTTCAGCTTGTGGGTAGGGTTTGCCATCCTTCTTTGGAATTGAGGCGATTACAATGTCGTTGATTTCTGGGTATGGGGTGCCGGGCTTGGCGATATAAGTGTCCAACGGGGAAAGAGTATCGTCAGTTGCAGAAGAAGTTTTTCTTTCGAATAAAGGTGATTCATCATCAGCCTTATGCAGCTGGCTTGGAGAAGCGTATTTGTTAGTCACGGCTTCCGTGATGATGATTTCAGCCTTTTCGTAAACCTCAGATTTTTCTACAGCATCAATAAAACTTGCTTTTGCGCGGATATTATTCGGGCGGTCATTCGATACTTCACTTTCTGCTTCCATAGCATAAGGAGGAATATCTTCCGTATCGTAAAACTTAATGCCCTCAAAGGTGTCGCCTTCAAAATAATTTATTGACGGTTCAAGCGTGTGATAAATTGTATCGAGCTGTTTTTCAGAACCAGGACAGTAAGCATCCTCTGCATTTGGATTCAGCTTGTATTTTCCATTTGTGATATAGAGCTCATCTATGGCGCGGGTTAGGGCAACGTAAGTGAGTCGTCTGAGTTCTGCATTTTTCATCTGAGTGTTCAGGGTCTTCATCTTGTCGTAAAAATAATTTGACTTGGAGCCCGGGAAAAAGTCAGAAGGTGGAGTGTTGATAGTGATTCCATACTCAGGGCTTGAAAAAACAGGAGAGGTGTTTGAATCGTTCATTCCTTTTTTGTGGGTTGCGCAGATAAAAACAACCTTGTATTCAAGTCCCTTACTTTTGTGGATGGTAAGAATATGAACGCCAGAGCTTTGCTCCAAAGGAATATCCATATTTTCCAGCTTGCTTCTTTCGTCGGTGTAAGTGCGTACACTATCAATAAAGGCAGACAGATTCAAATTGCTTTCTTCTGCATTGTGAGCCAGCTCAAACAAAAGGTCATAAAGCTTGCCGTACATATTCACCTTGTTGTTCCAAAGTGTTTCAAACCTGTAGCCCGAATCGTACCAGAGCATAGTTATAAGCTTTGTAATCGGCTCGGATTTTACAGCTTCCTGCATTTTTGTAAAAAAGGTTTTTGTGTGCAAATAACGCTTTAAGCTTTCCGGATTAAGAAGCCCGGTAAGTTGGTCCTCAGTACATTCAAAAGGCTTTTTTCCTTCAAGAATAATTACATCTGTTTCTTCCATAGAAAGATTTACAAAGGGAGACCGAAGTACCTGAGCATAAGAAATAGCATCACTATCATTTATGCAGATGCTCAAAAAAGAGATGATGTCGTTTACAGGACCGTCTGCAAAAAAGCCTGTAACAGTTTCTGTGTTGTACGGTATTCCGTAATTCAAAAGGGTTCGCTCGTACAAAGGCTGCAGGGCATAGCTTCTCATAAGAATTGCAATATCATCCGGCTTGTAGACTTTTCCGTTTACACCATCTGTTGTAAGCTGGGCAATTTTTTTTGCAATCCATATAGCTTCTGCATCTTCTTCTGTAAACATAGAATACTCGGCTTCCTGTGCTGAATCATAGCGGGCAATATGAATGTGAGGAGTTTTTATAAGATTTTGATTTTTGCTTACTTCTTCTGCCGTCGCTTCAGGCATAGTTACATTGTGGTAAACTGCTTCGTAATCTGGCAGAGGCCCCGATTCGTTTTCATCAGCTTCGGTGTAGAAGACAGAACGCGGTCCGCCAAAAATTGTGTTGAAGGCTGTGATAAGAGACGGATGAGAGCGATAGTTTGTAGACATACTCAAATTGCCGTCTTTAAAATCTTTTGAAAGGGCACGGAAAACAGAAACATCTGCACCGCGGAAACGGTAAATGCTCTGCTTTTCATCACCAACAAAAAAGAGCTTGTCGGGACACAAATCCGAAACCTCCGGGATTCCCTTTTCGTGGCGGTCAAGTTTTTCGGCAAGCATAAAAAGCATATCGCGCTGCTGCTGATTGTTGTCCTGGAACTCGTCTATCATTATTGCCTTGTAGCGTTCCTTTTCAATCTGGCGGATTTCGGGATAATCACGCAGAATGCAGACAGCCAGATTTGCAATATCTTTAAAGGAAAGAACTCCCGTGCTTCTTTTTATATTGTTGATTTTATCTTGAAACTCCTTGAGCAGGGGCAACAGTTCCTTTGTAATAGTGTAACCCGAAACAAAGTTTATAACCGAAATCAAGAGACCTGTTTCTCCGCGCATCTGGTTTAATATTTCTTTAAGGGCAGCACTGTTTTCTCTGGTTCCTGCCTGAGAAACAAAAGCAAGCGCACTTACAGCGTTAATATAATCAGCCATAGCAGAAAGAGCTGCCTTATCGGAAGTCTCAATAATTTGGTCTGTAAGTTCTGGAGCTTCGGGAAGGCCTGCATCTACAAGAGGAGTGAGAGCGGTAATAAACTTAATTCCCCGGTTGCCCTCAAAATCATTCAGTGCGTTTCTAAGCTGATTAAACAAATCGTCAACCAGGGCTGTTTCTTCCTTCCACACAGAAATTATTTCTGCCTTCTGATTTTCAAGGCATTTATCAAAATCAATTGGCTGGGCAACCGTTGAGTTTTCCATTATGGATTCAACAAAAAGCTGGGATGCAATTTCTTCATAGTTCTTTGTACTTACAAGTGCCTTTATTGCAAGGTTGTCCCTATGCTGCAGAATAAAAGGAAGTGCTGCCTGATGAGCCAGCTGAGTAATTGCTTCTTCGTCCTGTGTAAAATCCGGAGTGATTCCGTAAAGATATGCGCCAGCTTTTGCAACCGAATTACAATAGCTGTCGAGAGTTTTGATGTTAGCCTTATAAAACTCCTCTGCCTGCTGCGGGGCCTTTTCTTTTAAAACCTTATAGATGCGGGAAGACATTTCTACCGTTGCCTTTTTTGTAAAGG
>JAEEGH010023073.1_pt1 | contig 12697 bp, 12 predicted proteins | sample 9134181 | NCBI WGS metagenome assembly JAEEGH01 (sample SAMN16246544, study PRJNA631951) | gut metagenome | biome: gut microbiome; feature: rumen; material: DP-attached | host: Bos | place: Iran: Karaj | collected 2018-10 | reverse complement strand
CTCTTGTATTATATTATTTTTAAGAGAATAACTCATTTTAAATTGTACTAATTAGATGCTAACATCAGATTCGCACGGAGTGAGTATTACGGAAAAAGAACCAAAGGAAGAATATGGAGAAAATGGAAGAGGAGTAGGATATATTCAAGTGACATATGTGGAGACTCACGAAGAAGCATATGAATATTTAATTGGAAATGGCTATATAACAGATGATAATCCTGAATTGAGTGTTGAGAATGGCTATGTAGATGCATTGGCACAAAATCCATGGGCAGTATCTGCTTGGTATTGGGCTTATTTCAAAAAGGTTAAAAAAGGAAATGATTATATACCATTAAATGAATATGTTGTGAATGTCATTAATTCACCAGATTATAAAGATATCACGATGGGATTACCATATGTTTGTGAAACATTCGTAATTGGTAAGGCATCGGGAGGCATCACGGATGACATACATCATAAACTTGCAAGGGGTGAAGGAACATGGGAAATAAAGACTGAAAATGAGCATGACTATATATATAATAAAGCGGACGAAACTGAAAAAACTGAGTTGATAAGTCGAGCAGATTTTTTCTTGGATAATGATGAATATTTGAAATTTGTTAAAACAAATTAATCAAATGAAGGGGTGTAAATGAAAAAAGTAGTAACAATATTTTTGTGTGCGTTTCTTTTAGTGATTGTTGTTATCTGTATAAAAGTAAATACATTGAATGAAACTATATCCGAAAATGAGGCAAATTTGGAAGGTAATGTAAGCGATAATTATAGTTTATGTGAAACAGATAATGTGTCAGAAAATAAAATGACTGTATCGGAAAATACCGATAATGAAGTGGCAGAGATTCAAGAAACAAATGATGAGGAAATTCCGGAAAACATGGATTTTTCCATCAGTGATGAAATGGTTTCAGTTTTAGGACACACTCCCGATATATTTGACCCGGATAAAGAATATGATAACTGGTTTGATTTATATAGTTCATTAGTTTATGACAGTGGATGGTACGATAATCATAATGATGAATATGAAAAAGATTTGTACACCATCGCTTATATAGATCAGAATAATATTCCCGAATTAATAAAAGTCAATGAAGATAATTATATTATTTATACTTGGGATAAAGTATTAAAAGAAATTATATTGCCGAAAGATACATATGCAATTGGTTATTCTAAAAAAACAGGAAAACTATTCTGTATTTGTAGCGATATTTACGGTAATAGATATTTAACTGGATATATATATGATAAAGGAGACATTCAAGAGGAGTTTAATATTGAGGGAGAATTGCTGGTAGAGGGAGACAGTCGATTATACGCGATTAAATCAATTAAATTAGATTCGGCGTCATATCGAATTGTGGAGAATTTTATTGATCTGGATAATACTGATTATTTATATAAAATTTCTTATGGAAAAGGATGGTATTCAGGAGCGGAGATATTGAGCGTATTGCAAACGGGTCATGATTCGTCTTTCACTCACCGATATGAATTGATATATGCTGATGTCAGCTGGGATGAAGCACAAGAAATATGTAATAAAAAAGGCGGTTATCTGGCAGTTATAACATCACAAGAGGAAGTTGATAGAATAACTGAGTTATTTAATAATGATTCTGAAAAAAATGTTGATGATATTGAAATTTGTTATATAGGCTGCAGGGGAACATATGAAATGGATAATCGCAGATGGATTTTAACAAATGGGAATACAAGTGTAATAAGTGGAGGAGAAATATATGTAGATGAATTAACAGATAGTGAATGGTACAGTGAACTTGAGGTGAAGTGTGAAAATGAAGAAGCCGATTGCGGTTTTTGTATTTATAGAAATTACTTTGATTCTTTTAAAATGTATATGGGGCCACAAAATATCATTGAATCCAATCCGGAATTGAGTGGAAAGGTTGGATTTATCTGTGAGTATGATGAATAGAGTATAAAACGAATTACCAGAGAGCGAAATTTAGATTTTAATTAATGTGTTTAGAGGTAAGTGATGCCATCATTTTCAGTAAAACAAGATGAAGATATATTAACAATTACAGAGCGTTCTATTAAGGCATTTCCGGTAAATGAAAGGGAGATGGAGATATTTTCAAAATATCGTCCACCCTATTTATTTAAGCCGGTTTTGGAAAAACCTAACAGAATAAAATATACGGCACCGTCATCTGTTGTTTTAATGAAGTATATCCGGAATAGTATGAATGAGCACAGATTGTTTGGCCTGTTAACAAGATTATTAGGCGCAATTGCTGTATTAAATCAGTATGACCTTGCTGTATCAAATCTTATTCTTGATGAAAATATGATATACATCAACGAATTAACCGAAAATATCTATTTGATATATCGGCCCCTTAATGATAGAAATTCGGGAGGTAATATATACAGGTTCTTAGATAATCTTGTAATTAAGATAAAGAAATATAACAAAAATATCGACGAAATATGTGATGATCTGCATGCGTTTTTATCTGATCCAAAACATTACAAGGTATATGAAATAACTGATTACATAAAAAGAGTATATCCATCAATTTATCGAGAGATAAAAATGCCTAAGGTTCCTGAGCCGGCTGATTCAAACAATGAGAGTAATAAATATGATGAACAGACAGCAACATCTTTTCTGAACATATCAGATAAAAAAGAAATCGATAAAGATGATTTAGGAAATAAAACGATATTTAAAATCGTGTCTCCGGATAATCTGATTTCTTTTGAGATTAATAAAGATATATATGTTATCGGAAAAAGCAAAGAAAAGGCCGACGGAGTAATTTCCGGAAACAATATGATAAGCAGAATGCATGCTGAAATTATGATTACAGATAGTCATGCATATATTAAAGATTTAAACAGTGCAAACGGTACCTTTGTAGACGGTAGAAAAATAGAAGCTGATAAAAAAGTACTTCTTAATAAAAATTCGATAATAAAGCTTGCTGACCAGGAGCTTGTGATTTCAGATTCAGAAGGATTCTTTAAGGGAGATAAGATAACACAAAAGATTATTTTTATGAACATGAAGTGCCCGGACAAGGATCATATTATTGCATACGAAATAGCAATGAGTCTTGCACAAAACAATAAAAAAGTGTTGTTTATATCGACGGATATTCTTCAAAGTGCCGGCTATTTTGTAAATAAATTTATAACAATGACGACAGATATGATAACTATCCTGAAAACGGATAAAAACAGTGTTTTTCGTAATGCAATGAATTGCTTGATACATGATGGAAATATGGATCTGTTTCCGCTTTTCCCGGGACCGTTGTGGGAATATAACCTTGACAGGGATTTTTATGTTTATGTGGTAAATGAAGCATCGAACACCGGTATATACGATTTTATAATAACAGACAATAAAGAACCCGGAATGTTTGTATCCTTATCGGATCATAGTGATAAAGCATTTATAATTGCCGGAAAAGATGATTATATGAAACATTTGACGGAGCTAATGAAAGCGCATTTGGGAATCAAATTGGATGTAATATCGGAAAATGATGTTGATGAGGTTTATAAGAAAATATGTCAGACATTGTAGTAGTCAGAGCCAAATATAAAAACGGAACAGAAGAAACAGAAATAACATTTGATAAAAATATAACCGGAGCAGAGCTGATAGAGGCAGTAAATTTATCGTTTGGATTAAAAATGAAGGGATTAACAATGGACAATCCTCCGGGATATATATCAGGTAACAGAGTACTTGAAGAGTACGGAATTCATAACGCATCAATTATATTTTTGGATTAAAAATCATGGAATACCCATATAAAATATCAATACATTCAAATCAAATAAATAAGGATTATATCATTCCTCCTGAAAAGTTAAGAATGAAGCTGGGCGATACACCAAAATGTGAAGCCCGATTTAGCAAGGATTATTTTGATGACAGACAGATAGAAATCGATTTTATAAGAACAGGCGAAGGATGGATAGCAGGAATCGGTGAGGGATTATATGTTAAGAATATTCATAACACGATAACCGGAAAAGCAAAGAACACAAATATAAGAATTCGAAATTTTAATGCGGAGTGTGGAGATGTATTGGATGTTTTTGAAGAAACATCAGATACGAAGTTATTTGAAATAACGATTGCCGTTGATTTTACGGTATCGATACCCCAAATAAACAATTATATATCGATTGAAGACAGGAAAAGCATTTCCGTAAGCTGTGATGAAGGAGCTGACCTTATAATCACATCACCTCTGGGAAAAGGGAACGAAATTATAATTGCCGATAATGGAACAAACATTGTTCTTGTGATCAATAAAGCTCCGTTTGGTGTATTTATAAATGGAGAAGAGATTAAAGGAAAGAAGGTACTCAGTGAATATGACTACATAGCATTTTGTGATATTGCACTTTTTATCAAAGAAGGAAATATATATTTTGATAAAGATAAAATCAGGAGTAGTACACTTGATGTAAAAACTGTTCAAAACGAAGGAGTATTCAAATATCCCGCTTTTATCAGAAATACACGGATTAAAAAGAAAATAAATGAAGAAAAAATAAAAATACTGGACCCGGCAAACAAACCGGAAAAACCCGAAAAAAATATTGTTATGAGATTACTTCCGGCAATTGTTATGCTGGGGTTATGTGTCGTATTCAGAGTACTTATGAATCCGTCTAAAAATACATTTGTACTGTTTAGTATATGTTCTATGGGGATAGGTATAGTAACAACAATTGGAAGTATTGTAAGGGAAAAGAGAAAATACAAAAACAGCATTAAATCAAGAAGAGAAAACTATATAAGATATATTGAAGAGAAGAGAGCTTCCATCTCAGAAATAAGACAGAGTGAATTAGAGGCATTAAGAGATCGATATTTCTCAAACAAGGAAGATCTTAAGCATATATTATCATTTGATACCTGTCTTTTTGACAGAGACAAAAATGACGAGGATTTTCTGGATATTTATTTCGGAACAGGTCAAAGAAGAGCAATCAGAGCAATTGATTATAAGGAGAAAGAGCAGCTGACAGAAGGAGATAAACTGACAAAGATGCCGATGGAATTGTCAGCTTTATTTGAATATATCGATGATGCTCCTGTAACACTTGGCATAAAGGACGCCGGAGCTATTGGAATAACAGGAAACAAAGAAACTATATTTAATATATTCAAAAATATAATTGTCGACATATGTGCAAGGCAATATTATACAGATGTTAAGATAGTATGCCTGATTGATGAGGATAACTATAAGAGTAAAAGAGCGGACTTTCTGAAATATCTTCCTCATATAAAGGTTGATAACATCGGAGATAATACACAAAGACTTGTCGTGGTTGATGAAGAGAGCAAAACATTTGTATTTGAATACCTGTATAAGATACTTTCTTCTCGGGAACCTGGAAAAGAATCTGCTCCACATTATGTAATACTGGCTCTTACTGATTATGAGATAAAAAAACATCCCTTGATGAAATATGTCGAATCTGCCGCAGATATATCAGTAACATTTATATTTTTTGAAGAAAAAGTCCAGAGACTACCTCAGTATTGCAGATATGTTGTCGAAGGTAATGAAAATGATACCGGAATAATATATGAAGCATCTGATTCGGAAAATAAGATAAATTTTGAGTATAGCGTAATTTCGGATAAAGAAATGATGGATATGGCCATCAAACTGGCTCCTGTGTATGCCGAAGAAATCAGTCTGGCCGGAACACTTCGTAAAAAAATCAGTCTGTTTGAATTATACGGAATATATGAGATCAACGATCTGGATATTAGAAAAAACTGGTCATCGGCAAGGATATGCGAGTCTATGGCTGTACCGATCGGTATTAACTCAAAAGAAGAGACAGTATGTCTTGATTTACATGAAAAACACCACGGCCCTCATGGACTTGTGGCAGGAACAACAGGATCGGGAAAGAGTGAGATTCTGCAGTCATATATTCTTGGGGCTGCCATGAGTTTTTCTCCTGAGGAAATTGGATTTTTGATAATCGATTTCAAGGGTGGTGGTATGGCAAATCAATTTTCAAAGTTGCCCCATTTATTGGGAACCATAACGAACCTTGAAGGAAAAGAGGTAGACAGATCATTAAAATCAATAAAGGCTGAGCTTGTAAAAAGGCAGAACTATTTCTCGGAATCAGGAGTAAATCACATTGACAATTACATCGAATTATATAAATCGGGAAAAGTGTCTGAACCTTTACCGCATCTGATCATTATCGTTGATGAATTTGCCGAGTTAAAGTCAGAACAGCCTGAGTTTATGAAAGAGCTTATTTCAACTGCCAGAATAGGACGAAGTCTTGGTGTACATTTAATACTTGCTACACAAAAGCCCTCGGGGCAGGTTAATGAACAAATTTGGAGTAATTCAAGATTCAAGTTATGTCTTAAGGTTCAAAATCAGGCTGATTCAAATGAAGTTTTGAAATCACCGCTTGCAGCTGAGATAAGAGAACCGGGACGGGCATATCTTCAGGTAGGAAATAATGAAATATTTGAACTGTTTCAATCGGGATACTCAGGAGAAGCGGAAAAACAGACTTCCAAGGATGAACATACATTCAAAATGTATGAGCTGGATTTTAAGGGTAATAAGACAGCGATTTATGAAAAGAAGACTGACGCAGGTGAGTCATCAAAGACGCAATTGGAGGCAGTCATTGATCATATATTTGAGTATTGTAAAGATAATGGTATTAACAGGCTTAAGCCGATATGTATGCCCTCATTACCGGACGAACTGGTATATGAAAGAAAACAATATCACCATGGGATAGCCATAGGATTATATGATGCTCCCGAGAGACAGCAGCAGATAGACTATTATCTGGATATATTTGGAGCAAATACTTTTATTATCGGATCGTCAGGAATGGGTAAAACAATTCTTATCCAGAATATTATCAGGGGAATAAGTGATGATTTCACTCCGGAAGAAGTAAATATTTATATATGTGATTTTGGTTCAATGTATCTGAAAAATTTCGAACCATTAAATACGGTAGGAGGGGTAATAACAATAGATAATGACGAGAAGTTTAAAAATCTGGTTAAACTCCTCCAGAGTGAAATGAATCTTAGAAAAGAAAAACTGGCATTATCCGGAGTAAGTACACTGGATACTTATATTAATGGTGGAAATAATGATATAGCCAGAATAACAGTTATAATTGATAACTTTGCCTTGTACAAAGAGGTATATGAATCAAATTATGGTGATACATTATTGCAGATCATCAGAGACGGGATATCTCTTGGTATAACCTTCGTGGTGACAAATACTCAGATTAATGGAATAGGATACAAATATCTGCCGAATTTTGCTAATCGAATTTCACTTAGTCTGGGAGATAACAGCGGATATTCCGGATTCTTTGAACGATGCAGGATGACACCAAAAGAGATACCGGGAAGAGCAATATGTGTCATAGATAAAGAAGCATATGAGATGCAGATAATGATGCCGTTTAACGGAGATACAGAGATTGAGAGAACCGGAGAGATTAGGGCATATATTTCAGAGTATAATAGTCGATTTAAGAAAAAGGCTCGTAAGATCCCGGAGATACCGGAAAAACTTACCGCTGATATGATATCTGATATATGTGGAAGCTCTTCATTTGATGGAACTATTCCGATTGGCATAGATTATGATTCCATGAAACTTATATCGTATTCTCTGTCAAAAAATAATGAGATATCCATATTTGGAGATGAAATAGAAAAGAAAGAAAACATCTGCAAAAATATTATTTCTTTGCTTGGAGAATTATATGAACGGGATAAAACAAAAATCTATTTGATAGATGATGCTGAAAAGAATTTCAGGGCGCTTGCCGGTATTGTTGATGAATATGCTGATAATGGTGAATCAATAATAGAAATATTTGATCATATATATGAGGAAATGAAAAAACGATATGATAATTATCTCACGGATGTGGAAAAAATCTCATATTTTGATTCGCCGTATGTATTGATCGTGAATAATCAGGAAAGTGTGGAGTTGCTCTGCTCTTCAAAAGAACGATTGGCCGGATATAAAGAAATGATGAAGAAATACAGAAAAATGGGGTTATATGTAATATTTACATTTCCGGAAGATGCGCCTATACCCTACGGATCATGTGAGATCATAAAGGGAATAAAAGAACGTAAGTCCGCTATTTCAACTACGGACTATGCAAAGGACATAAAACTTTTTGACATTACATCCGGTGTGGCGAAAACATTAAAACCACTTGGGGAAGACGACGCATATTGTTTCCAGGGAAGCAATGTATATAAGGTGAAATTAATATCGTAGCTTAATTTGTTATAAAACCATAAGGTTTTATATAAATCAATAAAACGAAAGGAGATTAAAAACAATGGGAAATTTAAGAGTGGATTATGATGGAGCCAATACCAACGTCATAACACCGATTCAGTCAGAGATCGAAAAGATGGAGGACGCAGCGGCAACAATCACAAAGCTTATGGGGGATCTTGCATTATACTGGAGCGGAACTGCCTTTGAGAAAGCTGTACAGACATATCAGGATGATTATAAGGGATTCATCGAAGTAAAAGTGCCTGAAACAATGGAAGAATTTAAGAATTATATCCAGGGTTGTCTTGATAAACTTAAAGAAACCGACGAATCGTTGGCAGGTATGTAAACAAAGTATGGGCAGAGTATATGGTGCGTCCATATACTCTGCCTATGCAATTTTTTTGGAGAAATAGCATGGGTAAAAGCAAGTTATTAAAAATTGATTATGATGAACTGAATAATATAGATGCAGATTTAAATCAAAGTAAAATATATACGGATGATCCTAATATAATAATAGATGATTGCTTTGATAATTATACTACATTGACCTCAAATCTTAAAGCGCATACGGCATGTGTTGAGGAAGAAGAACTACGAAAACTTATATTAGATGCTGTAAATAATGTCTGCACAGATCTTAAAACATATGGTGTGACTTTTGAAGAATTGGAAATATATCAGGAATTTGAAGTGATAGGAAAAATGGGTGACGGGGAAACAGATATTATTTACATGTGAGAAGTAAAACAAACCACCTATCCGGTAGATATTGAAATTACAAAAGATGAAAGTAAAAAATAATGTTGCATAAGGAAGGATTGCATGGAAGATAATTCAGAACTACACCCGGAGTCTTTACGGATACAATGTAATAAGGCGATAGAAGTAATCGATAAAGAAAATGAAGCATATGAAGAATTAATAAGCAAGCTTCGGAGCAATATAGTTGAAAATGATACGATGTCCGGAGAAACCGCTGATTCGATCAAGGCATATGCATCGGATCTTATTTTTGTGGTTGAATACGCAATAAAAGCGAATGAGATGGACAAGGCGGATCATCAGACTCTGTTAAATGAAGTCGACACCATACTTGCAGATAAGGTCGATGTGAACGAAGTGCTTCGGGGATATGAGATACATGAGGAAATCAAATATATAGAGGAACAGATTTCGATTTATGAGGAATACATAAATCAGGAGATATTAAATTTAAATATAAACGATTTAAATGAAATAAAGGAAGTTGATTACAGAGGACAGATTGCAGATCTTAAAAGAGAATTAGAGGATCTTAAATATAAAGAGGAGAGATTTAATACAATAGATGCAGAGACTATAAATTTATTTTCTAAATCATCAGAAATCAGAAAAAAGTCATCTCTTAAATTGGAGGATATGTGGGGATTATCAAATGATGCTGAAGGCAGCCCTTATATTTTTGGTAAATTAAAAGCAGCTTTTAATATATTTAATTCTGGAGATGTAATTCCTGAATCAAATGATGGTTCTGAAGAATCAGACGAAAAGGTATATGAAACTGTTCATGATTATTTGTTGAATTATTTTTCGGAAGAGCAAATTTTGTTCCTTTATAAAAATAAAGTAAGCCTGATTAAAAGCTTTTATGCAGCCTATCATTGGGATGAAAAAAATTGTGGAAAAGTAATCGATAATATGAACAGATGTTGTATGGAATTTGAAGAAAAATATTCTTTTGTTATGACATCTATAAAGAACAAAATTGGTGTATCAGATGATACGGCGAAAAAATACTTGTATTATATAGGGTCAGGGGAGAACTTAAAATCATTATGGAACACATACACCTATAGTTCATTAGATTATAACATTCTATTAGATAAAATTCTTACAAAAGATATAAGCGAATGTATTAATAAATCAAAAACATATGAAGAGGTATATTTGGACGATGTTATTTTTTATGACTATATTGCTGTGCCTAAACCAGGAGATATTGTAATTGATTTAAGTGATGACAAGTATCAAGACTTGCTTCATAATAGAAGTGAATTGAAAATGTATGCGTGGCCATCATGGGAGTACGCGGGAGCATTAGGAAGTTTACAGAATTTAAGTGATTATTATTCGAGTTTTCATTTTGAAAATATTTTATCAGAAGGAAAAATCACATTATTCTCAGAAGAGAAAAAAAGTGAAGGAATGGTGATTCACGAAGAGAATAGTTATTTGTTAGATAATAATGGACGTTATCTTGTGACTGTAGGTCCATTGGTATTGTGTCCGGAATATGATGTTCAAAACGGTAATTTTGGATTTGATGAGTTTAAACAATATATAGGTACTGAAATTGATGTTGTACTGATAAATGATAATAATCCTAATGATGTAATAACCTTACAATGTACATATGGTGGAGACATAAAGGCTCATACAGATGAATGGGGAGAAGGAATATGTATGTCTGGTATCAGATTTGAAAAAGCTACGGGCGCGGGAGCAAAGTACAAAACGCCTGATGGTTCTTTTATAGAGTTTTTTGGAACTCCCTCAAGTACAGGAACGGGAGCCATGTCGGGATATCATGTATCAAGTATAATAGTTCGTAAATAAAGAGTTGAGGAAAAAAAGAAATGTTTAAATTTTTAGTATATATAATTATATCATCCATATTTATGTATGGATGTGGAAATCTTGAAGAGGATTCATCACTGAGGACAAATATTCCTTTATCTGACAACTATATAACAGAGATTAATAATATATCTGATAGTGAAGAACTACAAGATAACGATAATCTTAATGCTGTTAATAATGCATTTGAAGAGCCAATGATTATATGTGATACAGACGAATTTAAAGTGACATATGATAAGGGAAATGAAACATTCAACATTATTGAAAAAAACGATAATAATGAAATGATAGTCGAATGTCCTTATTTTTGGGGAAATGATGGGATAAATCAAATAGAATTTGATGAATATAAAAATATAAATTTTGAAAAGGAACAGGGATTTTAGAAGTATCAATAGGAAATTATACAGAGGGTTATGTATCATTCTATTTACAAATAAGTGACGGAAACAATATATCTTGTGAGGAAATTGAACATTATACATATCGTTATCTAAACGGTAAAGGAATATTTGTTGATGAAGAGCTGACGGAAGAAATATTTGATGAAAAGGTGTCTTCAGTATTAAGAAGATATGGTATGGATGAAAATCCTGAAGAATTTATAACATACAGCGAACATTTTCCGGAAGCATTTATTGAACTTTACTATAATCCTTTAAATGACATATATTATGTTTTTTTTACTGAGGAATATATAAATACCGAGGGATTTGTATTTTGTTATTCATTATGTCCTTTGGAAAAAGCTCCTGAAGAGTTTTTGATAGAGGATCCCTATAAATTTGAAGCAAATGACGGAACCACAGGAGAAGAGTATGTAGATGATTTGATTGAAGATATAGTGTATGACGGAAACAATATAATTTCATATTCATCAAGTGGTATATGCAATTCTAATGGCGCCAGTTTACCATATTTTGATGAGGATGATGATATAGAAATATTGACATATGAATATGAATATGATGACAATGGAGAACTGAAGTATTGGATAAAAAGACAAAGTCATTTTATTTGGGGAATGTATCAATGTACAAAGGAATATTATTACGATATTCCCGGAAAATGTACGAGAATGTATTTTACAAAAACATCTGGGACAGAGGCTATATATTATGTATATGATAATGATAAAAATGAACCAAGTTTTTTAATTGAATTTGATTATTTCGGGCCTTTTCTTGCTGCTTATTGTTACAAATGATGGTATAAAAGGGTAACAGGCACCGTTAACATGTTGATAGTTAAAGGAACACCATTGAATACATACTAATATTAATGGAGTAATGAGAAATAAAGAGAATTTACAAATTGATTTTTTTATATGGATGAATATTCAGATGCAGAATCTGTTCAATTGCTAGTAGGTGAAAGAGGAGCATTAGAGGTTAATTATGTAATTTCAAATACATTTGGATTCAATTTTTATAGTGATGTATATTATTTTGATGATAATACATGTGTATATAAATATACGGTAGCGGGATACTATGTTCCTGACCCGATTGATTATAGTAAAACGAACTTGAAGTTTATTGAAGAACTATAATTTTTTTAATGAAGAAACTGTTATCAGGAAAGGATAAGTATGGAAAAAGATGAACTATACCATAAGAAAGAAGAATTGTGCATAATGCTCCTATGTCAAGATTTAGCACAAATTAAAATGAGAGGTTCTGCCAGCTAGGCTGCCGGCAGATTCTTAATTCTCTCATAAAGTTTTTCAA